>Ga0265294_10003805_pt1 | contig 19081 bp, 16 predicted proteins | sample MunlanPumphouse3_FD_192504 | JGI IMG/M metagenome (GOLD analysis project Ga0265294, IMG submission 192504) | Groundwater microbial communities from a municipal landfill in Southern Ontario, Canada - Pumphouse #3 | ecosystem: Environmental > Aquatic > Deep subsurface > Groundwater | place...
CCTAGATAAAATAGCTTAACTTAACTACATTACTAAATAGCTATTAACTTAATACTTAATCAAGTATTAATTTTGTTGCACTTCATATTACAAACAAGTTTTTAGAAAACCAAAGCATAATTCTTTCTATATTATTTGACAAGCAAAAAGGAAAAGCGTATAATACTTATGAATAAATGTTCATATATTCATATATAATAATAATGAGGTTTTTTATGGAGTATAGCAGAGAAATCACTAAGTTATCGCAGATGTTTGCCATTCTCGGGGAAGAATCGCGTTTAGCGATTGTGATGTTTTTAATGAATAAAGAAGCCAGCGTCAGCGAATTGACTGAAAGGTTGCAAATGACCCAATCCGCTGTTTCGCATCAATTGCGTATTTTACGTGACACCCAAATCGTCAAAAAGAATAAAAAAGGACGCCACGTTTACTATAGCATTAATGATGAACATGTTCAGACTATTGTCGAATCCGGACTTAAACACATGTTACATTAGGGGGCCACATGGAAAAAGTTAATAAGAGTTACCAAATAATTAACGTTAAAAGCAAAAAGAATTATAATCGCATTTTAGGCGAACTTCGAAAAATCAAAGAACTTTCGGATATTAATTTAAATAAAGATCAACATATGCTTCATGTCGGTTTAAAGCCGACGGAAGAAACAAGTATATCCCAAATTGAAGCCAAAATTCAAAAAGCGCTTCAACGTTACGAAAAAACCGCCAATATCGAGGAATTTGAAGTAAAAGAATCTGTGCGGAAGGTTTTAATCTTAAAAGGCATCGATTGTGGGCACTGTGCAACGCGCATTGAAAATTTGGCCAAAAAAACTTTCAGTTTCGAAAAGCTGGTAGTGGATTTTGCCACTGAGCGCTTTATCATCGAAACCACTGATTTGGAACTGGGGGAAAACATATTACCTGAAGTTTCCCGATTGGTTCATAAGATTGACCCCCATATTCAAGTTCTTGACAGTAAAACCAAAAAACGGGTTTTTGCGGAAGAAGTTTATAAAATCAAAAAGAGCGATATCACCTTATTTTTAATCGGTATCGGTTTTTTGTTGGTTTCCTTTTTGTATTTGCCAAAATGGCAGATTAACGGTATCAATCTATTTGCCATGCTTAAACTTTTCTTTAAAGGCCAAGAATATGAGTTAAGTACTTATTCGATAATTACCTTACTTCTTGCCTTCTTGTTTATCGGCAATAAAGTAATTCTCCAATTCATCCGAAATCTTTTCACCGGAAGAATTTTTGATGAAAATTTCCTCATGACCACCGCCAGCATCGGCGCCATCTTTACCCATCATAACATTGAAGCTGTTATGGTAATGATGTTTTATCAAATTGGTTCGTTCCTTCAACAGCGGGCGGTCAATCACTCCCGTAAATCGATTACCGAACTTTTGAGTTTTGAAGCAACCACCGCCAAACTCAAACTTGGCGCGGAAGTCACCGAAGTGGAAGTCGAAAGCGTCTTACCGGGCGATATTATTTTGGTCAAAACCGGGGAAATGATTCCGCTTGACGGCGTCATCGTCGATGGTAAAACTTATCTTGACACCAAAGCTTTAACCGGTGAAAGTTTAAACAGAAGCGCCAAACCGGGCAGTGAAGTCCTGTCCGGCATGATTAACATGGGTGGCGTAATCGAAGTTAAAGTAACTAAGGCAAGCACCGAATCGACGATGTCCAAAATCATTGAAATGGTCGAAAATGCCTCAACCAAAAAAGCCAAATCGGAAGAGTTCATTTCCAAGTTTGCCCGTTATTATACTCCGATTGTCAGCGCTTTGGCAATATTGATTGCCATTTTTCCTTTAATTGTTAAAATCTTTGATTCCAGCTCCAGTTTGACCTTAAGCGATTCTGTTTACCGGGCGATGATTTTTCTCGTAATTTCTTGTCCATGCGCTTTGGTCATTTCGATACCGTTATCGTTTTTTGCGGGGATTGGGATTGCCAGTAAGCGCGGTATCCTAATAAAGGGCAGCAACTACTTAGAAGCTTTAAATAATGTCGAACAAGTTGTGTTCGATAAAACCGGAACCTTAACCAAAGGCGAATTCGGTATTAAAGAGGTTGTTCCGCTGAACCCGAGCACCACTGCCGAAGAATTACACCGGCTGGTGGCTTACGGTGAATATTACTCTACCCATCCAATCGGGATTTCCATCGTCGAAGAATATGGCAGAGACCGAATATTCCCAGAAATCATCGCCGAATTTACCGAATACAGTGGCCGTGGTTTAAAAGCAACCATCAACGGTGCCAAGATCCTAGTGGGTAATTCGCGCTTAATGAAAGAAAACAAATTTGACGTACCAAAAACCGATAAACCGGGCATGATCTTGCATGTAACCAAAGAACGCATATATTTGGGTTATGTTGTGGTAGGGGATGTTATCCGCGACGAAGCGGTTGACACTATCCGCAGTCTCAAAAAACGCGGCGTAAAAAGGGTCCATCTTTTGACGGGTGATGCCAAGAGTGTGGCCGAAAGCGTAGCTAACGCATTGGATATTGACGATGTTTATTCGGAACTTTTACCAAATGAAAAAGTCGAAAAACTAAATGAAATACGCGCGCATAATTCATCGCCAAAAAGCAAAACCATTTATATTGGGGACGGTATCAACGATGCGCCGGTTATCAGTTCCGCCGATGTCGGCATTGCCATGGGGGCAACGGGAAGTGATGCGGCGATAGCGATTGCGGATGTGGTAATCATGAGCGACAATCTGCAAAAGGTTGACGAAACAATAGAAATTGCCAAAAAAACCCGACGACTCGTGGTGCAAAATATTGCTTTATCCCTCGGCATTAAAATTTTTGTTTTATTCCTGGGCTTAGTCGGTACAGTTACCATTTGGCTTGCCATTTTCTCGGATGTGGGCGTATCGCTCATTGCCATTTTAAATGCCATGCGCGTTATGCGTTTATATAAACATCAAACCGAAACAGTCGAGGAACCAAAAGTATGAATTACATCAAGGTAGGTACTATTTCCAAACCCCTGGGGTTAAAAGGCGAACTTAAAGTAGCAACTGACAGCGACTTTGTGACCGAACGTTTTGCCAAAGGAAATGTTTTATTCGGAAATTTCCCCAGTGGGATGAAAAAAATAACCATTTCTTCCTTTCGACTCCATCAAGGTAAACCCGTTATTACCGTTGACGATTTGTTTGATATCAATTTAATTCAAGATTATCTGGGAATCGATTTATTTGTCGATCAAGATACTTTAAAGCCGCTAAAGGAAGACGAATTTTATCTCCATGAATTGCTGGGCAAAAGAGTGGAAAATACCGAAGGCGAACTTTTAGGAACAGTAACGGACGTAATCTTTTTGCCTTCTTCGCCGGTATTGGAAGTAAAGGATGGAGAAAACGAAAGAATCTTAATTCCGTTTGTCAATGCTTTTATCGCAAAAATTGACAAAGACTTAATTATTATTAATGAAATCGAGGGACTAAGATGATGCGCTTCACCATTTTGACTTTGTTTCCTGAAATGTTTGAAGGGGTTATCAACCAATCGATTATCAAACGAGCCCGGGAAAAAGGCTTAATTGAAATTAACCTCATTAACTACCGCGACTTTGCCACCAATAAGCACGGTCAAGTCGATGACTACGCCTATGGCGGAGGAGCCGGAATGGTAATCAGCGTGGAACCGATTCATCTTGCGCTGACATCGATTTCGGGCCTTGACAAAGCCAAAAAAATCTTGACTTCTGCTTCCGGCTATCCGTTAACCCAAAAGAAGTTAAACGAATTAAAAAATGAAGAACACCTTGTGATTGTTTGTGGACACTACGAAGGAATCGACAATCGGATTACCCATTATATCGACGAAGAAATATCAGTTGGCGATTATGTTTTGACCGGAGGAGAAATACCGGCGATGGTCCTTCTTGACGGCGTTACCAGACTCATTCCCGGGGTTATCAGCGAAGAATCGATTGAAAACGAATCTTTCTCCGATGAATTGTTGGAATACCCTCAATATACGCGCCCGCCGGTATATGACGGGCACGAGGTTCCGGAAATCTTGCTTTCGGGACACCATGCCAATATCAAAAAATGGCAACGCGCGGAAGCTTTAAAGAAAACCAAAAAAGTAAGACCGGACCTTTTGGAAAAAGCCGCTCTTACTCCGGAAGATTATGCTGTTTTAAGAGGTTGGGAAGAAAAATGAAAAAAGTGCTTGTAGTTCTTGTTTTCCTATTAACCTTAACCGGTTGCACAAGAGTCAAAGGATATAACGAAGCAAATGTAAAAGACTTTGTCGATTTAATCATGGAATATGAAACCGGCAAAAAAAGCGGTGTAATATATATAGATTTGCGCCCTTTAGGAACCGAAGAAGGAAAAGAAGAGGGCACATATGCCAAAAGCCATATCCAAGGTTTTATCAATTACAATGTTAAAAACGGAAGTGAAACCGAAATGGTAACTTGGCTAAAAGGCATGTACGATACCAAAACCGCCGTCATCTTGGTCGATAGCGACGGTACCGACGTTAAAACGGTTGCCAAGTGGTTGACCAATGCCGGTTACAAAAAAGTTTACTATTACGAAAAGGGTTTTTCTTCTTGGAAGAAAAAGCAATCGATTTGCTCCATTTCGTCAGCGGGATAGAGGATTGCGGTTGCGGACCCGGGGAATAAAAAAAGAAGCTTTAGTCTGTTCGATGGACTAAAGCTTTTTTTTATGGTTGGTAATCTTTTAGAACAATCCGCTTATCTTCAATGATTAGCAAACCCTCTTTATAAAGCAAACCAATGGCGCGCTTGAAAGCCCCCTTACTCATTTTGAAAACTTGGTAAATCTCTTCGGGAGTCGAAGCATCCCCTACAGGCGCTACTCCTCCTCTAACGTTTAAAGCACGCAAAATTATTTGCGAATCGCTGATGCGCGCCAATTCTTTTTGTTCAATCAAAGTGCCATTATAATCGTTGTGTTTATTGATGTTGATGATTTTGACTGTTATTTTTTCGCCAATGCGATAAATTTTACGCATCAAGCTTTTATGAATAAAAACATAGGCCAAAGCAGAAGTAAACAAACCAATTCCGCTTTCCGAAATGTGCGATACGATTCCTTCTGCTTCGCTGCCGATTTCCAGTGGTGTTCCATTACCGTTAATATCATTCTTATTTATCAAACGAGCGACTAACTGGTCGCTTTTTAATTTTAGGATGCAAAATATTTCATCCCCAACAACCGGCCACTGTTTTTTGAAAGCCGGAAGAAAATCTTTCGAAAGCAAGATATCTTTGCTGATACCGATATCCACAAAAACACCAGCTTCCCCATGGACGTTTACCACTTTTACCAAACCGTATTGGGTGGCAGTGATCAAAGGTTTTTCCAGGGTTGCGCAAAGTCTTTTCTTTTGGTCAAAGTATAAAAAAGCTTTAACCTTTTCGCCTATTTGTAAGGGATTGGGGGTCTGGTTGAAATGAAGGAAAAAATCTTCATATCCGTCTGTTAAAGTATAACTGATATCCGTTTCCCTTTTTACCGTTAATTCATTGATTTCGCCGATTTTAATAGCCATAACAAAAACTCCTTATAAAGATATTATAACATTATTAACGGTTTTTTATTATGAATTGACACTTTATTCATCCGTTGCTTTTTTTCCAGCAATAGTTTTTAAAAAAAGTTCAAACAAAAAGAAAAAAACATTTTATAAACACACCATTATCCAAAGAAATATTGCTATATTATTTGAAAGTTGGGAGAGAATATGGTATAATAGTAAACGCTGTAAGAAATATGTGCTTACGGAATATTCCGCTACTATTGTCATGATAGGTATGAATATCTTTTGAATATTTATTCAAAATAGAAAAAGGAGTGTTATTATGAGTCAACAATTGTTGGAAGCAGTAACCAAACCGTACTTACGTACTGATATTCCTAGCTTCCGTCCTGGTGACAATGTAAAAGTCCATGTGCGTATCAAAGAAGGCGAACGCGAAAGAATCCAAGTATTCGAAGGATTAGTTATTGCGCGTCGTGGTGGAGGTATAAGCGAAACCTATACCGTCCGTAAAATTTCTTCTGGTCTTGGCGTTGAAAGAACTTTCCCAGTTCATTCGCCAATGGTTGCCAAGATTGAAGTAGTTCGCAGAGGTAAAGTTCGTCGCGCCAAACTTCATTACATTCGTTTCCTTTCTGCAAAAGCTGCCCGTATCAAAGAACGTAGGTAGTTTAATTCCCACTAAGGATTTCTTAGTGGGTTTTTTTATTCCTGATTTATTTCTTATTTTCTTCTTTAGTCTCATATAATGACTTTAGAGGGGATAATAATGAAGAAAAAATATTTTTTTGTCGGTATTAAAGGTAGCGGGATGTCGGCCTTGGCGCAGTGCTTGCATGATTTAGGTCATGAGGTTTCTGGAAGCGATGTCGAAAGGGATTTTGCGACTTCCGAGGGATTGAGAAAAAGAGACATTCCAATCTATCCCTTTAATGAACGAAATATCGAAGGCGGTTTCCACTACATTATCAGCGCCGCTTATGACGACTCTCATCCCGAGGTAAAAAAAATCAAGGAAAACAACTACCCATATCAATACTACCATGAAGCTTTAAGCACGGTGCCGGGAAACCAAATAGCCATTTCCGGAACCCACGGTAAAACCACCACTACCTCTTTAACCGCCCAAATTTTAAAAAGTAAACGAATTGCCATGGTTAGCGGGGATGGAACGGGCTTTGCCAAAAAGAATCCCAAATATTTCATTTACGAAGCATGCGAATACAAAAACCATTTTCACGTGTTTCATCCCAAAATTCTCGTAATCACCAATATCGAAAAAGACCACCCCGACTACTTTTCCACTATCGAGGAGGTAATCGATGCTTTTCAAAAAATTGCCAATCAAGCCGAGGAAATTATCATCAACGGGGACTCCCAAAACGGAAGAAAAATTAGCCATCCCAAACGCACTACCTTTGGGTTTAGGCCGGATAATGACTACCGAATTCGTTTGATTACGCAAACCAAGTACGGGTTTACCTTTTTGGTCAACCACCAAGTTTATTTTATTCCGTTTACCGGCAAACATATGATCTATAATGCCACCGCGGCGATTATCATTGGACTAAAACTCGGAATGCGTAGGGACGAAATTCAAGCTCAACTTCATTTTGCTAGGCTTCCGAGGCGCCGAATGCAAAGTTTTCAAGTGGGCAGGACCATCCTAATTGACGATTATGCGCACCATCCGACGGAGATTCTTGCCCTTCATCAAGCGTTAAGGCAAAAGTATCCGGGGTTGAAAATCAACGTAATTTTTCAACCGCACACTTATTCCAGGACCTTAGCCTTTAGACGTCAATTTGCCAAAGCTCTGGCAAGGTTTGACGATGTTTATATTGAAAAAGTTTTTGCATCGGCCAGAGAAAAAGACAATGAAGAACTTCAAAACAAAGTAAATGATTTCTTTCGTTCTTTCAAAGTGTTTACTCCGTTTGTGCTTCAAATAATTGATTTCTCTAAAGAAGAAGTTTGGGTTTTCTTGGGTGCGGGAATCGTCAATCATTGGTTAGATCACTTGTTGAAAAGCAACCTTAAATGAAAAAGAACAGTTTATTTTCATTTTTCTTGATAATACAATAAAAATGCAGTATAATAAGTAATGAAAAAGAATGAAATAAAATGATAAGGAGAGAAAAATGAACCAAGTAAAAATTTATGATGTTGCAGGGGCCGCTGGTGTTTCGCTAGCAACCGTATCCAGGGTTTTGAACCATCCCGAAAAAGTAAAACCAGCCACCAGAGAAAGAATTGAAAAAATAATCAAAGAACTCGGTTACAAACCGAATCTTAACGCCAAAGGATTGGCAAGTTCCAAATCGACGACTGTTGCGATTATGGTTCCGGAACTTACTCGCAGTTCGGTTGCCGAAATGATTAACGGAATCGCCGATTGCGCAAGACGCAGAGGTTATCTGCTCCGCTTGTTTGTCAATAACAATCGGGGACAAGAAGCACCGATTGAAAGCGAAAAAGAACTTTGGGGCGATGTCATCGCCTCTGGCGTTGACGGCGTGCTTTACATCAATGACGAATTATCCAATGAACACCTTGAACTGATCATGGAGGCATCGGTTGATGTCGTTTTGACCAACACGATTTGCAACGATCCGGGTGTTCCAAGCGTTTCCATCGATTACGTCAAAGCCGCTTACGATATTACCAAGGAAATGATATCTCGCGGCAACAAAGATATTTGGATGATTACCTCGATGCGCAAATACATGGTTAACGACCTAAAAGTCGAAGGCTACAACAAAGCGATGCAAGAAGCAGGTCTTGAACCGAAGCTAATCCCGGTATCCGGCAAAACCGAACTTAACGAAGCAACCTACAGAGAAATCTTATCCAAAAGCTATCCGGAAGTGGCGATTGTCGTTCGTGACTCGATGGCAGTATCGTTTATCAATATTGCCCGTACGTTCGGCATCAAGATTCCAGAACAATTGCAAGTAATTGGATTCCAAAATACGAGGTATGCGGTATTGTCGCGACCAAAACTCACATGTATCAATACCCCAATTTATGAACTGGGCGAAGCCGCAATGAATCTCTTAACCAATCTAATGGAAGAAAAAATGGGTGAGGATGTTGAAAACCTCCAACAATTGATTGATTACAATATTGTTTGGCGGGAAACTACCAAATAACCCTCTAAGGAGTAATTATGACATTTTTTGAAGAATTGCAGTGGCGGGGATTAATCCATTCCGTCACCGACGAAGCATTAATCGACATTTTAAACAACGGCCAGATAACATTCTACTTGGGCGCAGACCCTACCGGCGACAGTTTGCATGTTGGGCATTTGTTGGTCTATTTGTTCTCCAAACGCTTGGAATTAAAAGGGCATACCCCAATTTTCTTAATTGGCGGAGCGACCAGTTCAATCGGCGACCCAAAACCGGGTGGCGAGCGGACGCTTTTATCCCGGGAAGAAATTGAATACAACGGCCAAAAACTCTACAAACAGGTGCTCAGGATGTTTAATTGCGAAATGGTCAATAACTATGATTGGACCCATAATATCGACGTATTGACATTCCTTCGCAATTACGGTAAATACTTCAATATCAATTACATGATTAACAAAGAAACCGTTAAAGCGCGGCTCGATTCGGGGATTTCGTATGCGGAGTTCTCGTACCAAATCTTGCAAGCTTTGGACTTTGAACATTTATTTCGCACCAAAAACTGTCAACTTCAAATCGGCGGTCAAGACCAATGGGGTAATATCACGGGCGGCTTGGAATTAATCCGGAAAATGAACGGGGCCGATGCCAAAGCATATGGCTTAACAGTGCCGCTATTAACCAAAAGCGATGGTGAAAAATTCGGAAAAACCGAATCCGGTTCCGTATGGCTCGATCCTAACAAAACAACCCCGTATGCGTTCTATCAGTTTTGGTATAATACTCCCGATGAAGATGTTATCAGCCGTTTAAAACAATTTACATTTCTAACTAAAGAGCAAATTGAAGCGTTGGAAGAATCGCTCAAAACCGAACCGCATTTACGGAAAGCCCAAAAGGCATTGGCCAGCGAAGTAACTAAGTTTATTCATGGCGAAGAGGCTTTGGTTCAAGCAATCAGAATCAGCGAAGCACTCTTCTCGGGCGAATACCAAGATTTATCCCATCAAGAAGTCCAAATGGCTTTCGAAGGTTTACCGGTGACAAATGTCGAACCGGGCACCGGTTTAATCGATGCTTTGGTTTTGGCCAAAGCGGCGGTTTCCAAACGGGAAGCCAGAACCTTTATCACCAATGGGGCGGTTTCGGTAAACGGCAGAGTTGTCAATTCGCTTGAAGCAACACTTGATAAAAATAACACCGTCGGCGAAACATATGTAGTGATTCGTCGCGGAAAGAAAAATTATTATTTAGTTGAATTAACGAAAAAAAATTAATTAAGCTTTGTCCTTGTGTTTGAATACGCAAGGACTTTTTTGCTTTCCTGATATTTTAATTTTCAAATATTTGGTTTGTTTAGCAATTAATTTTTTCTTTATTTTTAAAAGCAGCTTAAGAAAAGGGTAAAAAACTAATATTTTTCTTTTATAAACGTTATCATTTTATTTTCAAGTATGCTATAATATCTTTAATGAGGTGACCTATGAAAGTTATTGAAGCATTAGAAAAGCTCATTCAAACAGCGATTGACGATGGTGCCTTTCCCGGCGCCAACTATTGCATTGTTTCCAAAAACCACAGTTTCTTTGGTTCTTTAGGGAGCAGAACCTTATTTCCGGAAAGCGAAAAGAACAATATCGATACTATCTATGATATGGCTTCTTTATCGAAAGTGATTTCCACCACTAGTTTGATTTGGAAATTGGTGGAGAACGGTCTGTTAAGGCTGCATACAACCGTACAAACCTTTATTCCAAAGTTTCGTCATCAAGAAGTAACGGTTTGGGATTTATTGACTCATTCTTCGGGATTGCCCGCCGATGTATCAAGAGCCAAGGAAATCGAAAGCAAAGAAGAATTGATGGAAAAAATATTTGCGATGGATTTGGTCTATCCCCGTAATTCCAAAATTGTCTATTCGGATATTGGTTACATTTTGTTGGGCAAAGTCATCGAAAAAATTACCGGTGTCTCTTTAGATCAATATGCCAAGGAAGTCTTATTTTCGCCGCTGGAAATGTTTGATACCACTTATAATCCACTTGATAAAAAACGGTGCGCTCCGACGGAAGAACGTAAAGACCGCGTCGTTCAGGGGATTTTAAGGGGAGAAGTTCATGACGAAAAAAGTTACATTTTAGGTGGAGTGGCAGGTCACGCCGGCTTATTCTCCACGGTAACTGATGTATCGCATTTCCTTAAAATGATTCTTAATAACGGTGTTTATAAGGGTAAACGCATCTTTTCTAAAGCCACCATTGATATGCTGTTTGTGCCTAAAGTGGAAATGAGTCACCCGTTGATCAAAAACCACGAACGGCGGGGCATAGGTTGGATTATTCAATCGAACTATTCTTCGGCAGGTGATTTGGTCAGCGACCAAACAATTCTTCATACCGGCTTTACCGGTACCAATATTTGGATCGATCGCCAAAATGAAATCGGTTTTTGCTTATTGACGAATCGCGTTCATCCAACCAGGGATAATTTAAAAATCATTACTGTTCGACCAAAACTAGCAAACTATATTATGGCGCATCTTGATGAATTTAAAAAGGAGGATCTATAAATGCGTTATTTATATTACGAGGATAAATATTTTGACGGTTTGTTGAAACTTTGGAACGATGAAGCTCAAATCAGAGGTTTCTACAAACCTTTTACACCGGAAGGTTTTCGGGCTCATTTAATCAATCATCCGGATTTCGCGGAATCGGCTTCATTTGTGGCGCTAGACGGCGATGAAGTGGTAGGGTTTATTTGCGGGATTGTCAAGAAAGCAGATATCACCGATTTATCGAAACCTGGATACTTAACCGCCATTTTGGTAAAGAGCACCCATCGCCGCAAAGGCATCGGGGCAAAATTATTGGAAATGTGCGAAATAGACCTTAAACGCAAAGGCCGCAAAGCCATTCGCGTCGTTTTCCTCAGCAACATGAACTGGCCATGGTACATTCCCGATACCGATAAACATGACCACCCGGGAGCCCCGGCCGTACCGGTCAATTCTCCGGAATACTTTCTCCTGCTGCATCATAAATTCGATGTCCAAGGATTTTGCGATGCTTTCCATTTGCCGCTTGATCAATACGAAACCCCTCAAGATGTATTTGACAAAATGAAAGTCAACCAAGAAAAAGGCTTTAAAATTGAATTGTACGATCCGGCAGTTCACTATGGACTTGAAGAATTTTACGTTAATATTCAAAACGAAGCTTTCGAACGGGCTATCCGTTATAACCTTTCTTTGGAAAAACCGAATCCGTTTTTGGTTGTTTCCCAAAAAGGAAAAGTGGTCGGTTGGACCGGCGCCATGTATACCGAACCATCGGGAAGAGCCCATTTTGACGGTATTGTAACCGATCCGACTGTCCGGGGCGTAGGGCTGGGAAAAGCCTTGTTCTGCACGCTTTGTCAATATTCCAAGGAACACGGTTCGAAGTTCATGACCTTCTTTACTGGTCTTGACAACCTCGCCCGGAATATCTATTTATATGCGGGGTTTAAGATTGTACAAACATTCGCAATAATGAAAAAGGAGTTGAAATAATGCTTGCACCACGAAAAATCCTTGCCATCGGCGCTCATATCGGCGATATGGAACTAACCGTCGGCGGACTGCTTGCCACAAACGCTCTTAATGGCGGAACCAACCTTTTGCTGGCTTTAACCGCAGGCGAAAGAGGAAATCCTCCTCATTTAACGCAAGACGAATATCGCAAACAAAAAGTGCAAGAGGCCGAAGCCTTTGCCCAGATAGTTAACGGAAAAACCATCGTGTTTGAATACAAAGACGGGGAACTTCCCAACAACGAAGAAGTTAGACTAAGAATCGCGCAAATTATTCGCGATTTTGCTCCTGATGTGATTGTTACCCATTGGAAAAGCACGATGCATAAAGACCACAATAACACCCACCTGATGGTTCCCGATGCGCAGTTTTACGCCGGTATCGATGTGGGCGATAAACTTCAGGGCAAACGCCACTATGCACCGATTTATTTTTGCGAAAACTGGGAAGATGCGGATGAATTCGAACCATATATTTATGTCGACATTACTCCGGGATTTGAACTTTGGCAAAAAGCGATGCAAACCCATTGGTTTATCATGAACAGCAAATCTTTCTCTTATTACGATTACTACTCCGCGCTGGCAAGAGTCAGAGGTTGTTTGAACCGCACGCAATACGCGGAGGGGTTTGCGGTATACGATCGCCAAAAACGCATCAAAAGGGAAATGTTGTAAAATGAAAAAGATGTTTAAAGGGCTGATTGCCCTTTTCTTAATGATTTTAAGTTTTGTCTTTTTGTTTTCTTCCAGCATTGTTACAACCCATGCGATGGAAGAAGAACCGCTTTTTGTAAACGGCACGAAAGTCACGCATCTCAACTCCACGACGCAAGTTACGATTCCTAAGAATTACCAAACACCGGTAGCGGAAATGCGAGGGGTATGGGTTGCCACGGTATTTAACATTGATGTTGCCAAACAAGCGGGAACCTCAGAAAACGCGATTCAAAGCTATAAAGAAAACTTTTTGTCCATCTTGAATCGGATGGAACTCTATAACATGAATACCATCTTTTTCCAAATTCGCCCTTCCAACGATGCTTTTTATCAATCAGCGTTAAATCCATGGAGCGAATTTTTGGCCGGTCACGGAGTAAATCCTGGTTGGGATCCGCTTGAATGGATGATTGAAGAAACCCATAAGCGGGGAATGTCTTTTCAGTGTTGGCTCAATGCTTATCGTATTACTCCTAGTGCGATTTTGCCGAGCGGCGTCAAAGCTTCACAATATTCGCACGAAGAATTAATCAGTCTAAAACACCAAAGACTTAACAATTTGTCCGAAATCAGTTTCGCCCGGAAGCACCCCGAATATGTAATTTTAGGTGAAAGCGACACTAAATTGATTTTGAACCCCGGGGAACCGGCAGTCCAAGACTTTTTGGTGGACACAATCATGGAGATTGTCAACAATTATGACGTTGACGGTTTGCATTTTGATGATTATTTCTATTTATCCGGAAGCGGCTCCAACTACCAAACGATGAATCGGAATTTTGCGGGGGGGAGCACAGTTTGGAATAATGCCGACACTTTGAACGATTTAGGAACTTATGAATGTTATCTCAAGAACCCGGCCTCTTTTCAAATACCGGCTGGTTTATCGTTAGGCGATTTCCGCCGCGAAAGCATCAATAATATGATGCGCAAGATTCGACAAGCAATCGATCAATATAACCTTGAAACAGGAAAGTTTGTGGAATTCGGTTCCAAACCAGCCGCGGTTTGGCGTTCAAGCAGCGAGCATTGCCCAGGCAATGAACGCACCTCAAGCGACGGATCCAATACCCATTGTTATGCCTACAGTTCGTATTACGATTTATTTGCCGATACCAAAAAATGGGTTGAAGAAGGTTTGGTCGATTATATTGCTCCTCAAGTCTATTACGACTTTGCCAATCGGGAAGTGCCATATGCGGATATTGTGGATTGGTGGGCTGAAGTTGTTACCGAAACCAATATCCTTCGGGAAGCAGAAGGTTTAAAACCGGTTAAAATGTATGTTGCCCACGGAATCTATCAATTTGAAGACAGCGACACCCGTTTTTTGGATCCTAAAGAAATGGTTTATCAATTGAAGTTTAACCAAAAATACCCTTGCATCAAGGGTTCCGCGGTCTATGCCTATAATGATTTATGGGCCAATTCGACCTGGTTGTTGGAACAAGGCATGGCTTATTTTCGTACCATTTGGAATCAACCGGTTTTGCGGCTGTCACGTGGTGAATTTGATGCAAGCAATCTTTTGATTGATAAAGTTAATATCATCAAAAAGCAAGCGGAAGGTGAATATAAAATTATCATTCCGCACCAGGAAAACATTAGCTATTATGTCTTGTATCAAGCCGATTCAGCCGGAATCGTCGATATCGACAGTTCGCAAAATCGTCTGGATATTATGCCGGCGCACAGTGAGGGAGTAGTTTTTACCCTAAACAAAGAAAGCGGTAAACGTTACTTTCTTCAACCGGTATCGCTAAATTATCATTCATCTTTAAATCTTGCAGAAATTGAATTTAGTGAAGCAGTAGACAACACTCCGCCGGTACTGGGGGAAATCATTTTCAATGAAGGCAAAGAAACAATTACACCGTTAACCGATGTTTTGATTAAATTCAAAAAAGCTACCGATTCGGAAGACCAAGTAATCGATTATCAAATCTTGATTTCGATTTCGGGACCTAATGGAAACTTCCGTTATGAGGTGGAAGACTATGAAATCGTTGACGATTACATATATGCTTATTGGTATTCCTTTGGTTTCGATAGCGAAGAAGTGTGTGTAAAAGTAATTGCGTCCGACGGCGAATTGGAAACCTACAGTATTTCCAACGTCGCAAAACTTGTTGTCAACAACCAAAACCCTGACCCTAATCCCGAACCAAATCCAAAACCAAAAGGATGTCAAATGGGAGCCGGTTGGCAAGTTTTCTCCTATGTGGTTTTGGGATCGGTGGTTTTGCTTCTTAAAAAACGAGAAATTAATTAGTTTCAGACTTCCTAAAACGAGTAAGGGGAATTAATTTTCCTTGCTCGTTTTTTATTTTTTAAAAATCCAAAAAAGGGGAAAAATGGTTGCGTTCATCTTCATCATTTTAAAAAAATAAGGGCATTTGCTTTTTTTTGTATTTATTGGGAAGGGTAAAATATCACCTTAAATAAAAATAATGCTAATTCGAAATAGGTTTTTTTTGTTTTTCAAGGGCCAAAGATAAACCGAAATAATTCAAAAACAAAAACCAAGATGCATCAATTTGGTGCGTCTTTTTGGCTTTTTTTAAAAAAGTCAATTGTTTTTGATAATTAAAACGCTTTCTAAAATCTCCAACATATGGTATAATGAAACTAAATAAAATGCAATGAAAGGCGGTTTCTTGAAGTGAAAATATATGATACTCATAGCGATATTTTCGATAATCTTTATCGCAAATATCGAAAAGGTGTAAGCGACCCCTTTCTTACCGACCATTTGTCATCCTTGCAAGAAGGAGAGATTGCGGGGGGAATTTGGGTAATCTATTCCGAAAGCGACTTTGATATTATTAGCGCATATCAAGATGCTTTAGAAGTCTTTGCGCCATATGAAAGGTCTTTCACGGTAATCAAAGGTTTGGAAGGTCTACGCAATGTCAAGGATTTGGCAACCTTGGATAAGCTGTATCAAATGGGAATCAGACACGCTTCGCTTACTTGGAATGAAGCCAATCATCTTGCGGGGGGCGTTAAAGGTCCCAAAGAAGTCGGTTTATCGGCTCTTGGGAAAGCTTTTATCGCTTATATGAATGAGAAAAAGATGATTGTCGATGTCTCCCATTTAAACGAAATAAGTTTTTATGATGTTTTAAACGAAAAACCTCGCCTTCTCATTGCTTCACACTCCAACAGTCAATTTTTATCACAACATCCACGCAATTTAACGAATGAACAATTAAAAGCTTTAAAGGAAGCCGGCGGAATGATTGGCGCAGTAGCCGCACGGCGTTTTGTTTCCTTAGATTCTTTAAAGCAAAACATTAAGGGCTTTGTCGATCAAATTGAATTCTTGGTTAACATTATGGGCGAAGACCATGTCATGTTGGGACTTGATATGATGAATTTCTTGCCCGGATATGTGAACGACAACCTTGACGATTTGAATAGTCATAGCGAAGCTCAAGGAATCATTAAAGAAATGTTTGCGCGGGGGTTTAGCGAAACCTTAATTAAAAAAATCAGCCATCAAAATTTTGAAAAATTATTGCAAAGGAGTCTATTATGAAAAGAAGTGTATGTTTAACCTTATCGACCTTTAAAAAGAGTTTATTCTTTTTGATGGTAATCGGCTTAATGCTTTTAACGCTACCCAGTTTTCCGGTTTCGGCCGAAACCGTTTCCTATGTTGAACCGATGGAAGAAATGCGCGGTGTATGGGTTGCGACGGTTTCCAATATCGATGTTGCCAAACAAGCCGGCACATCGGAAGCAGCGATTAACCAATGGAAACAAAACTATTTATCAATCCTTGAGCGCATTAAACTCAACAAAATGAATGCTATTTTCTTCCAAGTCCGTCCGGCCAATGATGCTTTTTACCCATCGCAATACAACCCGTGGAGCGAATATCTTGCTGGATACGGTGTTAATCCGGGTTGGGATCCGCTTGCTTGGATGATTGAAGTAACGCATGCGGAGGGGATTGAATTCCATGCTTGGCTTAATCCTTATCGAACTTCGGTAGGTTCATATTCCGTCAAATACGATACTGCCATTAACGCTGGTACGCTTGATGCTTTAAAACCCGATGTTCAAGCATATAAACGCAATTACGCAAGCGGAAGAAGATTGGCAGCCGGAAGCGGGTACGACAACCCATTCTTGGATCCGATTGACTCCAGTTTTCAACAAAAAGTTTTAATGGGTGCTGAAGGCAAGATGGTTTTGAACCCTTCCCATGAAGCAACCTTAACGCATTTATCCAATACGATTTTCGAAATCATTACCAACTATCAAGTTGACGGAATTCATTTTGACGATTATTTCTATCCGGCTGCCGAAAATTATGACGGTTATCCGGTTGAACCTTGGGCGGATGATGCTGATTACGCCAAATACTTAGTTAACGGCGGAACGTTAACAAAAGCCGATTGGCGAAGAGACAATGTCGACAGAATGGTCAAGATGGTTTCGGATTTGGTAAACGAACACAACAACCAATCCAATACCCATAAAGTAGCTTTTGGTATCAGCCCTGCTCACATGTGGGCTCCGGCTCCAGAGAACTGCTCCGTGGGTGTTCCGGGGGGTACGGTCGGTGCACCTTGTTGGGGTTATTCGACTTATAATCAATTGTATGCAGATACGAAAAAATGGGTTGAAGAAGAATGGATTGACTATATTCTTCCTCAATTGTATATGGAATTCGGCGACAGTTATCGGATGTTCGTTAATTGGTGGGCCAATGTGGTGGCGCCAACGAGAGTAAAACTTTACATTGGCACACCGGTCTACCGAATCAATGAATGGAATGACGAACGAGCCATTTCAAAACAGATGCTTTATAATGGAACCAATTCCGATTTGGTAGGCAAAATCCATGGCTATGTCCTATATAACTATACGAGTGTAGCCGCTGGGGGCATATTCGCCAGAGGAATGGGCTTGGTAAGGGGGTTTTGGCAAAAGGGTGCGTTAACACCGATTTACCAAGAAATAGAAGCGCCAACCCCAAGCATCCCTGACTTTTCCATCATTGAAAAAGGCGACAAATTGCAAATTAGTTTTGCGGAAGTCGAAAATGCCAAAGGTTATGCGATTTACCGCTTTAAGGAAAATTCGGAATATGAATTTACCAAAGCCAACATGGTTGCATTGGTAAACCAAACCGACACCGGAAAAGTGCATACAATCGAAGCAACTGCCGAAGATGCCGATGTCTTTGTTATGAAAGTTTTTGATAAAAACAACCAGTTGGCTGCGGGTTATGTGGAAAAAGATACCAGTGAAATTGTTCCAAATCTTGCGCCGGTTATTTCGGAGATTGACTTTGGCGGCAAAGACCACATTATGGGTGGCGAAAGCGTCACAATTAAAGCCAAGGTTTCTGACCCGGAATCCGCTCCGGTTACGGTTACTTTAAAGATTGCAATTGACGGTGTCGATTACAAATACGATTTTCCAATGACTTTGGATGAAAATGGCTTCTATACTTATACGTGGGTTGCCTATTATCTGAATTCAAGCAACGCTAAAATGAAAATTGAGGCTAGCGACGGTTTTAAGTTGTCTGAAATCGAATCCGATCCATTTATCCTTGGTACACCGGAAGAAAACCTGGCTCCGGTAATATCGGATGTTTCGTTTGGTTTGGAATCCAAAATTGACGGAAGAAGCAGAATAACCATCAACGCAAATGTAACAGATGATTCCGATACCCTTGCTATTGCGCTATATTATGCCAAGGATGGACAAAACTTCCAAAAAATTCATGATTTTGAGAAGAATGAAACCGGGGAATACTCCTTTGAATGGACCGTGCCAAACGAAGAAGCAAGCGAGGCCCGCTTAAAACTTGTGGCAAACGACGGCGAATTAGAAACAGCGGAACTGTCCGATGCTTTCCAAATCGTACCAAAGAAATCATCGGGCGGCGGATGCAAAACGGGAAGCGTAGGGTTGATTATTCTATCGCAATTCATCGTTTTATCCAGCGTTCTATTGTTGATGCGGAAGCGGGGTAAGATGTAATGAAACTGAAACGTTACGTTACTTCGCAAGAAGACAACCCCTATGTTACGTATTTTGGTTGCGACGAAATCGTAAATTTGCCGAAAT
>Ga0265294_10003806_pt1 | contig 19079 bp, 10 predicted proteins | sample MunlanPumphouse3_FD_192504 | JGI IMG/M metagenome (GOLD analysis project Ga0265294, IMG submission 192504) | Groundwater microbial communities from a municipal landfill in Southern Ontario, Canada - Pumphouse #3 | ecosystem: Environmental > Aquatic > Deep subsurface > Groundwater | place...
ACGCGGCCATGCGCGCTTCATTGTCCGCACCCTTCCAGGCGGGAAGAATAAGAACGCCTGGCAACTGCTTGCCGGCATTTGAGGTGACCAGTCCATTTAATTTCTGGGTTCCATCTTGATAAGAAACGGTTTTCAGTGATTGAGGCAGTATTGTTTGGAAAATACCCATAAGCAGGAGTATAATGATGAATCCTTTCATTTTCTTGATTTCTACGTTGTTTCAACTATAAACAACACACAACGCATTTTTGTTGGTGACTACAGACGTGTTCATTCCTATAAACGAATGGAATGAGTTAAAAGGAAATATAAGGGTATCGAACAAGAAGATGGTTCTATATGAAATACTGTAATTGCAAGTTTAACGATATTTTTTGATACAATGAAATTATTTGTTGATGGTTTTCTTAATGGATTAAATTCTGATATTAACAGGTTATGCAGCCTTGAGCAGGAACGGAGCAAAGGAAAAACTGGGGAGCGTAGCTACCTGTTTTTTCCTTGCGTAGTGACCCGGCGCGAGCCGTTGCGAGTGGAGCGAATGTGGTGGCAGGAAGGAGCCCGAAGCATGAGGGCGCCTGACGCCTACTGCCCCAGCAGGTGTGGCGGATTTTTTGTGCTACGGAATCCGGTCCTGGCAATTGCGAAGTGGGTGAGGAAGGTAAGCGGCAGAGGTATCATGATTTGGCAACCTCAAATTTTACCTGACGAACGGAACGAAGCATTGCCATTGAACAGCTGAGCTGTGCGAATTGAGCGAACGAAAGAGTTGTTGAGCGAAGCATGAGCGAGCATAACGACTGAGAGAGCGAGGAATGAACACAGAAAGGGTATCGGGAGTGAATGGAGCAAACCAGGTGATTGTTGAAACAAAGCATGAGTGAGACATACACCTGATTTGCGGAATGAACGCTAACAGAGCGATGCGGTGTTTGTGCAGAGAACGCAGGCGCTTGTCCGGCCTGAAGCATGAAGGTCGGCAAGCGGTGGAGAGAACGGAACAGACACGGCAATAGCGGCGGTGGTAATCGCGGGGAGCGATGCGGTGCGAGCGAAGCGAAAGCCGGAGACAGTCCGACCCGAAGCATGAGGGTCGGCTGCCGACAGGGAGAGAGCCGTAGCGAGCATGGCAGAAAAGCGGAGGCGCACCATTGGGATGAGCGAAGCGATGTGAATGGAGCGAACGCAGGATCCGGTCCGACCCGAAGCATGAGGGTCGGGCGGTGAGGGAGCGAGCGGAATGAACATGACAAAGCGACGGGTTTAGAAAGGGAGTGCGGTGATGTGGCGGGACGATATATTTACAAAAAGTGTGACACCCCGATCAGCACGAGCGACCCGCAGGCGAGCAGAAACACTGAGTGGCGGTTGCCCCCTTGAACAAATACATGAGCGAAGCGAATACCTTATTGGGGTTTGAGGGGGCAAGAGTAGCCACGCGTGAGGATTGAGCGAGCGTTGTGGAACAAAACAAGCAGCCACGCAGCGATGAGCACCAAACGAAGCGAAGCGAGTGAGTGGGAGCGCAAGAGCTGAGTGTGGCTGCGGTGTGTGCAAGGGTGGCGAAAAAAATACTACCTTTTGAAGGAGAGGAGCCGCAGACGGATCTCCAAAAGGTGGAGATTTTTTTCAAGCCACTTGCTTGCCCTTGCACACATGTTTTGTGCACCAAGCGAGCGATTGACGAACACCTTATAACCTGTTCGGTTGGATCCTGGGGACGTTGTGGAGAGGGGGCGGTGAAGAACTGGCTTTGGATGGGAAGCGGGGAGAACGCTGGGGGGCGTGGGTGCGGATTAAGATATGGCTATCGGTGGGAGCAGGTTGAGGATTGGGATGTCAGTGATGACAGGACTACCGGCGGGAGCAGGTTGAAGGTTGGGATGTCAGTGATGACAGGACTACCGGTGGGAGCAGGTTGAAGGTTGGGGTATGGCTGAGATACGGACTGAAGGGGGATGTTGCAAGGAACAGAAGCTGGTAGATGGGTTTCACTACCGGTAAGGCAAAAACAGCCGGGGAATTTTGGTGATCGGGAATTGAGAGTTGATGTTGTATTTGAATGTTGAAGACGGATTTAATTGGGGAAGCTGTTTTTGCCGGGGGGGGCTAAAATGTTTGGTACTTGTTATTTGTAGATATTCGCAGCAATGACATAAGTTGTCAAAGTTTTTCAATTCATTTGTAAGATTCTATCTAAGCAGAATGTTTCAAACTATTAATAACCATAAACAGAAAACCAAATGAAGAAAGTAATTTTATTCACGTTATTAGCGTTGTTGTTTGCATGCGAGAAAGAGGATTCAAGCTCCACAGATGAATTAAAATCGTTGGCCGGAACGGAATGGACCGGTACGATGCCTGATTATTATGATGGAGCCGTGATGGTCAAAGTTATCTCACAGACAAAGGCCACTTTAACCGCAGGCTCAATTACCGTGACCTTCAGCTACACCTACAATTCGTCGTTACAGACCGGGACGCTCACTTCCGAGGGTAATACCTTCACATTTGAAATAACAGGAAACACACTGATCTTGACTGATCCTTATAGTGACACCTACAATTTCACCCGAACGAAATAAGAGGTGAACAAGCAAAGTTTAGACCGGGCTCATGTGGTCCGGTTTTCTCATCTGTAAGAAAAACAAAAATTAACCCGTAGTATATGTATCATTGAATTTCTGTACCACATAATATTCTAAACAATAAAACAGGCAATAGAATCACCAAATATATGAAAGATAATACCTCGTCCATTTGACAAATGTTAATAGATCAATGTGATTTATATTGTAGCAAATGATGTTAACTTACAAATTATACTTAATTTTGAATAATACAGGAAAAAGAAAAAGATTCAGAATCTGCCGCTTCACAAAAGGTGTAGTTATATAGTTGATTTATTAGTACATAAGAGGATATCAATCACATAATCCAGATTAAAGAAGAATCATTAGTCCCAAATTAAGTATCATGAATAAAAGTTTAGATTACAAACCACAGACACATCACTTGGATCATATACTGTTTGATGTTGAACAAATTCCAATCACAGCTCAATATCAACAAGGGATAAATAAGATTCAAGAGATCAAAGTTGAGGGATATAAAGCGCTTTACAACAAGAGAGACAAACAGGTACTGAGCATAGTCACCAATAACTATCAACTTATAACAAATAAACAGGCTCTAGAAATCGGTAAAATGGTATTTTGCGAACTATTCCCTTCGGTTATACCGGCAGATCTGATTCCTTTCAAGGTAATTTCAACAAAAAGACTATCATCGTGTCATATTGATTTGGTACATAAAGATATTAATTTTAGTCAATGGGAACAAGACACATGGTTACCGTTTTTACGTATTTCAAACAGTTACAACAGAACAGTTGCACTTTCCTTTGAAATTGGATTTGTCAGAGAACTATGTTCCAATGGATTTATCTTTGATAAAAAATCAATAAAAGTAAAATATGCACATACAAGAGGATTATTGCCTGTAGATTTCAAAGTTGATGTATCAAGGTTGAGAAAATATGAGGTTGAATTCACGAATTATCTAAATAACCTAAGCAGGTTTTATGTGGATCCGATTTATGTTTTTCCTTTAGTTCTAAAGTCACTGAATTTAAAATTCAACTTAGATAAAAACAATCGTAATTTGCACAATGAACAGATAAGGTTAGAAAAAACCAGAGAGATCATCTCAGAATTAACAAAGTCATATTATGAAGAGCTAAAACCAACAGCATACGCGGTATTGAGTATCATAACCGATTTTGTTTCCCATCAAGAAAAATACAACACAATTCCGATGTTTAAAGCTCACATAAACAGTTATTATTACAAACCGGGGCAATGGATGCATGATTTTACGGAATCGATACAAAAGACAAGTTTCAACATGGATGACTATTTAGGTGATTTCTTGACCTATAAAAATTGATCCTGATAGAGCATCTGGTAGGAAAAAATCAAGATGAGAGCCGTAAAAAGTTGGTATAAAGAAAAACTTTAAAGAGTAGAAGAAACCGTACTAATAAATGCAAATCAATTCAGACATAAATATACTGGGCGGCCTGACGGATTGGGATCTGATAAAGGTTTTTCTGACAGAAGATAACAACTCCATTAATGAGAAAGGTGGAGTCCATACGTTTACAGCCATCAAAACAGACAAGTCAGTAAAACGCTTTGAAAAAGCCATTAGAACTACGTTGTTGAGTAACAAAAAATCCGACCTAGAGATAATTATCAGACAAGCCATCCAAAAAAATGGTGCAAACAAGGATACACTTTTGTTGCTATTCTGGAATGCATCATCCAATAATGAATTACTGTTTCACCTCAACGATAATGTATTTTTTCCTGCATTTTATAGTGGAAGAGTATCCATAAAAAGTGATGAAGTTGAGGCTTGTCTCAATGAGCTTAAACAAACAGAAGATACGTTGAAAAAATGGTCAGATATTACAGTTTCAACCACAGCATCCAAATATCTTACCCTTTTGAAGAAGTTTGGCTTGATGGAAGGTGCGGCTAATAAACGAATTGTATACCCGTACCTAAGCGATGAGATGTTTATTTTGTTTGCTTACTGGTTATCAGCTATTTCTGAGAAACCCAATCTTGTGACCAGTCATTGGCTCCATTACTGTTTCAGTGAAAAACAGGCATTCCTGGACAGGCTGCTTCAAAAGAAGTTTTCCAAATATTTTAATATGATTTTCACGGGTGACAAACTGAATATTGAACCCATCATACCTTATGAATTAATCTATGAACAGATTACTAAATCCTGAATACACCATCTCACAGATAAAGCGGATTGCGGAATCCAATAAGCGATCAGAGATCCGGTTGAATGCCAACGGTGGCAATTCAATCTTATTGGTATGCCCTCCGGAGCAGGAGTTTGAGTTCATTGAAAAGTTAACCGAACTCATGCCAGAGGAAACCTATCGAATCATTGACATCAATGAAATGTTGATTTCATTTGTGAAAGCCCATGAAAGCGACCTCACAGAAATGTTCGATTTATTAAGAGGATCGGTACATCAGATATTCAAAGCACCGGAAGGAGAAACAGGTCCTGACTTATTTAAACACCTGCTCTCAGCCATTGAACAAGCTTTCAACGATCAAAAAATACCCATACTCATCCATAGTGGTGCTTTATATGGCAGTGGCATAGACAACATCCATCTGATGGAAAATGAGCTGGTGATGAAATCAAAATTGCCGCTCATTATTTTATATCCTGCCACCCAGGAAGGCGACCAATTGATGTTCCTCAATTCTCGCCCCGCTTCAAAATATAGATGTATGATTGTGAAATAAAGAAAATATAGAAATGAAGGTAAAAGAAATATTGACCATTGACCTGACGGAAGACATCAAGAATGTAATCGACTTGGAAGACATTTCCGAGCAGGAAATACAGGCAGAAATAGAAAGCTATATCGTAACAGACGGATTGGCACGGGAGTATGCCGATTTTGTTGATACCTTCACATCCAATATCCTCGAAACAGGCGTATGGATCTCGGGTTTTTACGGATCGGGGAAATCATACTTTGGCAAGTTGTTGGGATATATGCTTAGCAATCGCAATATTGGCGGTACACCAGCTCGAGATCGAATCATTCAACGATTCACAGGAATAAATGATGAAGCACTGGTGAAAAATGCATTGTCGAGATTGGATGCAACGACCTCAAGGGTGGTATTTCTTGATATTGCCAAACAAGACACATCAAAAGGGATGGCATATACCCTGTTCAGAAATTTTCTTAAATCGCTTAGCCTGCCTGAAAACGAACACGGCATTTTCTTGTTTGAGTTGATGTTAAGCAAAGGAAAGACAGTTACACAAGACTTTATTTTTGATGTATCAGGTTTAGATTGGAATGAGATCAGAACAAGTTCATTCAAATACGCGAAAGCCATAAAAGAGATGTATCTCCATTCGGGAAATACGGAATCAGATTACAACAACCTGATGACCACGATCCGCAGAGATATTGACCAGTTTAGTGCCTCACGTTTAAGAGAAGAGTTGACAAACTACCTGCAAGTTGAAAAAGATGAGAAAGTAATATTCATGTTCGACGAAGCCAGTGAAGCCATCAACCAAAAAAAGATCGGCTTGATGGACCTTGAAGGCATAAGCGAATCACTTTCGTCATTGGGTGGCAAAGTTTGGACCATAGCCATCGCGCAAGAGAAGTTGGATGATGTGATCAATAACTCCAATGTGAGTAAGGCTCAATTGACCAAAGTTACCGACCGTTTCAAGACTAAAATTCACCTGGAAGCTACCGAGGTGGATGTCATTATCCGCAACAGGTTATTGAAGAAAAACGAATCCGGCATTCAGAAACTGACCGATCATTTCCACAAAAATTCAGGAAAGATTTCCGACCACGCCGCCATTCACGGGGCAGGTATCAGCAAAACCGACAGTGCAGACAATTATGCAACTTACTACCCATTTTACAAGTATCAATTCGATTTGCTTCAAAACTTCCTGTTCGGTACCAAAGGCTATGCCTCTAGCAAAGTAGCGGCAAGAGGAATGATCATCACCACATACGACATCCTGAAACAAGAAGTACAACATTCAGACCTGTACCATACCGTTACCGGCTGGCACATAGCCAAAGAGGGACAACCCCAGCCACCGGTCAGATTAGTCAGCAGATATGACAATGCCGAACGAATTTTAAAAGAATCAGGCTCCCCCATTTCCGGCAGAAGATTGTTGGAAACCATCAATTTCCTTTCAGAAGCAGAAGTTACACCCTCATCCTTACCAAACATCATCAAATGCTTCATCAGTGACCCCGACGAGCAGTTTAAAGTACAAGATGAGATCGTAAAGTCACTCGAGATCCTCATCGAAGCAAAAGTACTGTTAGATACCAACAAGACATATCGTATCACATCTGATATTGAGCAACGGTTGTTGGATGAAATGAACGGTTTCACTGTACAGGGCTTTGTAAAGAAAAAGCAATTGGTAACAGCCTACAGGAGTGCAAACTTTACAAAAACCATTGGTAAGGCATCAGACAACGGGCTGCAATTCGATTTTTACATCACCACCGATAATGATGACGAATTAACCTCACCAAACCTCAAATACCTCAGAGTAAAAATCAAGAGTATTTACAACATATCCGAAGATCGATCAGCAGACATTGAAAACCTGAAAGTGCAATACCAAAACGATAAAGAACTCCTGTGGTTGGTGCCGGACAACAGTTGTTTCAAAGAGTTGGACAGATTGATCGAGGATGTGGAACGCATCACTTACCTGGAACAGAAATACAACAATCCAAATTCTGAAGAAGGCAAAATACTTCTCAGCTTTTCTACATCAAAAGGAGAAAAGGAAAATCGCATCAAAGAGCTGGTGGAAGAATCCTTGTTCAATGCAACCGCCATTTATTTATACAATACTTATCAACTCAACAATGATAATTGGCAAACAACGCTACAAGCTCAACAAAGGAGTATCATTCAAAACGTATACAGCAAACGTTTGGCTTCGCAGTTGAGCGATACCGTGGCAGCTGCAGTGATAAAGGAAACTAACGGTGGCCGGCTGCATCAATATTTCACGGGCAACGATTTTGTTTTTTTTGATACACATGGTAATTTCATTGGTGAGAACCTGAAAGTATCTGAAGAAATCTTGTATAAAGTACGAAACACATTTGTGGATGGTGCCACATTAGAAAAAGATCTTGAACAGCCACCTGCCGGTTTCACATTTGGTACTGTCATATCGTCTGTAGCCGCATTAATGAGAGCAGGTAAACTGATAGCCAAACACAACGGAGCTGAGAAATTCTCCTGGCGAGATGAAGGTGTTACAACCATTTTCAGTATTGCCCGTGAATTCAGGAAAGCATCATTCAAAGCAGTCTCAAAATCACTTTCAGCCTTGCAAAAGCAAGAGCTGGCCCAGTTTCTGTTAGATGTTGAAGTGGCAAAATATATCGGCCGTAAAATAGACTACAACACCAATGATTTTGAGTTGGTATCAGCTGTACGCGATATGGCCCGGCATTTTGCAGATAAGGTCACCACACTTAGAAACAGTGAAAAAGAATTTGACAAGCTGTTCCCACGGGCAGAGGAAAACGCCACTTATTTAGGCGGATTCACGGGAGCTGTAAGTGAAGCCAACTACATTGACAAAGCAGAAGAATTTTTGGCTTCGAAAGATGCTTTCAATAAGGCTTTGCACGAAATTGAAAAAGTAGAAAAGTTCATACGCAACAACCTACAAAAAGTGAAAGCGTGGAAAGTGTTTGTTATAGCCGTACAAGATGAATTGAACAAAGCGGCTAAAAGAGACGCAACCATTCAGCAATTGAAAGAGGATTTTGAAATGCATTTTCACGGAAATGTCATTCAAAATTTTGTATCCCTGCAAGATTCAGCGCAAAAAATCAAAGATAAGTACCATCAATTGTTTAGCGAAGCGATGAAAGAGTGTGCGGCTAAATACACAGTGTTAGACGCTCTGGCAAGTGGCCTTATCAAAGAAATAGAAGCATTGCCATCCGGACTAAATGATGCAACCCTGTCAAAAGCTTCAGCTCTTCATCATTATGCCAAGCTAAGAACAACCGCTGCCGTGAATATCGACTTCGATGTAAAAGACAAACAAAACCGTTTTACATACTCCGAAGTGCTGTCATTTATTGAATTATACCCAAGCAAAAAGGCAGAAATAGAAATTGCAAGAGCCGGATTGGTTAAAACAAAATCAACCGTACCTCAACCCGGCATATCTCATATTCCCTTAGTGAAGAAGTACTCAGTAACAATACCTGCTACTAAAATGAAAGTGTCTGAATATAAGAGTTGGTTGCAAGGCGAATTACAAAAGTTAGCAGGTGCAGCTGATAATGACGAAATAGAGATAAATTAAGATGAAGCTATCCGATCATACTGAACACATACGACAACTCATCGACCAGGCTTTCAGAAATCGTCTGGGCAGGATGGGCATTTCTGAAAATAAACTATTGAATATTGAGTCTGTTCCATCAGCATACCATGCAGAACGCATTCGTATGGAAACCATCTGTGAAGTGTTCATTGCCGAAACCGGAACGATAGCTGATGCATACGAAAAGCTGGTGGAAGAGCTCACCTTCACTTTGTTCAATCGTTTGGCAGCCTTCAAAGTGATGGAAGCCCATACCCTGCATCCTGAAATTGTTACCCGAAGAGCAAACCACGGGGGCCGTTCTTTTGCCCATTTGGTCTGGTTAGAGCAAAACCCGCAAGCGAGAAGCGAAGAGGCCGAAGGCTTGCTTCCCTTCTTTGAGGAACAGTTGCAAAAACTGGCCGGAGATATCCCCTTGTTCAGTCCACAGCACCCTTACCACCTGCTGCCTACTGCCCTCGAACTACTGAGCATCATCAATGCATTCAACCAGGTAGAAACAGATGAACAGGTAGAAGCAGATATCTGGAAAAGCGATGATGTACTTGGATGGCTTTATGAAAGCTACAACAACTCCAAAAAAGCTGCTCATAAAGCCAGTGGCGAAAAAACGGAATACAACAAGGTAAGCATCCAAAGTCAAGTGTATACCCCTCGTTGGGTAGTACAGTTCCTGATAGACAACAGTCTGGGTAAACTTTATCTGGAGATGTACCCAGATAGTGAAATAGGCTACAAGTACAAGATAGCGAATGCACCTGCTACCCAAACAAGAGAAAGAAAGCCTCTTCATGAAATAGAGATGATTGACCCGGCCACAGGATCGGGCAACTTTTTACTCTATGGCTTTGATTTGTTTTACGATTTGTACACAGACCAGATAGAAAACTACGGAGCAGATTATGATGAGACTGACATTCCCAGGCTGATCATTGAAAACAACCTACATGGAGTAGATCTGGACAACCGTGCCATACAACTGGCACAACTGGGATTGTACATCAAAGCCAAAAGAAAGAGACGCACGGCAAAAGTGGAGCATTTCAATATCGTCAGTTCTGACTTTTTCCTGCCTGATTATGACGAAGTACAACAAATTTTTGAAGACAACACTGCACTGGATACCAGACAGAAGAAAATCATCAGGGATATTTGGAACGACCTGCAACAAGCCTACAAATTTGGCTCGCTCATACGGCTTGAAGAAAAACTAAGTATTCACCTGCACGGCATAAAACAAGACGGACTTACACTTTTCGGCGCACAAGAAGTTGAAAATTACGAAACATTCAAAGCACAATTCTTTACCAATCTACAAACAGCAGTAGCCCAAAACACTGCCAAGCAAGGGCAAACATTCCTGAACACCAAAACACAAGATGCCATAACCTTTTTGCAATTGCTTACACAAAAATACGATGTAGCAGTTGCCAACCCACCCTATACCGTTAGTGACGATTTTGGCCCCGAACTCAAAAAGTTTGTAGAAGCCAATTATAAGAAACCATACAATTTTAGCACCAACCTCTATGTGACTTTTATAAAAAGGTGTTTTGAATTACTAAATGAAAATGGATTTTATGCATCAATCCAGCCAATGACATTTATGTACATTAAGTCCTTTGAAGATGTCCGTAAATTTTTACTCACCAAATCAAAAGTTGAAATTATTGCAGATTTAGGACTTGGTGGTGTGTTTATGACTAACTACGTGGTAGTATATGCAGCAACTTCGATTTACAGAAAAACCGAACATCCTAAAGGAGATTCTTTATTCTTTAATTTTCAAGCATACCACGGTAAGCTGAACAAAGAAGAGCTTTTCACAAATGCTTTCACAAATTTATTAAGTAAAAAAGAAGACAAACACATTTACACCCTCCCCCAAGAAAAACTCAAAATCATTGAAGGATGGCCTTTTATCTATTGGATTAGCGATGGGTTCAGGGAAAAGTTTAAGGAAAAAGCGTTGGGTGATATAAATAAAGTTGCTACAGGATTAATGACTGGTAACAACGATAAATTTTTAAGGTTTTTTTGGGAAGTAGAAAAGGATAGTATTTCTGACTATTATCCCGATGATAAGCGAAAATGGGTTCTTTATCAGAAGGGTGGTCCATTTTGTAGATGGTACGGTAATAATTGGACTGTTATAAATTTCCAAAATGATGGTTCTTTATTAGCCACAACTGACAATAAAAGATTTTATTTTACAGAAGGTGTAACATATTCTGCATCCGGTTCCAAGGGGGCCAGTTTTCGATACATTGAAGCTAAATATTCTTTTGATAAGGGTGGAGCTTGTGTTTTTAATTTAACAAAGAATAGTACAACCCAGTATTTGGCTGCCTTTTTAAATTCTAAATTATCGAGTTATATAGCAGATTGCTTAAATCCTACTGTTAATATCCAAAAGGGGGATATTGAAAGAATACCTTTTGTGATACCCGATTCAAAAATTGAAAACACAATTACGATATTATCAGTATCAAACATAGAAACTAAAAAACAGCTTTGTTCTTGCCGTATTATTGAAACCAATTTCACTCAAAGTCCATTATTAGCTTTTCAAGGAGCCGCTCTAAAAGACCGTGTATTGGCATATCTCAATTACGAAAATGCTCAACTTACACAGGTACTTATCAATGAAGCTATCATCAACGAACTCATTTTTGAAGTATATGAACTCAGCAATGCAGACCGTGAGCAAGTAGAAGCCAAGATGGGTCTTTCCATAGGTTCTTTAGCAGTATTAAAAGAAGCCAAAGAAGCATTTTTAGCTCAATTACAAAACCCATTAGCAGAAGTTACGGAGCATATCCAAAACTTACCCGTAACCACTTTTGATGAAAAACAAATAAGAGAAATTAAAGAAGGGTTTTCGACACTTTACCAAAGCAGTAATGATTTAGAAGAGTTTTGCATACGCCATCAGGTCAATCCCATCAATGTATGGTATTGGTTCAAAGAAGCCAACACAGTGCCAGCTGCAAGAGCATCCGAAATTGCTTTAGAGTTTTTAGCAGATACCATTCGTACCCTTTTACTGCAAGATGATGATGGCATTATTCCATTGGTAGGCTTACCGGGCGAAGAAGCCCTCAGCCAACGCTTGGAGCAGCATTGTCTTGAAAATGGCTTCACAGCAGCTCAGTATATGGCTTTAGATAGTTTGTTGGGGCGTTCTGTAAACGAATATTTAGAGCATCATTTCTTCGAGGATTTAAGCAACCTACTCAACTTATTTAGACACCTGCCCAAAACGCCATTTATTTGGCATTTGAGCAGTGGGCAGCATCAAGGCTTTGAAGCCTATATTCTCATTTATAAATGGAACAGGGATAGTCTTTTTAAACTCAAATCGCAGTACATCAGCCTCAGGGTACAAAATTTAGAATACCGCCAAATTACCTTGCAAGATGTAAACACTGCACAAGCACAAGCCGAGAAAGAAAAGATCCGCTTGCAGTTGCAAGAAATTGAGGTTTTCAAGACCAAAGTTGAGGAACTCATAGCAGAGGGCTACGATCCCAAACTGGATGACGGGGTAGGTAAAAACATTGCACCCTTACAGAAAAAAGGTTTACTGAGAGCTGAGGTACTCAAAACAACCGGTGGCAAAAAATCACAATTAGAGAAGTACTTACATGCGGATTGGTGATTGCGATTTGTTTTAATGAAATTTTATTTTGTAACAAATATCTACTACTTTTGTTACAAAACTGAGATAATGAGCATAGAAGAAAAAATATTACAGCGGATAGAAACTTTTCCAAAAGGAGAGCTGTTTCTTCCTACCGATTTTAGTGACCTGGGATCATCAGAAGCAGTTCGGCTATCACTTTTTCGTTTAGAAAAAGAGGGTGTAATAATGAGAGTCGCACAGGGAATCTATGTTCGTCCGAAAGAGAGTGAATTAATCGGAAAGCTGATACCCACAGCCGAAGAGGTAGCAGAAGCCATAGCCAAACGGGATAGTATAAGAACGGTTCCGACAGGAAGCTATGCTTTAAATGCTTTGGGCCTGAGTACACAGGTACCCATGAATATCGTATTGCTTACAGACGGCTCGGCGCGGGAAATTAAGGTTGGAAAACGAATAATTAAATTCAAAAAAACAACCCCAAAGAACCTGTTGGCAAAAGGCAAGATCAGCCGGTTGGTGATACAGGCATTGAAAGAAATCGGCAATGGTAAAGTGACCGAAGAGGAAGAGCAAAAGATATTGGCATTGCTGAAAAAGGAAGACGAGAAAGACCTGAAGCACGATATTGCCCTGGCCCCTGTGTGGATGCAAAAAATAATGAAAAAAGCTTTGGTAGATGGCAAAGATTGATTTCAAAACCATAGAGAAGCATGAGAAAGAAGCCATTTTCAATGCCATAGCGACAGAAAAGGGAATGAACCCCTTTGCCGTTGAGAAAGATTGGTGGGTGTGCCGCACCCTGGAAATTATCTTCCAGATGCCGATAGCAAAACATCTGGTTTTCAAAGGTGGCACATCATTAAGCAAAGCGTGGAGATTGATCAACCGATTCTCGGAAGATATTGATTTGGCTATTGACAGAGAATTTTTTGAAGGCTTCAAGGGAGATCTATCAAAATCAAAAATCACCAAACTAAGAAAAGAAGCGGGTGCATATACTACCGGTACTTTCTTTGAAGAATTGCAGGATGAATTCCAAAGAAAAGGATTCACAGACCTTGATTTTAAATTTATTGAAGCTCAAGACAGCGATCAAGACCCACGGGTGTTGGAGATCTACTATCCCAATATCATGAATGTAGATTCAGAGTATATATTGCCACGGGTACAACTGGAAATATCCTGCCGTTCGTTGCGGGAGCCTTTCACTGTCAAATCTTTTGGTTCATTGGTGGATGAGTTTTATTCAGGTAAAGAATTCGTTGAACCTCTTTTTGAAGTGCCTACAGTGGATGCAGAACGTACTTTCTTGGAAAAGGTATTTCTGCTTCACGAAGAGTTTCACCGCCCGGCAGATAAGATGCGGGTTGACAGATTAAGTCGGCATTTGTACGATATCTATCATCTCACGAAAGCTGGAGTAGCCGAAAGAGCCATCAGTGACAAGGAATTATATGAAACAATCGTAGCGCATCGCTTCAAGTTTTCAAGAGTGGGTGAAGTGAATTACAACCTGCATAATCCAAAGTCATTGAACCCTATTCCTCCCACAGCAGTAATTGCAGACTGGGAAAGCGACTATGTGAAGATGAGAGAAGATATGATTTATGATGAAGTCAAACCAAGCTTTGCGAACCTAATAGATAATCTGGTCGATCTAAGAACAAAACTACAAGCATTGGATTGGCCCTTTGAGTTGATATTTCCCATTCCTAAAAGTAAAAGATAATGACTGATAAATGGATCATACAAGATATTGAAAACCACATCGCACATCGCAACAGGGTGGTCATTATCGATCCTGCTGGTGATTGTGCCTTCCTGTTGCCACATATAGAAAAGCAACACTACACCATACTTAAGACCGATGCCAACAACACGGAAGAATGGCAATGCATTCAAGAAGAACTACTGTTGCGTTATGAAGCTGAAAGCAAACACAAAGCGGATAAAGTAATCTTCTATGTAACCCGCCCCAAAGAGAAGTTAAGCTTTCTTTTTGATTATTGTTTCACCCATGGGTGCGTGGATTTAAGCAATCCGGTGGAATGGTTGCGAAAAAAAATATTCGCTGCTACCGGTCATCAAATCACACTGGAAAATCCGATGTTGCTCACGGCTGCCAAGCTGGGCGTTGGTAAAAACATTGCCTGGTGGAAGGAGATCTTGCTGAATCTGAAAGGATTGGTTTCTATTGAGGATGAACTCATCCCATTTCTATGTGACCCAGACACATTTTTCAGAGACGATGAAGCTGACGTTAGAAGGTTGTATGAAGAAAAATTCTTCGAACTCATTGGGCAATCGTATCGTAAAATTCCAGCAAGAACCCTGGCAACAGAAGTCGCCAACCATCTGTTTTCATGCCTGGTCAACAATGACATTTCACCCGAACTTCTCAGCATCTACCACAAATGGACAGACAGTAATACCTATTCGAGAGCATTACAAGATTACATCAATGCCTACAAAATTGATCCGCAGTTAAACATCTGGAATGCTCATCCTGATCACTGTTTTACCGCGATAGATAAACGACAATTACAACAAATCACATCCAACTTCAGAGATAAGGCATTTGTGAAAGAGAAGCTTCAAAAGCTTCAACAACGCATAAAAAGCAAAAAAGCATCAAGCTTTGTTCCTCAATGGTGGGATGATGTTGACACGCTTGTTTCATTTGACAATAAGGCATTGACTCAATGCAACACGTTTGAGAAGGTATGTGCCTTTTACACCAGTACTTTTTACAAAGCAGATCGCGCAATCCGAAAACTTTATGAAGCATTTTTACAGGAGGAAGCTATTGTGCGCCCATTGCAGGAACATTATGAAAGCCTCAATCACGAACTGCTGCAACGTTGGTATGATTATAGCCACGAATTCCTTTCGGATCAACAAGGATATTTACCGAAGCTATTGGAACAAGCTAAGCCCGGTACCGCGATCATTATCGGTGATGGTGTTCGCTATGAAATAGCAGCTTTGGTCGCTTCGCATTTAAAACATAAATGCAAAATATCCCCGGGTACAATGTTAGCCGATATGCCCTCAGAAACAGAGCATAACATGAGTGCCCTGTACGTGGGAAACGATCAACTATTACCTGTGCACAAAGAGAGGGAGAAAAGTCTTACAGAAACTACCGGGAAAGATATTACCTACCTGAACTTAGAAGCATTGCATTACGGTATTAAAGCCGATTATCTGGTTTTGACCTACAAAGATATTGACAGCGCAGGGGAAAAACTTCAAATGGGAGCGATCAAACTCTTTAGCGAGTTTGAAAATGTTTTAACCGAGAAGATCCAGTTGCTGCTCAATATGGGTTATCAACAGGTTCATTTGGTTACGGACCATGGTTTTGTATTGACAGGCTTGCTGGATGAGTCTGACAAAATTGAACCATACGCAACAGGTAAAAAAGAAGTGCACGAGAGATATATTCGTACGGTAGAAAAACAAAGCGATAAAGATTTGCTGATGTATGAAAGACCATACGGTGAGTACAAGTATGTGTATGCATCAAAAAATCATCGTCCTTTTAAATCAAAAGGGGTGTATGGTTTTTCCCACGGCGGTTTTACACCGCAAGAAATCATCCTCCCCAATTTTGTATTCAGCAAAGAAGCTGAAGCGACCAAAGGACTTGAAGTGAATATCCTGAACAAAAAAGAGTTAGGCGAAGTAACCGGACAATTATTTGGCATCAAGATTCAAGCCACATCGAAAGCAGATGACTTATTTTCGGCAAGCAGGAAAATACAGGTATTGCTGTATGCCAACAACATTGCATACGGCAGCAGCAACATCATAACGATTGAAGGGGGTGTGACACAGTCATATGAATTTTCATTTGGCGTTCATGATGAAATTATTGCAGTCATAGTAGATGCAAGCACACAAGAACAAATTGATTCTGTGAAAGTAAAGAAATCGAACGCCAGGGATTTGGGCGGCCTAATGTAAAAAAATGAATCATGATAATCTTAGACGACTTAGATAAAAAAGCGTTGGACCACTTCAGGGGTTTTGTTGTAAAGAAAGACCTGGTGGGCATCATCAAAGGCGGTGCAAACGTGCCGGCATTTGTATTGGAATATCTATTAGCCAACACATGCAGTACCGAAAATGAGGAGAAGCTGAAAGAAGGGATGGAAAATGTGAAGACCATCCTTCGCAATCATTACATCAATCCCGAAGAAAGCACATTGATCCAATCAAAGCTTCGTGAAAGAGGCCGCTATAAAATCATCGACAAGATATCGGTAGACCTGGATCCGCAAAGAGACCGGTATTGGGCAAACATCAGCAATAGCAATATCAAGAAAGCCACTATCAGCGACGAACTGGTAAAAAGTCACGAGAAATTGTTGTTAGGTGGTATTTGGGCAATCATCGAAATGGAATATGATCCAATGATTACGATAGGTAGTGCTGTATATCCTTTTTTAGTCAGAGATATTAAACCCATACAATTATCGACATTCGACAATACCAAAATTTCGGAAAAGCGGAAAGAATTCACCAATGGCGAGTGGAAAAAGCTGTTGTTAAGAAGCGCCGGATACGAACCGTATAGTGAGGGATTAGACGAGAGAAAACTTAATCTGCTTTTGTGCCGCTTAATTCCATTGGTTGAGGCCAACTTCAACATGGTTGAGCTGGGGCCACGTTCATCGGGCAAATCATATATCTACAAAGAAATAACACCTTACGCGATACTGATTTCAGGCGGCCAGGGGTCCGTGGCCCAGCTTTTTGTGAACAATACCACCGGCAGGGTGGGTGCAGTAGGTTTATGGGATGCCATTTGCTTTGATGAGAGTACCGATAAACTATTCAAAGATCGTGATGCCATCCCGTTGATGAAGGACTATATGGAGTCAGGCTCATTTTCCAGAGCCAAAGGTGGAGAGATTTCAGGTTCAGCCTCAGTAATCCTAAACGGGAACATCAATCAACCTGTTGAAACCGTATTGCAGACATCGCATTTGTTCAGTCCGCTGTCAGACGAAGTGAACCACGACACCGCGTTTTTAGACAGAATAAACTTGTTTCTGCCCGGGTGGGAAATAACCAAATTTAGTCCTTCCAATTTCACAACGCACTTTGGATTCAGCACCGATTTCTTTTCAGAGATATTAAAGTCGCAACGCAAAACAACTTACTATGATGCCATAGACAAGTATTTCAGTTTAGGTTCACACTTGAAGCAGCGTGATTCAAAATCGGTCAGACGCATTGTTTCCGGATTCATCAAGCTTCTTCACCCTGATGGAAATTTCACCAAAGAAGAGATCAAAGAATACCTGGTAATCGCAATGGAAATGAGAAGAAGGGTGAAAGAGCAGTTAAAGCGAATTGGCGGAATGGAGTTCTGGGATACGAATTTTTCATACATCGACAAAGAGACACAAGAAGAGATCTTTGTTGGCTTACAAGAAGAAAAGGGATCATCATTAATTGAATCCAATCCACTATCACCCGGAGTTTGCTATACGGCCACAAGCGATGGGGACAATACAGCATTGGTGAAGATTGAAGTGGTAGCTCTAAAAGGATCCGGCAAAATGAATGTAACAGGTACCAGTAGCCAGGAAGTAAAAGAGAATATCAAGAACACCTACAACTACCTTCGGGCAAACGAGAAGAGTATTTTAAGCGATCAACACTCGTTATCAGCATACGATATCAACATCCAAATCAGTAACTTGATGGGAGCTTATATAAGTGGAGGCATAGGCAGTGCTGTTTATATCGCCATTTTATCAGCCATCTATAAAAAGAACCTCAAACCAGGTCTTGCAGTATTGGGTAACATATCCATTGGCGGTGCCGTTGAAAGAGCAATACAATTTCCAGATAAAGTGACCTTGCTTTCTGAAAATGGAGCAAAAACGGTCTTGGTTCCGATGGATAACTTATCTGAAATAAGTACCATTCCAACTTCAATCTTAGGCAAGACAGATGTGCCTTTTTATGGTAATAGTCAGATGCTACTGCAGAAAGTGGTACTGGGGGAGTGAGTTGATGCAATTGTTAAGAATCTTACAAAAGAGACATATGCCAAGAGTCAAACGAAAGTATTATCAATTTTATACCATTAATTAAATTAATTGTAATGACATTTTCATATTTACTGCATATCTAATTTTAGGGAATATTGTGATATTAATTACTTTAGGATGAAGTCGGCAAGGTCGTAGCCGTTGTGGGTTTGCTGGGGGGTTGCGAAATGCTCCAGGAAGCAGGAGACGGTGAGGTGGAGGGGGAGCTCGCGGTTGATCTGGTCTGCTTTACGGAGCCACCTGTTGTAACAACCGGCGTCGGGATAGAGGATGATTGTTTTGTTGCGGAGGACTCTTGATTTTTCGACGTTGAGGCCGTTGAGGTTTCCGGCTGCAAGCCAGTTATAATCCTGGTAGATTATGCTTGCGATCACCGCGGTTTTCTCTGCCTC
>Ga0265294_10003807_pt1 | contig 19069 bp, 14 predicted proteins | sample MunlanPumphouse3_FD_192504 | JGI IMG/M metagenome (GOLD analysis project Ga0265294, IMG submission 192504) | Groundwater microbial communities from a municipal landfill in Southern Ontario, Canada - Pumphouse #3 | ecosystem: Environmental > Aquatic > Deep subsurface > Groundwater | place...
ATATTACAATAACTGCTGGAATAAAAACAGGAATTAGTATAGTTGAATTTGATTTTTTGAGCTTTTCAAATGACATATTAAAATCCTTTTCTTTTTAATATAGTCAAAAGTAGCTTAAATAAAAAAATTGTTTATTAGATTTTAAATAATTTAAATGGTGCGGATGGCGGACTTGAACCCGCAAAAGCATAGCTTACCACCACCTCAAGATAAAAACTTTAGAGAACTTCTTATTTTTCAAAGAAAGTGTAAGCAACACGGATGAACTATACATCTTTGTATTTCAGCTTTAGGATAAACAGCTTGTAATAGAACTAAAGCAATCCAAAGATTAGAAAATAAAATTAAATCTTCAAAACCAATTACAAAAAAAAATCTTAAACTTTCTTATTATGCAAAATATATAGACCTTGATGATAATAACTCTAAAATTAATTTTAATATCAATAATCAAAAGATTATTGAAGATAAAAAATTAGGTGGAATAAAAGGATTTGTAACTAATGATTTTACATTAACAGCTAATGAAATAATTGAACATTATAATAATCAATATGAAGTTGAAAGAGCTTTTAGGATTTATAAAACTGATTTAAAAATAAGACCAATTTATCATAGATTAGAAACAAGAATAAAAGCACATATACTAATAAGCTTTGTATCATATGCAATATATAAAGAGTTTGAAAGAAAATTAAAAATAAATGATGTTAAATTTAATTTCTCACAAAAACTTTTAAGAAAAATCATTGAACATTTAATAGCACTAAAGATTGATGATGAAATAATTCCTATAAATCCATCTGAAATTCAAAAACAAATTTTAGACATCTTATGATATTTGTGTGTCTTATCGCGGAAGTCAGGAGTTTTATTTTAAAAAAAGCCCAATAAAATGGGCTTATTTGAGTTAATTATTAGTTTTTTGGAAGTAGTTTTACAGGAACTATCTGTATTTCATCCATATTCCAAACTCTGTTTGTAACATAAGGTTCATCCTCAAGCCATAAATCAAGTTCTTCATCAGTAGCAAAATCCACAAACAAAGATGAACCAACCATTTTATCATCTTCTATTAAAGCTCCAGCAGATACAATATTTCCATTCTCCATCATCTTTTTTGTGTTTATTACATGTTGCTCTCTTGCTTCCATTCTTCTTTCAAAAGCATCATCATAGTCATAAGCTATTATTAAAAATTGCATTTTTATCCCTTTAAATTTTTATTAATTTTATCACAAAATTTATAAAGTAGTAGCAAAAATAAAAAGTAGTGGATAAATTATTACATTTAAATATCTAAGAATTGGCGTAATATTTGCATCAAAAGGTACTATTTCATCTATATTTATACCATCTGAAAGTTTTTTCATAATAGAAAGTTTAAAAATAATATCAAAAAATTTTAAAGCTAAAATAGAACTCATCCAAAAACCAAAATTATTTGAAGAGATAGATAGATAAATTGAATAAAAAAATGATATATGTAAAATAAAATAGAGAAAGATATTTCTTTTATATACTAAAAAATTGTTTTCTAGCATTCCATGAAGTGTAGAAGATTTTTGCCAGTTTGATTCAAAAAGTTCAATAGCAACAAAGATAAAAAAAAAGTGAACTATTTCCATCTTTATAAATAGGGCTTTGCCCTATTTATTTCTCTTCTGAAAAGATAATTTTTTGGTCTTTATAAAGTCCTGTTCCAACTGGAATTGTTCTTCCTATTACAACATTCTCTTTTAAATCCTCAAGCATATCCATTTTTGCACTAATTGCTGCTTCTGTTAAAACTTTTGTAGTTTCTTGGAATGATGCAGCTGAAATAATACTATCAGATGTAACTGCCGCTCTTGTGATTCCCAATAAAACTGGTTCTGCAATAGCTGGTTTTCCACCCATTCTTATTATTTTTTCATTTTCGATTTTAAATCTCTTTTTAGAAATCATATCGCCCATGATGAATTTTGTATCTCCACCATCAAGTATAGATACTTGTCTTAACATTTGAGATGTAATTACCTCAATATGTTTATCTGCAATATTTACCCCTTGAGATCTATATACTTGTTGTACTTCTGAAACAATAAAGTAGTGTAGAGCTTTTTCGCCTAAAATTTTTAAAACATCATGAGGAGAAACTTGACCATCTGTTAAAGACTCACCAGCATGAACAAATTCACCTTCATGAACTAAAATTTGTTTACCTTTTTCTACTAAATACTCAGTTTGGTTTCCTGTAATATCTGTAATTACTAGTTTTTGCTTATTTCTAAGTGGTTTTCCAAAAGTTATTATTCCATCAAATGAAGCTAAAATTGCAATATTTTTTGGTCGTCTAGCTTCAAATAGCTCAGATACTCTAGGAAGACCTCCAGTAATATCTTTTGATTTTTGAGTTGCTTTTGGTGTTTTCGCAATAATATCTGCAATTTCTAACTTTTTACCTTCTTGAATATTTAAAGATGCTTTTGGGTCTAGTACATATCTTATAATCTCATTTGAAGCAGTTGCTAATAAAACTGTTGGTTTATATCCAGCTGGAATATACTCATTTACAACTAGTTTTGAAGTTCCTGTTAACTCATCAAACTGTTCTGAAACAGTAACACCTGGAATAATATCTTCAAATGTAACAATACCAGCTTGCTCTGCTATTGTAGGATTTGCATATGGATCCCACTCGGCAATAACAATTTGTTCTTTAGTTGTTGGTGCTGAAATTTGTGCACCTTTTTCAACTTCACTATTATCATTTAGAACTATTGAAGAACCTCTTGAAATATAGTGTCTTATGGCTTCTCTATCATCAGCATCTGCAATAACAGCAAAAAGTCCTTTTTCAACAACTTCATCACCTGCTTTTATATCGTGTCTTCTTTCTAAATAATCACCAGTTAATTTATAGTACTTAACTATACCTTTTGCACCCGCTAATACTTGAGAAGTAACAGGAGCACCATCTGAAACTTTTAATTCAGATGCATATGGAATCCTATTTGGTACATTCCATCCATCTTTAATTATTTCAACAATAGAGTCGTTGTTTTCAACCTCTTCACCATCTTTGTGTGGAATATAAAGTTTACCTTCAATTTTTCCAGAAATTCCAGCAAGCTCATTTACTTTTGCAACATCACTTTTTCTTAAGAAATATTGTTTTTTCTCTTTTGAATTTGCAATAGTTAAAACAACCTCTTCGTGAATAGTTTCAATTGTTACTTTACCTTTAAATGGTGCATTTATTTTTGGCTCAACTAGTAATACTCCAGCATTTCTTCTATTTGCTACAATAGATTTTCCATCTTGTGTATCATATTTTTTGATATTATAATATCTAATAAACCCTTCTTTATCAGCTTTTAACTCTCTTTCAGTTTGAGTTGCACTTGCAGTTCCTCCAACGTGGAAAGTTCGTAGTGTCAGCTGAGTTCCAGGCTCACCAATTGATTGTGCAGCAACAACTCCTACAGCTTCTCCTGGTTTTGCTTTTCTTTGTTCACCTAGATTTAATCCATAACATTTTGAACAAAGTCCATTTTCAGTTTTACAAGTAAGTGGTGTTCTAATAACAACAGATTTAACTTCACTATCTTTTACAACTCTTGCAAACTCTTCAGTTATTAAAGTACCTTCAGTAAATAGTATCTCATTTGAAATTGGGTCAATTATATCTTCAGCAATAACTCTTCCTGTAATTCTCTCTTCTAAAGACTCAATTAACTCATTTCCAGAAGTAATATCTGTAATTTCTATACCTTCATGAGTTCCACAATCTTCATCAGTAATTCTTACATTTTGAGAAACGTCTATTAGTTTTCTTGTCAAGTATCCAGCATTTGCTGTTTTAAGTGCTGTATCTGCAAGACCTTTTCTAGCTCCGTGAGTAGAAATAAAGTACTCAAGAACGTTAAGACCCTCTTTAAAGTTAGATATAATTGGTGTTTCAATAATACTTCCATCAGGTTTAGCCATAAGACCCCTCATACCTGAAAGCTGTCTAATTTGAGTTGCACTACCTCTTGCTCCTGAATCTGCCATCATAAAAATAGAGTTAAATCCATTTTTATCTGTTTTTACTATTTCCATCATTTCAGAACCCAATTTATTATTTGTTTCTGTCCAAATATCAATAGTTTTGTTATATCTTTCTTGTTCTGTTAAAAGTCCTTGAGAGAACTGTTTTTGAACTTCAATAACATCTTTTTTAGATTTTGCAATATGTCCTGCTTTACTTTCTGGAATAATAATATCATCAATAGATATAGACATTCCAGCACTTGTTGCATATTTAAAACCTAGATTTTTTAAGTTATCTAAAAATCTTGGAGTTACTTCATATCCAGCTTCTTTATAAATATAATCTACCAGTGCACCGATATCTTTCTTTTTAAGAACTTTATTCCATAAATTCATTGGTACAAAAGCTGGAAGTATCTCATGTATAATTAATCTTCCAACAGTAGTTGAAACTACTCTTCCATCAAGTTTTGTTCTAATTTTTGCATGTAAATCAATTTGACCCATATCAAGTGCAATTCTTACTTCATTTACATCAGTAAATAGTTTATGCTCACCTTTTACACCTTCTTTTACAAGCGATAGATAATAAATTCCTAAAATCATATCTTGAGAAGGAACAGCAATTGCTCTACCACTTGCTGGTAATAAAATATTCATAGAACTCATCATTAAAACTTTCGCTTCAGCAACTGCTTCTTGTGAAAGTGGTACGTGTACAGCCATTTGATCCCCATCGAAATCGGCATTGAAGGCAGCACATACTAAAGGATGAAGTCTTATAGCTTTTCCATCAATTAATACAGGGTGAAATGCTTGAATAGACAATTTATGAAGAGTTGGTGCTCTGTTTAATAAAATTGGATATTCATCAACAATCTCGCTTAAACACTCCCAAACTTCATTTGTCTCAGATTCAATTAATCTTTTTGCAGCTTTAAGAGTTGTTGCATAACCTTTTTCTTCAAGCTTTGCCATTAAGTGTGGTTTAAATAGTTCAAGTGCCATTTTTTTAGGAATACCACATTGATCCATATTTAAATTTGGTCCAACAACAATAACAGATCTTCCTGAGAAGTCAACCCTTTTTCCAAGTAAGTTTTGTCTGAATCGTCCTTGTTTACCTTTAATAATCTCACTTAAAGATTTAAGAGGTCTTTTGTTTGCACCTTTTACTGCGTTTGCTGTTTTACCGTTGTCAAATAAAGCATCAACTGCTTCTTGAAGCATTCTTTTTTCATTTCTAATAATAATTTCAGGTGCATCAAGTTCTGTTAATCTTTTAAGTCTGTTATTTCTATTTATAACTCTTCTATAAAGGTCATTAACGTCTGAAACAGCAAATTTTCCACCATCAAGTGATACTAGAGGTCTTAAATCAGGTGGAAGAACTGGAAGCATAGTAAGCATCATCCACTCAGGTTTATTTCCACTATTTATAAAGTTTTCAACTACTTTTAATCTTTTAATAATAGTTTTTCTTTTTGCTTCACTTTTAGTTGTTTTCATTTCGTCTTTCAAAAGTGTTAAAAGCTCAAATAAATCAAGATTTTCTAAAAGCTCTCTTATAGTTTCTCCACCCATTTTCGCTTCAAAACCTGTATGCTCAAATAAATCAGAAACTGTTCTGTATTGCTCTTCATTTAAAATATCATATTTATTTATTTTTTTAGTTTTCTCACCATCATAAAAAGCATCTCCAGAGTTCATTACTATATATGCTTCATAGTATAAAACTCTCTCTAAATCTTTTAATTTAACACCTAAAATAGTTCCAATTCTTGATGGAAGTGAAGATACCATCCAAATATGTGCAACTGGAGATACTAATTCAATATGCCCCATTCTGTGTCGTCGCACTTTCGAAGAAGTTACTTCAACTCCACATTTTTCACAAACTACACCTTTGTATCTCATCTTTTTGTATTTACCACAAAGACACTCATAATCTTTTACGGGTCCAAAGATTTTTGCACAAAATAGTCCATCTCTCTCTGGTTTTAGTGTTCTATAGTTAATAGTTTCAGGTTTTTTAACCTCTCCACAAGACCAAGAAAGTATTTTTTCAGGACTTGCTAATTTTAATTGAAATGCAGCAAAATCTCGTGGTCTCTCAAGCTCTTTTATATCAATTGGTGATAGTACTTTTTCATTATTACTCATTGTTTTCTACCTCTTCAAAAATCTCTACATCTAAAGCTAAGGCTTTTAACTCTTTCGTTAAAACAAAGAATGTTTCAGGAACTCCTGAAGGTGGAACATTTTCACCATTTGCAATTGCTCTATAAGCTCTTGTTCTTCCTTCAACGTCATCTGATTTCGTTGTTAGCATCTCTTTTAGTACAGCGGTTGCACCATAAGCTTCCAATGCCCAAACCTCCATCTCTCCAAATCTTTGCCCACCAAATAGAGCTTTTCCACCAACTGGTTGTTGTGTTACTAAAGAGTATGGTCCAGTACTTCTAGCATGAACTTTTTCATCAACTAAGTGGTGAAGTTTAAGCATATACATATACCCAACATTTACTCTTTCTTTCATTTTTTCACCTGTTTTTCCATCATATAAAATAGATTTTCCATCGCTATCTATTTTTGCCATTTCAAACAGTTTTTCAAAATCATAAGCTTCAACACCATCAAAAATTTGTGTTGCAAATTTAACACCTTTTGACCAATCTCTAGCATAATCAAGAAGTTCATCATCACTTAATTTTTCAACAAATACTTTTGCATTCATAAGTTTTGCCACACTTGCAACTTCAATCATTTTTGCTCTTAAATCAGCAATGTACTCACCTTTTTTTGCATCATAAATATGTTGAATTTGTTTTCCAAGTCTTCTTCCTACAAGTCCTAAGTGAACTTCCATAATTTGACCTATATTCATCCTTGAAGGAACCCCAAGTGGATTTAAAATAATATCAACTGTTGTTCCATCTTCAAGATATGGCATATCAACTTTTGGAACGATATTTGAAACAATACCTTTGTTTCCATGTCTTCCAGCCATTTTATCACCAACTTTTATTTTTCTCTTAGTTGCGATATATACTTTTACTTGTTTAATAACACCACTTGATAAAATATCATCATGCTCTAGAACATTTAGTTTCTCTTCATGATCTTTTCTTAACTCAGCTTTTTGTCTAATAAAATACTCTTTTGTATCATTATAAGCTTTTTCAACCTCTTTAGGATAAGAAGATACTACTTTTTTCATAGCAAATCTATTTACACTTAAAAGAGTCTCAAGAGTTAATGTATCACCTTTTTTATATACAGTTCCATCTAAATCCAGCTCTTTATCAAGCTTCGATTTTGTTAGAAGATTATTTATTTTTAAAGCCTCTTCTCTATCTAGCATTAAAAGCTTATCAAGATGTTTTTGATTTAACTCATTTTTTTCTAATTCAATTTCAGCCTTAGCTCTTTCGCACTTTTCATAACCTTTTTTAGTGAAAACTTTCACATCAACAACTGTACCTTCCATTGATGTTGGGCAATATAAAGATTTATTTATAACATGTCCAGCTTTATCACCAAAAATTGCTCTTAAAAGTCTCTCTTCAGGAGTTGGTTTAATCTCACCTTTTGGTGTTACTTTTCCTACAAGAATCATTCCAGGAGTTACATAAGTTCCAACTTTTACAATTCCAGAACCATCAAGATGTGATAAATTTTCCTCTTTAACACCTGGTAAATCTCTAGTTATCTCTTCATTACCATGTTTTAACTCTCTACACTCAATCTCTTTTTCATAAATATGTACAGATGTAAATGCATCTTTTTTAATAAGTCTTTCACTTAAAATAATAGCATCCTCATAGTTGTATCCATTCCATGGCATAAACGCAACCATAGCATTAATTCCAACTGCAAGCTCACCTTTGTCCATAGATGGACCATCGGCAATTACTTGACCTTTTTCAATGATATCACCCTCTTTTATAGCAACTCTTTGCCCAAAAGATGTATTATTATTTGTTTTTACATTTTTACTTACATCATAATAATCAATAAATGGTCCATTTTCATCTTCACCACTAATATAGATATTCTTTGAATCTGCTTTTTCAACTACTCCGCCTCTTGAAGCTTTTATAGCCTCCCAAGCATCTCTTGCAACTGTTTTTTCTAAACCAGTTCCAACTATTGGAGCTGTTGGTTTAATCAATGGAACAGCTTGTCTCATCATATTTGAACCCATTAATGCTCTATTTGCATCGTTGTGTTCTAAGAATGGAATTAAAGAGGCAGCAACACCCATTACCATTTGAGATGATATATCTATTAAATCAACTTTATTTTTATCCATTAAAATGATTTCACCATTTAATCTTACTTCTACAAGTGGCTCAATAATTTTTCCATTTTCATCAAGTTTTGTTGACCCAGGAGCAATTACAAGACCCTCTTCTTGAGTTGCAGTGTAGTATGAAATTTCATTTGTAACAACACCATCAACTACTTTTTTATAAGGAGCTTCAATAAATCCTAGCTCATTTACTTTTGAATAAGTTGAAAGAGTATTTATAAGACCAATATTTTGACCCTCTGGAGTTTCAACTGGACAAATTCTTCCATAGTGAGTTGGGTGAACGTCCCTTACTTCAAATCCTGCTCTCTCTTTTACTAAACCACCTTCTCCAAGAGCTGATAATCTTCTTTTATGAGTAACCTCAGATAGTGGATTTGTTTGATCCATAAATTGTGATAATTGTCCACTTGTAAAAAACTCAGTAATTGTTGATGTAATCATTTTTGAGTTAATTAAATCATGAGGCATAATATCTTCTAAAGTTCCACTTAGAGTTGTCATTTTATCTCTAATAGTTTTTTGCATTTTGATTAAACCTGCATGTAATTCATTTGCAAGTAACTCACCAATTGCTCTAATTCTTCTATTTCCTAAGTGATCTCTATCATCTATATGACCATGTCCTGCTTTAACTTTTATTAAGTATTGAACAGTTTTAATAACATCTTCATAAGTTAAAGTTGTAACATACTCAGGTACATTTACACCTAACTTATGATTCATCTTCATTCTTCCAACTTTTGTTAAGTCATATCTTTCAGGATCAAAGAATAGTTTTCTTATAAACTCTTTTGCAGCTTCTTTTGTTACAGGCTCACCTGGTCTCATTACTTTATAAATTCTAATTGCAGCTAAATCATTTTCATCTTCAATTTGTTCAGTTTGTTTTAATAATTTTAAACTTTCAGCATCTGCTTTAAATGCATTTATAATTGAAGCATCAGCTCCACTTGATAAATCATTTGCAATTTCAAATGTTTCAAATCCTAAATCTAATAGTTTTTTAAGTTTTAACTCATCAAGACTTGTTAAAGCATCAAATAAAACTTCTCCTGATTGAGGATCATAAATAGAACCAGCTGTGTGTCTATCCATTAAAAGTTCAAGTGGGTATTCAATTAGTTTTAAACCACCTTCTATTAAAGCTTTAGCTTTTCTTGCAGTTAATCTCTTACCAGCTTGAATAACTAAATTTCCTTTATCATCTTTTATGTCATAGTCAATTCTTCCCATAAAGTCATCAGGATTAAACTCTGTTAAAAACTTATTATTTTTAATTTTAATAGTAATTACGGGATAAAATAGTTTAACAATATCCTCTTTTGAATATCCTAAAGCTCTAAAAAGAATTGTAATTGGAACTTTTCTTCTTTTATTAATTCTTACATATAATACATCTTTTGCATCATATTCAAAATATAACCAAGAACCTCTATCTGGTATAATTTGTCCAGTATAAAGAAGTTTATTATTTGTTGTATTTGATTCATCTTCTTTAAAAATAACACCTGGACTTCTATGTAGTTGGTTTACAACAACTCTTTCAACACCATTTACAATAAATGAAGTTCTTTCAGTCATAAGTGGGATTTCTCTAATAAATAAAGATTGCTCCTTAATATCTTTTACACCTATTTTCTCTCCAGTTTTCTCATCTAAATCCCAAAGAGTTAATCTTACATTTATCTTAAGAGGGATTGAATATGTCAATCCTCTAACCATTGATTCTCTAACATCATATCTAGGTTTTCCAACTTCACTTCCTAAATAATCAAGAGTTACTCTATTTTGAGCATCATGAATTGGAAAAATTGCTTTAAATACTTTTTCTATACCAGCACCAGATCTATCTTTTTGATCAATCATCAAGAAAGTATCATACGAAGTTTGTTGCAGTTGTAATAAATTTGGAATTTCAATTTTTTGTGGGTTTTTTGCGAAATCTATTCTTAGTCTATTACCAGATTTTAAAGAGTTTAACATCTTACACCTTGTTATAAAATTTGGTTATGTTTGCTTTATTTTCTTATAAAGCACAAAAGCATCCATAAAGGATAAGGTTAAAATTTATAAAAAAATCTTAACCTTAGCCCTCAAAGATGCTAAACTTATATAGGGGAAAGCCCCTATATACGATAAGTTATAAAACTTATTTAACTTCTACTTTTGCACCAGCAGCTTCTAGTTGAGCTTTGAATGCTTCAGCATCAGCTTTAGAGATTCCTTCTTTAATTGTTGAAGGAGTTTGCTCTGCAGCATCTTTTGCTTCTTTTAATCCTAAACCAGTAATTGCTCTAATTTCTTTAATTACATTGATTTTTTTATCTCCTGAATCAAGAATGATAACATCAAATTCAGTTTTTTCTTCAGCAGCTTCAACAGCAACTGCAGCACCAGCAACTGCTACAGGTTGTGCAGATACTCCAAATTTTTCTTCAAATTCTTTTACTAATTCTGATAACTCTAATACAGATAAACCAGAAATAAATTCTAAAACGTCTTCTTTAGAAATTGCCATTTTCTATCCTTTTTATTTTTTTTAATTTAATATATTTTTAGCTTAAAATTAAGCAGCCTCTTCTTCTTTTTTTCTTCTAAGAGCATCAAGACCAATAGTAAAGTTTCTAACAGGTCCCATCCAAACAGATGCAAGCATTCCAAGAAGTTCTTCTCTTGATGGTAATTTAGCAAATGCATTAACTCTAGCAGCATTGCAAATTTCACCTTCAATAATTCCTGATTTAATAGAGAATTTATCTTTTGTAGTAGTTGCAAATTTATCAGCTACTTTACAAGCTGAAATTTGATCATCAGACCACAAATAAATATTTGTTCCGCTTAAATCAATATCTCCTAAATCAGCCGATTTAACAGCTTGTGCAACTAAAGTATTTTTTACAACTTGAACTTTAGTTCCATTTTCTCTTGCATCTTTTCTTAAAACTTCTAACTCTTTATGAGTAAGACCTTTATAATCACAAACAACAACAGCTAAAGAGTTTTTAAATTCAACAGATAAAAAATTAATAATTTCTGATTTTTCTTGTCTAGTCATTATATTTTCCTCCTTTCAAAACATCATCCTAGGCGGGACTTACAAAAGAACGAGGAGTTCTTTTACCAGCTGTCTTCAGTTTTATTTCAGTGCTTTGAACACTCAAAAATATTGAACACTTTCAATATTTTTGAATGCAAAAAATTAGATAAGGAAAACCTTATCTAATCTCTAATAATTCCATATTATCTAAAATAACAGATGGACTCATTGTTAAGCTAATTGCTGCATTAGTAATATATCTTCCTTTTGAAGTTGAAGGTTTAGCTTTATTGATAGCTCCGATGAATGCTTCAGCATTTTCTTTAATAGCTTCTGCACTAAAAGAAACTTTTCCAATAGCAGCTTGCATATTACCTTTTTTATCAACTCTATATGTAACTTGACCACCTTTTGCATCGTTTACTGCTTTTGTAACATCCATTGTAACTGTTCCAGTTTTTGGATTTGGCATTAAACCTTTTGGCCCAAGGATTCTTCCAACTTTTCCTACAATTCCCATACAATCAGGAGTTGCAATTAAAACATCAAAGTTGATTTTTCCAGCTTGAATATCATCAGCTAAATCGTCATTTCCAACAATGTCAGCACCTGCAGCTTTTGCTTCATCCATTTTTACACCTTTTGCAAAAACAGCAACTCTTACAGTTTTTCCTGTACCATTTGGAAGAACAACAGCTCCTCTAATCATTTGATCTGCATGTCTTGGATCTACATTCAAGTTAAGTGCAATTTCAACACTCTCATCAAATTTAGCAGATTTTAAATCTCTTACTAAATTACAAGCATCAGCTAAAGAGTACTTTCTATCTTCAACTTTTGCACTTAACGCTTTATATCTTTTTGAAACTTTTGCCATATTTTTCTCCGCAATTTTTATTTTTTTTTGCTACCACTTAATTTAAAGGCTAGTGGTTATACCTTAATATAAATACAGAATTATAATTCTGTATCAATTCCTATAGATCTTGCACTTCCAGCTACAATTTTTGCAGCAACTTCTCTATCATCAGTATTTAAATCTTTGATTTTCATATCAACGATTTCCATAATTTGTTCTTTTGATAGTTTTCCAATTTTTTGTTTAAGTGGATTACTACTTCCTTTTTTAATTCCTGAAATTTTTTTAATAAGTTCAGTCATTGGTGGTTGTTTTACTTCAAAAGTAAAGCTTTTATCTGTATAAATTGTAAGAACAACTGGTAATCTATATCCAGCTTTATCTTTAGTTTTTTCGTTAAATGCTTTACAAAATTCCATAATGTTAACACCTCTTTGCCCAAGAGCTGGTCCAACTGGAGGTGAAGGATTTGCCGCACCTGCAGGTATTTGTAGTTTTAAATATCCTTGAACTTTTTTAGCCATATTGCTATTCCTTTAAAAATTATAATGATTTTAATGATTAGACATTAGGCAAAAAAACTAAGTTGAAGCAAGTTTCTTTGCCTAATGCCTAAATTAAAAGTTAAACTATTCTCTCTACTTGTGTATAAGAGATTTCAACTGGAGTATTTCTTCCAAATATAGATACATTTAATTTAAGTACCCCAGAAACCAAATCAAAATTCTCAACTATTCCATTGAAATTTGCAAATGGTCCTTCATTTATTCTTACCATCTCACCTTCATCAAAAGATATTTTTGGTTTTGCTGCTGCTTTATTTTTAGCTTTTTCTAAAATAAGATTTATATCTTTATCGCTTAAAGCTGTTGGCTTTTTTGACTCACCAATAAATCTTCCAACTTTTGGCATTGATTGAATTCTATGCCATAAAGCAGTATCTAAATCAATTTTTGCAAAAGCATATGCAGGATATAAAGGTCTTTCTATAATAGTTTTTTTACCTTTTTTTACTTCGATTAAATCTTCAGTTGGTACTAATACTTCAGCAATTCTATCATCAGCCATCTCATCTGCTAGTTTTAACATAGCTTTTTTAACAGATAATTCGCTTCCCGAATATGTCTGAATTGCATACCATTTATGTGCCATTTTTATTCCTTATTTAATTACTGAAGATAGAGTAAAAGACATTGCTCCATCAATCATTGCAAGATATAAAGCTATTACTGTAACAACAATAAAAACAGATATATAAGCTGTTTTTATTTGTGCTTTAACTGGAAATATAACCTTAGCTAATTCTGATTTTACATTGTTTATATAGTTACTAGCTTTGCTCACATCTTTCTCCATTTTAAATTTTGTTCTAAATTTTTTAAAAAAATTTTAATAAAATCTCTTTAAAAAACTTCAATAGTGGCAGGCCAGGAGGGATTCGAACCCCCAGCACTCGGATTTGGAATCCGATGCTCTACCATTGGAGCTACTAGCCTACAAAAGCTTGAGAGAAACTCTCTCAAGCAAAATTGTTCTTAAGATTTTAACTTCACTTCTTTGTGAGTAGTGTGTTTTTTCAATCTTGGACAATATTTTCTAACTTCAAACTTTTCAGTATGAGTTTTTGGATTTTTCCAAGTAGTGTAGTTAATATCTCCACTCTCTTGGCATTTTAATCCTATTTTAATTCTTACAGCTGCCATAAAGAATCCTTATTTGATGATTTCTGAAATAACTCCAGCACCAACAGTTCTTCCACCTTCTCTAATAGCGAACTTTGTTCCTTTTTCAAGAGCGATTGGAGCAACTAAAGTAACAGTCATCTCTACATTATCACCTGGCATAACCATTTCAGTACCTTCATTTAATACACAAGAACCTGTAACGTCTGTTGTTCTAACATAGAATTGTGGTCTATATCCACTAAAGAATGGAGTATGTCTTCCACCTTCTTCTTTTGAAAGAATATAAACTTCACATTTAAATTCTGTATGAGGTTTAATTGTTCCTGGCTTACAAAGAACTTGTCCTCTTTCAACCTCTTCTTTTTTAACACCTCTTAAAAGAACTCCACAGTTGTCTCCAGCTTGACCTTGATCCATCTCTTTTCTAAACATTTCAACACCAGTAACTGTAGTTTTTCTAGTATCTCCAAATCCAACGATTTCGATCTCTTCACCAACTTTAATAGTTCCAAGCTCAATTCTTCCAGTAACAACTGTTCCTCTTCCTGAAATTGAGAATACATCTTCAACAGGCATTAAGAATGGTTTTTCTGTATCTCTTTCTGGAGTTGGGATATACTCATCAACTGCATCCATTAATGCAACGATTTTTTCTCCCCATGGTCCAACTGTACCAGCTTTTGCTTCTTCTAATGCTTTAAATGCTGAACCAGCAATGATTGGAGTATCGTCACCTGGGAAATCATAAGTAGAAAGTAACTCTCTAATTTCCATTTCAACTAATTCTATCATCTCATCTTTATCAGATGGATCTAATTGATCTTCTTTATTTAAGAATACAACTATATAAGGAACTCCAACTTGTTTAGAAAGTAGGATATGCTCTCTAGTTTGTGCCATTGGACCATCAGTTGAAGCGATAACTAAAATAGCTCCATCCATTTGAGCAGCACCTGTAATCATGTTTTTAACATAATCGGCGTGACCTGGACAATCTACGTGCGCATAGTGTCTTTTAGCTGTTTCATACTCAATATGAGAAGTAGCAATAGTAATTCCTCTTTCTCTTTCTTCTGGAGCATTATCGATTTGATCGTAATCTCTCATCTCTCCACCATATTTTACAGCTAGAACTGCAGATATTGCTGCTGTTGTAGTAGTTTTACCGTGGTCAACGTGACCAATTGTACCGATATTTACGTGCGGTTTATTTCTTGAAAACTTTTCTTTTGCCATAGGAATTTCCCCTTCTAAATTTATTTTTATTTTTGCTTAATTGCCCTCTGAGTAGATAAGCCAATAAGGGCTTCTCTATTCAGAGGGGATTTGTTTTCACAAATTGTGATGAGTATTATATTAATAAAATACTAAAAATTAAATTAATTGGGAGTATAAATTGTAGAGTTATAAAAATAATGTGCAATTATAACTCAGCTCCCAGTAATCAATAAAAAAATGGAGCGGGAGACGAGACTCGAACTCGCGACAGTCTGCTTGGAAGGCAGAAGCTCTAGCCAACTGAGCTACTCCCGCAACATTTGCGTGGTGGTGAGAGAAGGATTTGAACCTTCGAAGCCGTAGGCGGCGGATTTACAGTCCGCAGGATTTGACCACTCTCCAACCTCACCATATAAAAATTATTGCTCTGGTCAAGCGCTGTTTTTTAAAACTTACGCACGACTAAAAAATGGAGCTGGTGAAGGGAGTTGAACCCCCGACCTGCTGATTACAAATCAGCTGCTCTAGCCAACTGAGCTACACCAGCATCCATAAAATCAAAATGGTGGCTCGAGACAGAATCGAACTGTCGACACAAGGATTTTCAATCCTTTGCTCTACCGACTGAGCTATCGAGCCACTTCAAATTGGAGTGAGATTATACAGAGTAGTTTATTAATTTCAACTTAAACTTTTTACAAATTTCTTAAATTCATCGCCTCTATGTGCATAAGATTTGAATTGATCAAGGGATGCTGCAGCTGGTGATAGTATTCCTATACTATTCTCTTTTAAGTTTTTATCTATATTTTTAACTGCTTGCTCTAAATACTCACACTTTACACAAGATATTTTGAACTCTTCACAGTAATTTAAAACTCTTTGAGTGTTACTTCCTATTGCATAAATAACAATATCTAACTCTTTTATATTTTCAAAAAGAGGTTTTAAGCTTGCACCCTTATCATCACCCCCAATAATAATATGTATATTTTTATCTTTATATGGAACTAAGGCATTTATTGTTGCATCATAATTTGTAGCTTTACTATCATCAATCCACAATCTATTTTTACTATCTCTAAACTCTTCAACTTTGTGTTTATCAATCTTATAAGAGTTTATTAAATCATAATCTACATCACCAAAAATTATCTTTCTTGAAATCATTGCCATTATAGCATCTAGCAAGAATGGTTCATTGAACTTTATTTTGGTTTTATCAATTTTAAAATGATTACATAAATCGTCACTTGAATTATAATATATTGTATGAGCAGATGTTTTAAAATCTTTATATAAGGCTGGAATAATAGCAACATCTGTTTCACTCATAAGTTCTAAAGGTTTTAACTTTGCTTTTTTATATTCATCAAAATTTCCATGCCAAGTTATATGATCTTCTGTTATTGGTAAAAGAATATAGATATTTGGTTTTGCTTTTTTTGTATAGTGAAGTGTAAATGATGATGTTTCAAGTATCCAAATTTTCTTATCTTTATTTAATCCACTCAAAGGAACACCAATATTACCACCATAACAAGAATCAAATTTCTCAAGTAGGTACTGGGACATTTGAGTTGTTGTAGTTTTTCCATTTGTTCCGCTAATCCAAATAGTAAAAGGCATTTCATCATAGAATAGATCATAATCACTAATAATATTTTTTGATGCGAGCACAAGTTTATTATGTGGTGGCATTCCAGGGCTTACAATAGTTAAATCATTTGAATTTTTATCAAAAGATTCTAAATCATTATCATCATATAAAATAGCATCTGGAAATCTTTTTTTCAAAGCAAGTGCTGTTTTCCCTTTTCCTAAAATTCTTAAATTTTGCATTTTTATCTCAACTTTAAACTTAATAGTGCAACAAGATTTGCCATAAAAGATATTATCCAAAATCGCACAATTATTTTATTCTCTTTCCAACCTTTTTGTTCAAAATGGTGGTGAATAGGAGCCATTAAAAAAACTCTTTTTTGTCTTAATTTATATGAACCAACTTGTAACATAACTGAAACTGTCTCCAACACAAAAATAAACCCAATAGCTATAAGTAAAATTTCAGATTTTGCAACAATTGCCAAATACCCCATAAATGCACCTAAAGGTAAAGAACCACTATCTCCCATAAAAACTTCTGCAGGATAAGCATTAAACCACAAAAACCCAATTAAAGCACCAATAATTGCAGCTCCCATAATTGCTAACTCTCCAGCTATAGTAATATTTGGCATTAATAAATAGTTCGCAAAACCAATATGACCAACAACATAAACCAAAATTGATAAAGTTGAAAATGCTAATATTGATGGAACAGTTGCCAAACCATCAAGCCCATCTGTAAGATTTACAGCATTTGAAGAACCAACAATTATAAACATCCAAAAAACAATAGCTAAAATTCCCATTTCAAATATAGGAAATTTGTAAAATGGTATATACAAATCGCTCGTATGTCCAAGATAAAATAGTAGTGCCACAACAAACCCAGCACTTATAAACTGTAAAAGAAGTTTCATTCTTGCACTAAGCCCTGCACTATTTTTTGCTTTTAAAATTTTTGATAAATCATCCTTTATACCAATTAGTGAGAATAAGGCAAGAGTCAAAAGCCCACCAATAATATAAAAATTGTTTAATTTTGCTGTTAGTATTGTTGCAATAATTGTGGAAAATATAAAAACAACTCCACCCATAGTAGGAGTTCCTGCTTTTGCTTGATGTGCTTGTGGTGCTAGTTCATAGATAGGTTGTGAAGCTTTTTTACTTTTTGCCCAACTTATAAATTTTGGCATTAGATACATTGTAAAAACAAAAGCTAAAAAGAAGCTAATTCCTGCACGAACTGAAATATATTGAAAAATGTTTATTTCTAAATGTCTGTAGAGCCAATAAAACAAAATTAAACCTTAGATTTGATAAAATATTGCGAGATTATATAATATTTAAGTTTTTAAAAGGTTTAAACAAGATGAGTAAAAAAACAATTTTAATTATAACAGATGGTATTGGACATAATAGTTCTTGCAGTTTTAATGCCTTTTGTAATGCAAAAAAACCAACATATGATTATCTTTTTTCAAATGTACCTTATAGCTTAATCCACACATATGGAGAGTATGTTGGATTACCAGAAGATCAAATGGGAAATAGTGAAGTTGGACATATGACTATTGGAAGTGGAAGAGTTTTATATCAAGATTTAGTAAAAATACATTTAGCTATCAAAAATGATACACTTAAAGATAATGTTATTGTAAAAAATACAATTGAAAAATCTAACAATATTCATCTAATTGGACTTGCTAGTGATGGTGGAGTTCACTCTCATATAGAACATATTATTGCTCTTGCAAAGATATGTGAAAATTATGGAAAAAAAGTTTGGCTTCATTTAATAACAGATGGAAGAGATGTAGCCCCTGATTGCGCAAAAATCTATATTGAAAAAGTTATAAATATATGCAATGAGAATATAAAAATTGCAACAATTGGTGGAAGATATTATGGAATGGATAGAGATAATAGATGGGATAGAGTAGAACTTGCTTATAATGCAATTGCAAATGCAACTCCTAAAACCAAAGATAATATTTTAGATTTTATAGATAACTTTTACAAAAATGAGATATTTGATGAATTTTTAATTCCAACTGCGCTAGATGGTTATGATGGAATTAAAGATGGTGATGGAGTTATTTTTTGCAATTTTAGAAGCGATAGAGCAAGAGAGCTTTCAAGTGTATTTGCAAAAAATGATTTTAAAGAGTTTGAGAAAAAAACATTAAATGTTCAAATTGCAAGTATGACTTTATATGATAAAAATATTCCAATTCCTGTAATATTTGAAAAAGATAATCCAACAAATACTTTAGCGCAAGTTATTTCAGATGCTGGCTTAACTCAACTTCATACAGCAGAAACTGAAA
>Ga0265294_10003808_pt1 | contig 19067 bp, 20 predicted proteins | sample MunlanPumphouse3_FD_192504 | JGI IMG/M metagenome (GOLD analysis project Ga0265294, IMG submission 192504) | Groundwater microbial communities from a municipal landfill in Southern Ontario, Canada - Pumphouse #3 | ecosystem: Environmental > Aquatic > Deep subsurface > Groundwater | place...
CTTCCTTATATGTATCATGATAGTATACACCCCATTCCTGTCTGTTTTTTGCCTCTACACGAAGGCTTTTAATACACAAAATATCGCAAATATTATTTTACCAATATTATTTAAAAAGTACAATATAGCTGGAAAAGCCCCTCCACCTCGCTCTCCTTTAAGAACCTCCATTTACCGGATGGAAGGGACCCCAGCTCAAGGTTGCCTATGGCTGTTCTTTTCAGGGATATTACCGTATAACCGATTTCTTTAAACATTCTGCGTACCTGCCTGTTCCTGCCCTCGTGGATAATTACCTTGTACACGGAATACTTGTCATTTCTCTTCATAAGCATTATATCCGCCGGTGAGGTCGTACGCCCGTCTAGGGGCACTCCCCTTTTTATCCTCTCTACTTCCCGGGCGGTTGGTTTTCCTGCCACAGTCGCAATATAGGTCTTATCAACCCTGTGCCGGGGATGCGTAAGGCCGTTTGTTAACCCCCCGTCGTTTGTAAGGAGCAAAAGGCCTTGGCTGTCATAGTCCAGCCTTCCGACGGGGTATACCCGCTCCTTTATTTCCTTTGCCAAATCCAATACCGTAGGCCTGTCGAACTGGTCCCTTGCGGTGGATACGTAGCCTACCGGTTTGTTAAGCATTATATATACGCGTTTTCCCGATGGGCTTATAGGTTTACCGTCCACTTGGACCCTGTCCCTGTCAGGGTCTATCTTTATTCCGGCTTCTTTTACCGTAACGCCGTTGACCCTCACGCGCCCCGCGGCTATCAGTTCCTCGCATTTTCTGCGGGAGGCAACTCCACAGTAGGCCATGTACTTTTGCAGCCTTTCCAATCCAAGCCCTCCCCTCATCCTTTGTTTGATTCCAGTTTTATTATACCAGTTTCTCGCTGAAAATATCTGTTAAATCCATACGGCTTACCCTTCGCTCTATTTCCTGCCGGTCTATGGTGTACATTTTTCGTTCCTTCATTCTTTCAAAATACTCCGCCCCTGCGAAGGTGTACCTCTTCTTGAGCCCTTCCTTTGTATTTATCCGTTCGTTGGCATAGGCGATAATGTCACCCGTCACCAGGTTCCTGGGCAGTTCAAGAAGCGGCATTCCAAGGGCAAGCCTAACGCTGTTATGCCCCGCCAGGCTGCCGGTGGTTATTGCCTCGGTATGCCCAACAAAAAGGCCCGACTTTTCCCCACCGCAAAGCATGTTTACAAGCCCTTCAACCTTCATAGCGTTATCCCTAGGTGCGATTGACAAATACCTTACCGAATTACCCTTGCCGCCGGAATATGGGTCCTCGTACCTTGCATTCTCCAAACCGGGTATTTTTCTTAAGGCTTCAAGAGGATAGAAGGGTGTCATCAGTTTAGCGTGTCCCGTATCCAGAAGCACAATGTTCTCCGCGTATTCCTTAAGAGCGTACTGCTGGCACACCTTTACCGACAGTTTTTCCACTCTTATATCCTCCTCCGGAACCTTTAGGACAACCACCCCTACCCTGTTAAGCTTTTCTCTTATCTCTTCGCTAAGCGAATCCTTGTTGAGCTTGCAGGACCCGCTGAAAGCACCGTAACATTCATCCCCTCTTTGACCTAATATATCCTCTACCCCGGCCCTTTGGCTAAGGCTTATCCTGGGCCCAAAGGACGGACATCTCAGGATACACATGGAGCAGCCGTTACCGTATTTCAGGCAGTTACCCATAGGACCCGTCGAACCGGTGGTTTCAACAAACACGTCCCCCTCTATTACCGTATCGTCCGCCATCAGTATGCCCTTAATTACGTTTCCCTTTTTTATTGTATCGATTGCCCTGGCCATAAGCCGTATTTCAACGCCCACCTCTTTAAGCAGTCGTCTCACCATGGGCTCTACCTTAGTTACATCATAAAGAGTAGCGTGACTGTGCCCGGGAAACTCAACCATAGAATGGCGCGCCGCCCTATCTGTAATATCAAACAGCTTACCCATACCCAGGCCTATCATTTCTTCCGCAGCGGTATACCTTCCGTTGTTGCGCATTATTCCCCCAACATTACCAAGCCCCAACAGCATGTCGGTCTTTTCCAGAAGCAGCACTTCGGCACCCGCCTGCCTGGCGGACAGTGCCGCCGCGCAGCCTGCCCATCCGCCGCCTATAACAACAATATTAACCATTCAGTATCCTCCTTTCTATGACCTTCCGTACATCCAACTGCACCTTGCACGCCTTGACCCTCACTCCGCTGTCTATCCGTGTAGAGCAGCTTCCGCATATACCTTCACCGCAGCATATTTCGTTATTGTTGGTAACCACAATAAAGGGTTTATTCTCCAGCCTGTCAACCTCCTGAATGATATGCAAATGCTGCTTATCAGAGCCTCCGCTGAATACCAAGTCATAGTTTTCATTCTTCAAATATCTGTTAACCACCTTAACTCCCTGCCTTGAGTTCAGGTCCAGTTCCTCAACCTCACAGGGCAGGCCCTTTATGAACTCATTGCCCAGAACAACGCCTATCTTTCCCGGGTCAATTATAATTCTAACCCTGTTATTACCTCTGCTTAAGTAACGCACCACCATAACTGCAGGAACCTGGCCTATACCCCTTGCGATAACAAGACAGTTTCCGTCCTTCACACTCTTTAAATACCTTTGACCAAGGATTCCATTCCAATAGGGCCCCCGAACAATTATGTCATTTTCCGACCCAGTTAGAGCCTTTGTTTTGGCACCGCGCACCTGAACCGCCACATAAATCTCTCCTCTGGCACTATCAACAGCCATTACTGACATTGGCACATCAAAAAATCCGGGCTTTTCTTTTTCCTTCATAAACACATAGGCCCCGGGGTTATCAAGCTCCCTAGCCAGGGTTTTTGTAACCTGTAGCTTGTAGACAATGGTATTATCGGACACTTGATTCTTCTCAACGACTGCGGCGGGGTAGCTGCTTCGCGATTCCTTTTTCCTGTTGCCTGCCCAAACGTATTCCTGATATATGCAGACACCTCGCCAATTGCAGTCGCAGAATTCTTTACCCTGGAGATGTGAACATGTAATACACTCATTGGTTTCCGCAAGAAAGCACGGGCAGTATTCGCTGCCTGCATCTATGCATTCCAGTTTTTTGCCTATCAAAACTCCACCTCCCAAAAACAATTGGTGACTTCTATGCAGCAAACCATAAAAGCCACCGCAAACCCTAATAACACAATATTTCCCGCGTTGATAATATGTTACATATATTTAGAACTATAACGGGCAAAACCAAAAAACCTCATCAGGGTAACACCCTTTTAAGGTTTTTGTATCTTAAATCTTCTTCATTTATATACACCGCATTAGTAGCACTACATTCCATTACCTGTCATTCCGAAGAAGCAACGCCCAAAAATCCAACTCTGTCGTTCTGAAGGCGAAGCCTGAAGAATCTTATTGGAAATAGATCCTTCGCTATTGCTCAGAATGACAGAATCGCTCAGGATAACACATTAGAAGATATAAAGGCTTAAGCACGTTATATTTAGCTTCCACGCAAGCTTACACTATCCTTTTAGCGCAAAAGAGACTTAAGTATTATCGGTATTATGCTTTTTATGCTCCTTTCCGCCACATCCTCCTGACACACCAGGTTGGCCTGCATAAGTACTTCCCCGTCAAGCACCACCTTAACACTGCCGGCTATTTGGCCCTTAAAAACAGGAGCCACAACAAAGTTGTCGGAATTTTCTATTAATGCCACCCTTTGTTGTTCCTGCTCGGTAAGTGGTACCCGAAGGGTCCTGTCGGCTACCAGCCTTATCCTTTCCTCCTTGCCTCTGCTGACGGCTATAGTCCTAATAAACTGTCCCTTTTCGTAAAATGTCATCGGATAATAGTTCTCGAAACCGTACTCCAGAAGAGCTTTTGATTCTTCCCACATAGGACCGCAGTTTAATACCACCGAAGCCAACTGCCAGCTTTCCCTTGTGGCAGAGGCCACCAAACACCGGCCCGCTTTGTTTGTAAAACCGGTTTTAACTCCGTCTCCACCTTCCACCTGCCACAGTATTTTGTTTTTGTTGTTTAGTACCCTCGAGTAATTCCTACCCAACCAAGATATCCTCTTTTGCTTTGTGGCAACTATCCTGGCAAATACAGGATTTCTAAGCGCATAGGCTGTAATCTTTGCCAGGTCTTCTGCGGTGGTATAGTGCCCCTCCGCATCAAGCCCGTGGGGATTTATAAAGTTTGAGTTAAATACCCCTATGTCGGCCGCTTTGCGGTTCATAATCCGGGAAAAATCCTCACAGTCCTTCCCTATATGCTCCGCGATGGCCACCGCAGCGTCGTTGCCCGACTGAAGCATAAGCCCGTACAGAAGTTCCTCCAGGGTTAGTTTTTCGCCCGCCTGCAGGTATATTGACGAACCTCCCGTATTCTGTGCCCTAAGACTGGCCGCGACCAAATCTTCCGGTCTCCCCTCCTCTATGGCGGTTATGGCGGTCATTATTTTGGTAGTGCTGGCCATGGGCAGCCTGGCCTGCATATCCTTTTGATAGAGTATCCTTCCGGATACTACGTCTATTAACGCGGCAGCCCTTGAATTGGGTGTTAGTTGCTGACCTGCGCAGGTAACCGGGAGCAACAATGTCGCAATTATTATTATAAATACCGCGTATACTCCCGACCTTCTTAACATATTTTCTCCTCTTCCTGTATATAACGCGCTGAAAGCTTTACCATCACTTAGCGTGTCATCCTGAGCGATAGCGAAGGATCTATCCCTAAGCTAAATTCTTCGGGCTTTGGGTTTCGCTTCTTCGGAATGACAGATAAAAGAATGCCTTTCCTAAGGTTCCTGGTCTACTGTTCCAGGTTTTTTGCCTCGTCTTCGTGTTTGCATGTTCCAATCCGCATTTTTTTGACAACACCCTGAAGTTCATCTATTATCTGTGGGGACATTTCTATTATTCTTTCTATCATTCCACTACTGTTGGCGGGCATAAGTTTAATATGCTCCTTACCCACCACCATGAAGGCAACCGGCTGGACCGAAACCCCGGCACCGGCTCCCCCGGCAAAGGGCATTTCCCCTCCACCCTGGCCGCCCTTGTTGCCTCCATCCTGCATCTGGTATTCTCCTCCTCCCGATGCAAAGCCAAAGGCAACCCTTGAAATGGGTATTATAACCGTACCTTCCACCGTTTCAACGGCATCTCCAACTATCGTGTTTACATCAACCATTTGTTTGATGCTTTCCATTGTGGTTTTCATCAATGCCTGTATTGGATGCTCGCTCAATTGCATCACCGTCCTTCTTTTTAGCTGTTAAAAAAATGGCACCAGCAATAATAGCATGACCGATTCTTATGCTTAATATGCAGTCAAAATTAGTCCTAAAAAAGGCCCCGTCAAAGCAGGGTATTAGACTTAAGTCCGGCACCAAGGGCGTTTTAAAAACCAGGCCTGCAATGAGCGAAAAAAAGGTTTTTGCATTCCACAAAAAACCGATCAATATACCGGTGGCTGCCGCGTCCCCGGTTCCAAGCACCGTATGCCACTTTAGTTTTTTTATGTACACCTTCCGCCTTATGTACCTAAAAGCGGCCTGGATTTTCTCTTTCATGTTCATATATTTGCGTATATATTCAATGGCATTCTCCGCATTGACAATACTACCAAATTCCGTCAATGGCTTACCCCTTGCCTTTGCTTCCAGTTCACCCCTTACCTTAAGGGCAGGCCTCTTCTCTAGCAGTAATTCCAACAGATTAAATTCGTTTTTTATATTAACAAGGCCGAAAAGGGCCGATACAATTATTATTAACTCATCGTCCTTTCCCTCCCTGTAATAGGTAACCCTTATATTTATCTTTGAAATAAGCAGTACAGTTATTAGCAGTAGAAGAACAATCCATCCTACGGTCATCCGATACTCCCTCCGAAATCAGACCTTCAAGAATTAGCTTGCCTTAAATGTAAAAAAAATACACGTTACCGTGTATTTTCATTAAGGTATGTTATTTGCTCTTCCAATATTTCAGGCAGCTCCTCCACGGTGCTCAGCCCGAAATATTTCAAGAAATCAACGGTAGTACCATAGAGTATGGGCCTCCCTATGGTATCCATCCGGTCCACCTCGTGGATAAGCCTCTTTTCAATGAGAGTGCTTATTGCCGAATCCGACTGTACACCTCTTATTGAATCAACCTCCGCCCTTGTAATAGGTTGTTTATAGGCAATAATCGCCAGTGTCTCTAGAGCAGCCTGGGACAGCCCCTGTTTCCTCTGGGGAGAGTGCAGCTTTTGTATATATTCGTAATACTCGGGCCTTGTAGAGAACTGGAAATACCCTTCGGCCTCAATAAGCTGGAGGCCCCTGCGCTCGTAATTGTACCAGTCCTTCATCTCTTTCATGACGAGCAGTACATCCCTTTTGTCCATACCCAGTATACCGCACAGGTCTTTAAGACTCACCGGGTCCCCCGCAGCAAACAGTACCGCCTCTATAACGCCCTTCATCTCTCTTTTGTCCATAGTCTACTTCCAACCTTTGCTGTTTCTTGACTTAATCATTATATCACCAAAAACTGCCGTCTGCTCTATTGTTATTTTCCTTCCTTTTATGAGCTCCAGCAGCGCAAGGAAGGTGGCTATAACGTTTTCCCGGGTGGCGCAGTCCTTGACAAGCCCCTTAAAGCTTATACTGCCTGATCGTTTCAGCGTATTCCTTATGTGCATAATCCTTTCGGCCACAGATATCCTTTCTTTTTCCAGGCTCTTTTTCAGGTCGTAGTCACTGTTGTAAAGACTTATATACTTTTTCATAGCCTGGGCAAAGGCCTGGCACAGGTCGGAAACGTCCACATCTAGTATTATGGGGTCATGGTCTTCGTAAGTATCAACCGGCAGGGGTTCCCGGAAAAGCCTTTTCTGGAAAACCTCTTCCCTTTTCCTGAACTCACCTGTTACATCCTTATACTTTTTATACTCAATCAAACGCTCAATAAGCTGCTGCCGGGGGTCAATCTCCTCTTCCTGGTCCTTTGCATCCTGATTGGGCAGTAGCATCCTTGACTTAATATGCAAAAGGGTTGCCGCCATTACCAAAAACTCGCTGGCCAACTCAATGTCAAAAAAACTCAGCTCGTCCAGATACTCGAGGTACTGCCGGGTAATATCAGCTATAGGAATGTCGTATATATCCACCTCATTCTTCTCAATAAGGTGATACAGCAGGTCAAAGGGCCCTTCGAACACTTCCAGTTTAACGTTGTAGGACATCTTTATTCACTCCGGGGGTTAAGATTCATTTTCTTCCTTGCTTCCTCCAGGGTCCTTGCTGCGGCTTCCCTTGCCTTCCTTGCTCCCTCGCTTAATATATCCCTTACGGTATCCGGCCGGGCAACCAGTTCCTCCCTCTTGGCTCTTATGGGTTCCAGGAAATCTATAAGGTTTTTTGCCAAGTTTCTTTTGCAGGCCACACAGCCTATTGCCCCGCCCCTACATTTTTCCGCCGTGTCCTCGAGTTCGGTCAGCTTTGTAAACACTTTGTGCAATGCATAGGCCGAGCACACCCCGGGGTCTCCCGGGTCGTCCTTTCGTATCCTCTGCGGGTCGGTTATCATTGTACCCACTTTTTTTTGTATCTCCTCCGGGGTATCTGAAAGATATATGGCGTTTTCATAGCTCTTGCTCATTTTTCTTCCGTCCAGCCCCGGAAGCACCTTTGCCTCGGTCAGAAGTGCCTCCGGCTCCGGGAAGGTATCCCCGTATATATGGTTAAACCTCCTTGCTATTTCCCTGCTTAACTCAAGATGGGGAATCTGGTCTTCGCCGACCGGTACGTATCCTGCTTTGAAAACCAGAATATCGGTCGCCATAAGGCAGGGATAGCCAAGAAACCCGTAATTGGCTATGTTTTTGCCCTCAAGCTGTTTCAACTGGTCCTTGTAAGTGGGACACCTCTCCAGCCACGATAATGGAGTGATCATTGAAAGAAGCAAAAAAAGCTCCGAGATCTCTTTAACCTCCGACTGCACATAGATGGTGCACTTGTCCGGGTCAAGGCCTGCACTTAGCCAATCCAAAGCAACGTCCATAATGTTTTGCTGGAGGTCCGATGTATCTTCATAGGCGGTAGTAAGGGCATGCCAGTCAACTATGGCATGAAAGCTATTGTATTCGTTCTGAAGCTTTACCCAGTTTTCCAAGGCCCCGAAATAGTTGCCCAGATGCAGTTTGCCGGTGGGCCGCATACCGCTCATAATAATATCCTTTGCCATAAAAACTCCTCCCATCTATTTCGAATATTATATATTTTTGGCTGCCAATAATCAAGCAGCACAGCTTTTAGAACAATAAACCCGCAACCGCGGTTATGACAAAATCAATTATTCCTATTACCGGGTTTAGCACTGCCCAAAGCAATCTGTTGGCAAGGAATATGACCAGCATGAATACTATCTGTATCTGGTTCTGGTACTGCACAAGCTTGTATCCCCTATTGCCCGGCAGAAGACCCTGAAGTATCCTGGAACCGTCCAGGGGATAGACCGGCAGAAGGTTAAATACCGAAATCACAAGGCTGTAGAAATAAAGATAATTCAAAAACCGTACCATAAACACTGTCCACCGGAAAAGGCCGGACGCTAATATTATCCGAACCACTAAAGCCAGTACAATACCCGAAAAAGGCCCCGCCAGTGCGACATAAAGGGTACCCCTCTTCCTGTCCTTATAATATATGGGGTTTGTTGGCACCGGCTTGGCCCAACCCAGTCTTATGAGCAAAAGCATCAAAAGGCCCAGTGGGTCTATGTGTGCAATGGGATTTAAAGTTAGTCTTCCCCTGTTCCTCGGTGTCGGGTCACCCAAAATATCCGATACCTTTGCATGGCTGTATTCATGTAACGTTAGTACTATTATTACCGCCGGAAAAATATAAATAAGGTTTCTAATATCCATTCCAAACATTCTATTCCCCCTTTCCTGCAGCGTCTTTTAGTATCTCCAACTGTCCCGACCTGTTTCTTATATTTTTCTCTACAATCTCTGCCCTTGTCCTATCCAGCAAAAATTTGTACCGGGGACCGGGTTTTACTCCCATGGCCTCTAAGTCTTCGCCATTTATGTAAAACTTAAAACCCTTTATGCTTTTTATATACAAAACCACGTTTTGCCTGTAGGAAGTGGTATCGGCGGTTAGGGTCAGGTACTCCAGTATCTCTTCTTCCACACCTGAAAACAGGCTGTAAAGCATCCCCGGCTCAAGGGGCCTTTTCCCTACCGGAAACCCAAGGGCCTTTTCTCTGCGGCGGTAAGTTTCAAGCTTTCCAAACCATGATTTATACCGGCTAAAGACCCTTGCTTGCGAATTATCGTCAATATCCTCCATAAGAGCCAGCACCGGAAAAAGTGCTCTGCGCCCTCCGTTCTTTATAATCCTTTCAAGCCTTTGGTAGGCCAAAGGAGAGATAGCTCTTCCGCCAAAAATTACCCGCCAGAGCCCTGTATCTTCCATCCGTATAAGCATATCCAAAAACCGGGACTCTGTCAGGATATATTCCATCTCGGTTAAAACCCTTTCACCGCTTAGCCTTGCCGGATACCCTTTCGCTATGGAAACATTCATAAGACCTTCGGTTTTATTGTCCATTCTAAAACCGTAACGCTTTTCAAACCTCATGCCCCGCATTATTCGGGTGGGATCATCTTCAAAGCTTTTGTCGTGCAGTACCCTTATAATACCATTATTTAAATCCTCCCGGCCGCCGAAGGGGTCTATAAAGGCATAATCCCTTAGGGATACCGCCATTGAGTTTATTGTAAAATCCCTTCTGCCTAAGTCATAATAAATATCTGACGAAAAAACCTTCGGAAGTGCGGCGGGCTCCGAATAGCTCTCCCGCCTTGCGGTGGCTATGTCTATACTGCCGGCATCTATAGTTTGCAGCGTAACCGTCCCGAATGACGGATGAGTTGCCACGCGGTACCCGAAACAATTTTTCAGGTCGGCGGCAAGGCTTTTTACATCACCCACCACAGTTATATCTATATCTGAAATATCGGCACCCAAAAGCATGTCCCTTACAGCTCCGCCCACTAGGTAGGCTTTAAACCCAAAAAAGTCACACTTTTCAGATATACGTCCAAACGCCTTCTTAAGCCCTTCGGGTATTTTTGCCGTTAATCCGTTTATTCCAACCACGTTTATCCCCACCGTCCGTAGCCCTCACCTATTTAGTACACGCAACAATATAATATTACCATAATTATACCTGCTTATAAACAGAGTTCTTAGCACCACTTATCGCCCGCATAAAGAAGCGAGGGTCTTAATGGCGGTTAGTCATCGGATAAACAGAGTTCTTAGAATGCATTTTTTACAAAAAACAAAAAAGCCGGAACCGCAGTGCTATTTTGCATATCCTCGGTAGTATCCCACGCCGGTTATGCAAAATAGCTCAAAGCTCGGGCTTTTTATTACAGTCAGACATTAAAGCTGCTCCACCGGTGTTACCCAGTTAAATATTACCCGTTTTAGCATTTGAAACAAACCGGCCTTTTCCACCGAGGCCTCTGCCATCAGGTCAACTATGCTTAAGACTTCTCCTTCCTGCTTTACTATCAGCTCTCCCACCTTATCACCTTCCTCAACCGGTGCGGTAATATCCGGTGGCAGCACTACCTCTTTTTGCAGGCTGCTCTCCTGACCCTTTAGCACCAGAACCTTAACGTCCTCCGCAGGTGTTATGTTTACCCATCTTTCCTTGCCTTTGTTTACCTTCAGCTTTTCGATAACGTCCTCCTTTGAAGCTATAGGCACCGAATTGTAATTGGCAAAACCGGAGTTTAGAAGTTTCTCTGCTTCCCTGAATCGTATCTCGGAAGTGGGGCAGCCCATAAGTACTGCTATAAGCCTCATATTACCCCTTTTAGCCGTCGCGGACAGACAGTATTTGGCTGCATTTGTTGAACCGGTTTTAAGCCCGTCAACACCCTCGTACCTTCTAAGAAGCTTATTGGTATTGACCATTGTAAAGGTACTGAACCTTCCCTCTTTGCCCACCTCAATATCCTCCATCCATATGGTGGTCCAGTCGAATACCTTGCTGTGGTTAACCAATTCCCTCGACATAAGTGCCACATCGTAGGCGGTGGTATAATGACCTTCGTCATGAAGCCCGTGGGAATTGACAAAACTGGTGTTTCTCATCCCCAATTCGACTGCCCTCTGGTTCATCCTCTGCACAAAGGCTTCCTCTGTACCCGATATATGTTCCGCAAGGGCGACGCTCGCATCGTTACCCGAAGCCACAACAACGGCTTTCAATAGCTGCTCCACCGTCTTTACTTCTTCCGGCTCCATGTAAATCTGGCTTCCTCCCATGCCTGCGGCATTCCTGCTAATTATAACTTTATCCTCAAGGGAAATCCTACCGTTTTCCAGGGCTTCCATGACAAGTAGTATAGTCATTACCTTTGTAACGCTGGCGGGATAAAGCTTTTCGTGCGGATCCTGCTCGAAAAGGAATTTGCCGCTGCCGACGTCCATAAGGACGGCTCCCCGGGCGTCCACATATATGTCGTCGGCATATGCCGGATATGGAATAGCAAAGGATAGTATAACCAATAGCATAACTGTACAAAATATCCTTGTTCTCATTTTATTACCTCCAATTCATGTGGGTTCACTATTAGATTAACCATCCTAAAATGTAGTTATTCCACTATTTCCTTAATGAGTACCGGTTTTTGCACCGGGCCTTCCGCTACCGTCACTGCGCTTCTTACAAGTTCCACTGCCTGTTCCAGATTTTCCTTATTATTTATATGCAGCGTGGCAACAGCCTCCCCATTCTTGACCGGCATGCCCGCCTTTTTATTCATCATTATCCCCACCGCCGGATCGATTACGTCCTCTTTTTTGCTCCTGCCTGCCCCCAGCAGCATCGCGCCAATGCCTATCTTTTCGGCGTCAAGGGATAAAATGTATCCGCCTTTATCCGCCTTTACAACAACCTGCTCCTTTGCTTTGGGCAGTATACTGTCCGGGTATTCGAGTACGTCAGGGTCCCCGCCCTGGTTCCCTATAAACTCCTTTATCTTTTCAGCCGCCCTGCCGGAGTAAATAATTTCATCTATCATCTGCCTGCCCTGCACCAGGTCCTTTGCTTTTTCGCCCAGCATCAGCATTACAGCCCCCAGTTCCCTGCATAATTCATAAAAGTCCTCCGGACCCTCACCCTTTACGGTATCAATTGCCTCCCTTACCTCAAGAGCGTTGCCTACGGCGTAACCAAGAGGCTGACTCATATCGCTTATTACCGCTATTGTTCTTTTCCCCGACGAATTGCCTATATGTACCATTGTTCTGGCAAGGTGAATGGCATCCTTAAATTCCTTCATAAAGGCACCGCTGCCCACTTTAACGTCCAGCAGGATACGGTCCGCCCCCCCAGCCAGTTTTTTGCTCATTATACTGCTGGCAATAAGAGAAATGTTGTCTATGGTAGCGGTAACGTCCCGTAGAGCGTACAGTTTCTTGTCCCCGGGAGCTATATTTCCCGTCTGACCGGTAATGGCTACGCCTATCGTCCTTATAGAGGAAATAAACTTTTCGGAGGTAAGCTCCGCTTTGAAACCAGGTATCGATTCCAACTTGTCTATAGTTCCTCCGGTATGGCCCAGGCCTCTGCCGGACATTTTAGCCACCGGTATGCCTGCCGCCGCCACAAGGGGTGCCAGTACTATGGAAGTCTTGTCCCCGACACCGCCTGTGCTGTGTTTGTCCACCTTTATACCCGGTATGGCAGACAGGCTTATTTGCTCTCCAGATTCCCTTATACACTGGGTAAGCATTACCGTTTCCCGGGGTGACATACCCCGGATAAAGACCGCCATCAAAAAAGCCGCTGCCTGATAATCCGGTATATTTCCTTCCACGTAACCGTCAATAAAATACTTAATCTCTTGGTATTCAAGAACTCCGTCGTCCCTTTTTTTCTTAATAATATCGTACATCCTCATACCCTTTCACCCCCTACAGAATCCTTCCAAGGAAGCTTTCACCGGAATAATATCCTTTTATATTTAGTGCCTCGGCAACAGTTGCCCCTATATCCGCGAATGTTTTCCTTGTACCAATATCTACACCTTTCTTAATAGACCTGCCGTAAACCAGTATAGGAACGTATTCCCTAGAATGGTCCGTACTCTCGGTGGTCGGGTCGCATCCATGGTCCGCAGTGATTATCAATAGGTCTTTTTCATCCATACAGTCCGTAATACACGTTAGCCCCTGGTCAAATTCCCTAAGGGCCAGACCGTACCCTTTAACATTGTTCCTATGCCCGTATCTCATATCAAAGTCCACTAGGTTTGTAAAAATAATTCCTTCCCCCGACTCCTTTATGAATCCATTTGTTTTTGATATACCGTCCCTGTTGCTTTCTGTGTGTACATGCCTTGTTATTCCGTTTCCATTGAATATGTCGTATATTTTACCCACCGCGGTAACGGTATAACCGTGATCGACCGCATAGTCAAGCAGCGTTTTACCCGGTGGGTCCACCGAATAGTCCCTTCTGTTGGGCGTCCTTATAAAAGTCCCGGGCCCGCCCCCAAAGGGCCTTGCTATTACCCTTGTTACCCTGTGCTCCCCGGTTAACATACTTCTTGCCAACCGGCACATTTCATAGAGACGCTCAAGGGGTACTACCTTCTCATGGGCCGCTATCTGGAACACGCTATCGGCGGAGGTATAAACTATCGGATACCCGGTTTCAATGTGTTCTTTTCCCAGTTCTTCAATTATCGCAGTGCCCGAGGCCACTTTGTTGCCCAGTACATGTGTTCCGATAAGCCTCTCAAAAGCCTGCACGACTTCCCCGGGGAACCCTTTTGGATAGGTGGGAAAGGGTTTATTAAGCACTATACCGGTCATCTCCCAGTGACCTGTTATTGTGTCCTTTCCCTTAGACAATTCCATCGCCCTGCCGTAACAGCCAATCGGAGCTTCATGGGCCCTTATATAATCGGTCCCCTCTATGTTCCCAAGCCCCAGCCGCTCCAGGTTGGGGAGGGAAAACCCTTTTATATCCCTGTATATATTTCCCAGTGTATTGCTTCCGACATCCCCGTAAAGATGAGCATCCGGAAGTTCTCCTATACCCACGCTGTCCATCACAATTATAATAACCCTTTTTATCATTCCACTTCCTCCCTTCCGCTGTTACATATAACGCATTAATAGTATAATGCGTTATATGCGGGTAACCGCAGGTCGTGCCTGCAATGCCTGGTTATCAACATGTAGGGGCGGTCTTTGACCGCCCGCGTATATCGCAATTTAAAAAACGCGATATAAAAAGGGCTTACGCCCTCGGGTGTGCCTTGTTATACACTTCCTTAATCCTGCTTCTTGTAACCTGGGTATAAACCTGCGTAGTGGATATGTCCGAATGACCCAGCATTTCCTGTACCGATTTCAAATCGGCACCGTTTTCTATCAGATGGGCTGCAAAGGAATGTCTTAGTGTATGAGGAGTTATGTCCTTATTAATCTTTGCTTTATTCTTGTACCCTTTTATAATCTTCCAGAACCCCTGGCGGGTAAGTCTCTCCCCCTTATAGTTGACGTACAGGGACTTTTCGGACTTATTTTTAATAAGACCGGGTCTTATATCACAAATATACCTGCCCATTATATCCAGTGCTATGGTGCCTACCGGTATGATTCTTTCCCTGTCGTTGTTTTTTGAGCATTTTATGTAGCCCAGTTCTATATTTATGTCGTCAAAGTCCAGGGAAACCAGTTCCGACACCCTTATACCGGTCGCGTATAAAAGCTCCAACATGGATTTATCCCGTATACCCTTAGAGTTGTTTAAATCAGGTTGATCTAGCAGCAGTTCAACTTCTTTGCTGCTCAGTATTACAGGCAACTTTTTCTCCACCTTTGGAGACTCCAAGTCCACCGTCGGGTCCCTATCTATCATCCTTTCAGAGGCCAGGTACTGATAGAAAGCACGAATAGATGCCAGATTCCGGGATATGGTTGAAGTGGCCCTTCCGTTCTTTTGTAAATACAGCAGGTAAGTTATTATTGTGGTCTTGTTCGTGTTCTTAAAACTCAGTATGTTTTTGCTTTTAATATACTCTATGTATTGTCTTAAGTCCCTGCCGTAGGATTCCACAGTATTGTCGGAAAGCTTTCGCACACTTCCCATGTATTTTATAAACTTATCCAGTATATCCTTCATTTAGCCTGGACTCCTTTGCCAGCTTAATTTGTTATTTCTATATTTCAACAAATATTTTAAAACTCCTTTAAATGATTGCTTATATATTCCTTAAAATTATATTTAGTATATTATCCCCTTTAAATACCAAATAATTCGCTCATCACCAACATGACTGGAATGGCTGGCAACCCGTCGAAATTAAAAAGCTCACCCCAAGAGGTAAGCTTTTTAATTTTTAGGATAAACGTTAGCCTATAAAACGTTGTCTACACAGGTGTACTCCAGGCCCTGGTCGTCGGCGACAGCTTTATAAGTAAGCTTGCCCTTGTAAGTATTAAGGCCTCTCTTAAGAGCTATATCGGACCTCATTGCATCCTCGGCACCCATGTTTGCTATTTTTATAGCATAGGGCATTGTCGCATTGGTAAGGGCGAAGGTGGAAGTACGCGGCACAGCACCCGGGATATTAGGCACCGAATAATGGACTATGTCGTGCTTTATGAAGGTGGGGTCGGCATGGCTTGTGACCCTGTCTATGGTCATAACCGTACCACCCTGGTCTATCGCAACGTCCACTATGGCTCCACCCTTGTTCATGCTTTTTACCATTTCCTCGGTTACCAGTTTCGGAGCTTTGGCACCGGGAATTAGTACAGCACCTACCAGCAGGTCGGCACCCTTCAGTGCTTCGGCTATATTGTAGCTGTTGGATATAAGGCCTTTATCTTGTTTCCGAATATGTCATTGAGGTAAGCAAGCCTTTTGATGCTGACCTCCAGTACTGTTACGTCCGCACCAAGGCCAACCGCCATTTTTGCGGCATTGGCTCCAACGTTACCGCCGCCCAATACTACAACCCTTGCGGGTGCAACACCGGAAACTCCTCCAAGAAGCATTCCTCTACCACCGGACATCTTCTCCAGCAGCCTTGCACCTATCTGAACGGCCATCCTGCCTGCCACCTCGCTCATGGGAGCCAAAAGCGGAAGGGATCCGTCCTGGGGCTGCACCGTCTCGTAGGCTATACCAATTACTTTTTTGTCCAGCATCGCCTTTGTCAGTTTCGGCTCGGGTGCAAGGTGCAGATAGGTGAATATTATCTGGTTTTCTTTCATCAGGTCATACTCCGACGGTAGGGGCTCCTTTACCTTCATTACCATATCTGCCTGTTCGTAAACCTCTTTTGGTGTGTCCAGCATGACAGCACCGGCCGATGCATACTCCTCGTCCGTGATACTGCTGCCCAGTCCTGCCGTTTTTTCAATAACAACTTTGTGTCCGGCCTTTACAAAGGCTTCGACGCCGGCGGGTGTTATAGCTACCCTGTTTTCGTTTGCCTTAATTTCCTTTGGTACTCCAATAATCATATAACACACTCCCCTATTTTTATTTATCACCAAATGTTATATATCTGAGATTATCAGTTGTACAACATATATTAATTCTATTCGCTATCCTTTCACAGATTCCTTTATCAAACGTGAATTTTATTAATGGGAAAACAACTTTATAAACACGGGAGTTATGTATCCTTCAATAAGAGACCCGACAAACAGTATTAAGAGTGCCAGAAGAATGTTGAAAGAATATACTGTCAACTCGCTTGAAAAACTCTTTTTTGTTTTGGACTTTTTCCTCCGTAGCATTGAAATGGAAAAGGATAGGCCCAGTACTCCCGCCACCAATATGCCGGGTACAATGAGCAAGTTTTGGGGAAGGACCGCCGCCAGCGCAAACAATAGGCCCCTAAGGCCCATACCTTCCACCAAAAAGCTTACTGAAAAACCTATTATAAAGCCCTTTATTCCAATAACCATAAGAATTAGAGGTATACCTATTACAGTGATCCCGAGAACCCAGATTATGAGAACAAACTGGGAATTATTTAAAAAAGACTGTTTAAACACAGTCGCAGACTGTACCGGCTCCTTGTCCAGGATGCTGAAAAAACTCTGAAAATAACTTACCAGTTCTTCTTTTTGCATTGAAGACAGCGCATCCACCGTAAAGGCCCCCGCAGCAATTCCTGCCACAAAGAATACCAGCACGAAAAAATAGAGTGGCAGGTTGTTTCTTATCTGCTTTTCTACAGCCTTTTTTAGAATCATTCCCCAAAAGCACCTCCGGGCACAATCTTTACCTAAAATACAGCTTTAGTAAATGTTATGCCCGTTTGTCCTTCTTTATGTCATATCATTAATATGGCTTAAAACAAGAATGCCCGCAATTGTTTTTCCGTCCCTTATCCTGCCGGATAATACCATGTCGAAGGCTTCTTTTTCACTTATCTCAACGGTATCTACCACCTCGTCGTCGTCTGGGTTTTTCTCGCCCCGGCTTAGTCCTGTGGCAAAAAACAAATGCATAACCTCGTTCGAAAAACCAGGAGATGTATAAAAGGTCATCAAGTAGCGCATATCCGACGCTCGGTATCCCGTTTCCTCCTCAAGTTCTCTTGCGGCACATTCCTTCGGGTCCTCATCTTTTTCCAGCTTACCTGCCGGCAGCTCCAAAAGCACCTCTTCCACCGCTTTCCGGTACTGCGTGACCATTACTATATCCCCGTTTTCCTTTACCGCGACAATTCCCACCGCCCCGGGATGTTCCACCACTTCCCTCAGCACGATTCTACCGTTACTTAAGCTTACACTGTCCAGCCTTAAATTTATTATCCGGCCCTTGTACACCATCCGGCTCTCTACGGTCTTCTCCATCCTTATTTCCCCCCTCTTATCTGGAATAAACCCACAGTTCTTTGAATATAATAGCAAAAACGTATTTAGGAGGTCCTATTAATGTACAAAATAACCACCGCCCGCCGGCTTTACCTTATAGGCAATATGCGCGATGTGCTTGATTATTTAAGGACCCTTTCCAGTACAGGTATTACACTGAAGCAGTACCTTATAAACCAGGGGAACGGTTTCTGCGGATCATAGAGCACAAACAGCTCGCTATCGCAAGATCCTTCGCTATCGCTCAGGATGACAAATTAAAAGATGTAAAGTATTAAGCACGTCATATATACCTCATAATGACAGGTAAAAGTCTGCCGTAGCACCTATACTTAGAAAAAAATCCCTGTCCTCCTCTGGGCCCCTGCCCATTGTAGTGGTCATAAGGCCATATTCCTCTATTGCCCGGAATACCTTCTCTCCCTTATTAAATACGATTGTATGCTTTTTTTCAATACTGTTATCCTCAATCTGTTTTTTTATGTACTCCATTTTTTCTGCCTCAAGTCTGGGCAACGGTACAAGGGACCTGGTTTTAGCGATTTTTCCCAATACAGTAATAGAGTGATGGCTTATGCCCCTATGCCTTACTCTGCCGTCGGCAAAGCTTATCCTCACCATCGCCACAGGCAGTCCCCCAAGCGTGTTTATTCCGTCTATAATGTACCCCTGTTCCACCCCGGAAAAACCGTATGCGGTACCCGTTCCAGCTATTCCCGGACCCATACCCACCACCACTAGGTCGCATTCTGCTGCTTGAACCGCTGCAATTATACCTGTATAGAAGTTTACCGTTTCCATGTCACCCCCAAAGGCATTTCCGGAGGTTATGGTCACATCCAGAAGACCCATCTCTTTAAGCCCGGCGACGGTCTTGCTAAAAGTAATTGGTAGCGCAGCACCGTCGGTCATAACGTACCCTATTTTTACCGATGGCCGGCTTATCTTTACTGCAGCACACAAGGGTGCCAACATGCTGTGAAGGGGTATTGTAACTATCGGCCTTCCCTTAAGGTTTTCAAAACCGTTAATTATTCGGTGGTAACCGCTTTGCTGCTCTTCTACGGCCAGACATTTCACCTGCATCGGGGTATATCGTAGTTTCATAATATGGCCGGGCCC
>Ga0265294_10003809_pt1 | contig 19062 bp, 16 predicted proteins | sample MunlanPumphouse3_FD_192504 | JGI IMG/M metagenome (GOLD analysis project Ga0265294, IMG submission 192504) | Groundwater microbial communities from a municipal landfill in Southern Ontario, Canada - Pumphouse #3 | ecosystem: Environmental > Aquatic > Deep subsurface > Groundwater | place...
TGTCTTCCTGATCGGTACCGCCGTTGCCTGAATGAGTCAATAACCCAAAGAAATGAGGCTGCTCCCCAACAGGAACAGCCTCACTTTTGTTTCTGACCAGCGAATGTGATCAAAGAGTGTCGACCTCAATGCGATCGATGCCGATATCCCTCATTGAAGCGGGATCCTCCACCGGCTCAATATGGGTGGAGACGGTGACCGGCTCCCGGAACATCGCAATGATGCTCTCCTCCACCTCATCGGCACAGTCATGCCCCCTTTTCACACTCCACTCGCCCGGCACCAGCAGATGCATAGAGATGAAGCGACGCTGTCCCGACATGCGTGTTTGCAGCGAGTGGTATGCAATCTCCCTCTTGCTGAGTGAATCGAGGTAACCGGTTACCTTCACCAGCTCATCCTCGGGTATGGTAGCATCCATCAGCTCCCTGGCCGACCGGATAATGAGTCTGTAACCGGAATAGATGATGTTGAACGCGACCAGGATGGCGATGACCGGGTCAATGATCAGCCAACCGGTAAATTCCACCAGGATAATACCCAGGATAACTCCCGCGGTGGTGTAGACATCGGTTAGCAGATGCCTGCCGTCCGCCTCCACCAGCAGTGACTTCTTCTTTTTTCCGTTGTTAACCAGAACAAGACCCACCATCAGGTTCACCAGTGAGGCCAGCAGTGAGAAGAGCAGCCCTGTTCCGATATTTTCCAGCGGCTGCGGCGCAATGATTCGGGGCACTGCCGACCGGATAATGGTGAAGGCAGCCACCAGGATCAGTGCGCCCTCCACCGCACTGGAGAAATATTCCGCCTTGCCATGTCCAAACTCATGCTCCTCATCTGCCGGTTTACGGGAGAGATGAAGCATCAACAGGGCAAAGAGGGCTGCAAACAGGTTGACAAATGACTCCAGGGCATCGGAGAGAAAACCCATCGATCCGGTTACCCAATAGGCATAACTCTTTAGCAGGATAGTCAGGAGTGCCGCTCCTACAGAGAGATAGAGATATTTGTTAAGTGATCTTGCTTGCATGTGGGTTACAAAAATAATCATTTCCACGAATCTTTGTCGCCTCACCAGACAGAAAAAAACAAGACCACTCACAGAATATCCCTATCGCATGCCTCTCCCGGATTAGCGGGTGAAATAATAGCTCCCGGATCCAATCTCTATCTCGACACCCTCTTCGGTATGCATCACTTCGCGGATACCCTCGCCCGATGGATCAGCAATACCCATCTCCTTCGGCAGTTTCACCACTGCTGATGTGTTGGGCGGCAGCGTGATCTCCCAGCTGAAAGCATCCTCATTCCTCTTCCACTCGCTGCGAATTTCACCGTAAACCGATTGGTAGGAGGCTTTCACATGGGTGAGTCCATCCGGAAATTTGGGCTGCATCAGCAACTTCTTGTAAGCAATGCTCTCCGGATGGTTTTTGATCCCCGCCAGATCCTCGTAGTACCAGATAATCAGATCACCCAGCAGCATCACATGGTTGGCCGAGTTCATCGCCGGATCAGCAGTATCGCCGTTCCATAGCTCCCAGATGGTGGTGGCACCCTTCTCAATCATATAACCCCAGCTGGGATAGGTTTTGTTGGTGGCGATCCGGTAGGCAAGATCCACATTCCCATGTTCGGTGAGACCGCGCATCAGTTGCTGGATCCCCAGCACACCGGTACTGACATGCCCGTCGAAATCCTTCACGGTCTTCTCCACGATGTTGCGGAACAGATCTTCCTCTCTACCGTCCGGCACCAGCTTCAACTGGAGCGAGAGAATATTGGCTGTAACGGTATTGTTGTCGTAGCGGGCAGAATCGGCATCAAAGTAACGCGCGTTGTAAGCCTCTTTCACCTTCGCCGCCAGCTCGCGAAACGATGGGATATCAGACTGGTTACCTGTGATCTCCGCAAATTGGGTCATGAGGTGCAACAAACTGTAATACATGGTGGTGCTGAGCACAGCCCCGGCAGTCTTCCTCGTGGGATCCTGCGAATGGATTAGCTCCTGCCGCTCGGGCGGCATGCACCAGTCGCCGTAGGTATCCCTGGTCAGGATCCCATCCTGCATGGAGACCTCCTGCATACGCTCCAGGTAGCGTTTCATGGAGGCATAGTGTTTCCGGATCGGTGCAGTCTCACCATACTGCTGCCAGAGCATCCTAGCCGCATAGAAATAGGCAGCCGGCCAGGTCACATCATCGTTGTAGATGGTCCAGTAGCGGGGTGAGACCACCGAAATGCTCCCCTCCGGGCTCTGAGAATCTTCGATGTCCTGCAGCCATTTGCTGTAGAGCATGGCGTTGTTGAAAACAAATGCTTCGCCGAAACAACCGGTGGCACGATCTCCCAGCCAGCCCTGTCGTTCGTCGCGCTGCGGACAGTCGGTAGGCATACCCCGATAGTTGCCGCGGATACCCCAGTAGGCATTTCGGAATGTCTGGTTGATCACCTCATTGGAGGTCTCAAACTGACCGGTTGTCTCCATCCGGTCATACACCACCCTTCCGGTAAAGTGCGACAATCGCGGTTCTTCATCCATCCCTGTGATCTCCACAAAACGGAATCCATGATAAACAAATGAGGGTTCCCAGCTGAAGAGGCCGTCAGCCACCGGCGTATAGATATCGGTTACTTTCGCTTTACGGATATTGGCCAGGTAGAGGGTGCTGTCGGGGTTGAGTAATTCCGCAAAACGCATCACAACGGGCTGATCTTTCTTCCCCTTGAGGTTGTTGATGCGCAACCATCCCACCATGTTTTGTCCCATATCAATGATAAATCTGCCGTCACTGAGACGGGTGATTCCTATCGGGGAGATCTCCTCCATCACCTGCAGGTTGGGGTTTGGCTGCGCCGTAAGCTCCCCACCGGGGGCATCCATCAAATCGGCCTGTTTCCAGCCGGAGTCATCAAACCCGCTTTTGCTCCAACCCTTCATCTCCTTGCGGGCATCATACTCTTCGCCGTCAAACTCATTGTTGGCGATGATGGGACCCTGCGATGTCACTCTCCAGGAATCATCGGTAACGATCAGCTCTGTTGAGCCGTCACTGTATTCAATCTGCAGCTGTGCCAGCAGCCGGGGCAATCCAAACATCTGGGTGCGGGTATCCCGCATCCCGAAGTAGCGCCCGTTGCCCAACTTCACACCCAGTAGGTTATCCTTCTGCTTCAGCAGTGAAGTCACCTCGTACACATTGTAGTAGACCCGCTCGGGGTACCAGGAGACAGTGGGGGAGAAGACATCATCCGATATCCGTTCTCCGTTCAGGTAAGCCTCATAACTCCCCAGACCTGTGATATAAAGCATCGCTCTCTCCACCTTCTTACCTGCGGCGAATGACTTGCGCAGATAACGGGCTGCCAGTCGCGTGTCTCCTTTGTCACTCTCCCCTGGGTTGGATAGCGTATCCTCACCGATCCATTGTGCCTGCCATTCGGATTGATCAAGCAGTGCCATGCTCCAGTGTTGTAGCTCACTCCAGTCGGTTTCGCCATGATTGGTGACGACCTTCACCCGCCAGTAATAGCTCTTGCCTGATAACAGTTCATGCCCCGCATAAGGGATGAATAATGACTGGTCACTCTCTACTGTTCCTGAACTCCAGATTAGCTGCCCATTCTTCAGTGCCTTCTCCGATTCCGCAACCTCTATCTGATAGGAGTGCTGCACGAGGTCATTCATTGTCGATTCAATCCGCCAGGAAAAACGGGGTATCAGGGTAGATACCCCCTGAGGGTTCTCCTGCATCTCAACCTTCAGACCTGCCACCTCGGTGTGAGGACCCTGGCAGGCGGTCATCAGCATGACCCATGTCAATCCGATTAAAAAAGTTTGTCTCATCATTTTTTGGTTTACGTTTTTTTACTAAAAAATCAATTGTAGAAAAAATAGCTCCCTGCAGGAACCTCATACAACACATATCCCCCCCACTCTTTCATCTTTCTAGCGACACCAGATTGCTCATGTATGCTCCTCCCCATTTCGTCTGGAAAGTAGACAGTGGCACTACAGTTGGGGGGAACAGTCACCTGCAGTTCTGTTTTTCCCTTTTCTCTTTTCCAGTGAGAAATGATCATGCCGGCAGGTGAATCAAACTCAGCACTGGCCCACTGCATCTGCTTTTCCGTCAGTTTTGGCAAACGGATATCAAATTTCCGAAAACCCGGTTCACTCATCCGGATACCCGCTACCCCATCGATATACCAGGCACCGGGGTAGAGGTAAGAGCTATGCAACAACGAGTGACCCGGCAGATCCTTCTCCCACATCTCCCAGATGGTGGAGGCTCCATGTGCACGCATAAATCCCCAGCCAGGGTATGTGGTCTGAGAGGTCATGGCGTAGATCAGGTCATCCCGTCCTTCGTTGCGCAACACGTTGAAAAGCATGGCACCACCGGTGATACCCACATCGATATGTCCCTGCCGGTGCACCACTATCTCCGTTTCAAGGCGCTTCATCACCTTTTCACGAAGCGCTGCCGGCATGATACCACCGTAGAGGGCGGCCGCCAGGCTTCGCATCGTTTTATCTGAATAGTTGTGGTCGTCGGGGTGGAAATATTGATCATGCAGTGCTGCAGAAGAACGCGCTGCCTGCGCCTCCCAGCGTTCCGCCTCATCGGCTCTGTCAATCACCCTGGCAATCTTTGCCGCTGTTTTCAGGTTGTAGATCCAATAGCAGTTGTTGAAGAAGAGGTTCTCATCGGAGTAGTTGTTCATTCCCTGCGCGGTAGCTCCGGGCCAGAGCCAGTCGCCCAGGAAATCCCACTTTCCTCCGTATCGCTGCAACAGATCATCTTTCACATGTGTATCCAGAAATGCCAGCCAGCCTCTGAGCATTTCATAGTTCTCATCCAACACCCGCACATCCCCCTGATACTGATAGAGGAACCAGGGCAATGTTACCACGATGCCACCCCAGGCGGGGCCTCCACCGCCATGGTAGGTGGGAGCTGTCTGCGGCAGGATACCACCACCCAACCGACGACCGCTTCCTTCCTGTTTGCGAGCCCACAGCGGATCATTCATATTGCCCACCATCGGCTCGGTTCCCTGCACATCCCGCCAATCCTCCAGCCATTTGGTGTAGAATGCCCCCAGCTTGTAGTTGAGCAGACCGGTCTCCGAGGTGGCATGTGCATCGCCACCATAGCCAAAGCGTTCCCGTTGCGGACAGTCAACCACGAATCCGCCCAGCGAGAGATTCTCGAAGGTCCAGTTGACGGTATTGTATATCCAGTTCTGCAGGGGATCGGAGCACTCAAACCGGGTGGCATCCGCATAACCGGTGCGGAGCAGCCAGCCCCTGATCTCCTCCATCCGTGGCGGCGTTTTCATCCCTTTGATGGTGATCCATCTACCGGAACTGTAGTTGAACCGGTTCTCAAAAACACCCTTTCCCGAAGGGCCAACCACATACTCATTCCTCAAACCGAAGGTGATCTCCTCCTGTTCCCGTTCCGAGAAGAGTAAACGAATGGTATCGCCCGGATTACCCCGCAGCGGTATACGGACCCATCCGGCAAAATTGACTCCCATATCCACACGCCAGTCGCCGTTGGGCAACAACTCTATTGCAACAGGATGGATCTCATTGAGCCGCAGATTGGGTTCAACACGTTGTGCCGAGAGCTTCAATTTCGGATTGAAGACGCTGGCCTGTTGCCAGTCACCCTCCTCCCGATCGGCCCGGTTCCACCCCTCTATCTCCAGGCGTGCATCCCATATCTCGCCCCCATACCCCCCTACGCCGAAGCCCCAGTTTCCAATCAGCTTGTTGGGACTGGGATGTGTCTTCCAGCTCTCGTCGGTGGCAATTCTGGTAATCTTGTGGAGATTTTTGTCGTAGAGGTCACACTGTGCGATCACCAGCGGGGCACGTGGTTTATCTGCTGTGGCGTAGGGTGCGAAGATGGACCAGGAGGTACCCAGCCATAGTGCGACCACATTGGCACCTGTGGTAAGTGCCGGTGCGATATCGTAAGCGATATAGCGCGCCCGTTGGGTATGATCGCTTACCGCCGGTGCCAGCAGATGGTCTCCGATCTTCCTGCCATTCACATACACCTCGTGGTAGCCCACTGATGCCACAAACAGGGTAGCTCTTGCCGGTTTCTCCTTCAATACAAATGATTTCCTGAACCAGGGATCATACATCTTGTTAGGTCCTTCAGCCGGATTATAAGCTTCACCCGTACCGATCCACTCCGCTGTCCACTCTGCTGCGGAAAAGAGTCCGGTGCTCCACTCCGCCATCTCACTGTAGCGTGAAATCTGGCCATTTTCATCCTTCACGGCAACCTTCCAGTAATAACTTCTATCGGAAGAGAGTTTACGGCCGTTGTAGCTGATAAGCTGCATCTTATCTGACGCTACCCAGCCGGAGTCCCACATATCACCCTTCTGGCGGTTCAACAACTCAGGGGAAGTGCCCACCAGAATCCGGTATGCCCTCTGAGCCTGTCCATGAGTGTCGGGATCCACGGCTTGCAGACACCAACTGAAACGGGGAGATGGTTCATCCAGTCCCCGGGGCGCAGGAAGATACTCACACTGCAGCTTCAGAGGAACAATCGACGCCTGTTGAACGGCAAAAAAGGGAGTTGCCACAACACTCAAGAGGAGCAGAAGGATTAATCTTGTTTTCATCTTGTGAATGGTACCAGTTTGATTACAAATCACAAACTTACGCAATATTTTTCAGAACAGGCATCATACGGATGAGATAAAAACTGCGAGATTTGACAGGAAGAACAGGTTATTGCTTTTTTCATTATCTTTGTCTTCCAATAAAAAATGAGTGTAAAGAACCATGTTTGAAAATTTAAGTGACAGACTGGAGAGGTCGTTTAAGATACTGAAAGGCGAAGGCAGGATCACCGAGATCAACGTGGCCGAGACCCTCAAGGAGGTGCGTCGTGCGCTACTTGATGCCGACGTGAACTACAAGACGGCAAAGGATTTCACCGAAACGGTGAAACAGAAGGCGCTGGGCCAGGATGTGCTCAACGCGGTGAAGCCGGAGCAGATGATGGTGAAGATCGTACACGACGAACTGGCCACCCTGATGGGCGGCACGGCTGTCGACATCAACATCAAGGGCAGTCCGGCGGTGATCCTGATGTCGGGGTTGCAGGGCTCGGGGAAGACCACCTTCTCCGGTAAGCTGGCCAGCATGCTCAAGAGCAAGAAGGGGAAGCAGCCCCTGCTGGTGGCAGGTGACGTCTACCGTCCCGCCGCCATCGAGCAGCTCAAGGTGCTGGGCGAACAGATCGGTGTCTCCGTGTACGCGGAGGAGGAGAACAAGAACCCGGTGAAGATCGCACAGAATGCCATTCAGTATGCCCGTCAGCACGGCAAGGATCTGGTGATCATCGACACCGCCGGTCGTCTGGCCATCGACGAGCAGATGATGCAGGAGATCGAGTCGATCAAGAAGGCGGTCAACCCGCAGGAGATCCTCTTCGTGGTGGATGCCATGACCGGTCAGGATGCGGTGAACACCGCCAGGGAGTTCAACCTGCGGCTCGATTTTAACGGGGTGGTGCTCACCAAGCTCGATGGTGACACCCGCGGCGGTGCCGCGCTCTCCATCCGCTCGGTAGTGGACAAGCCGATCAAGTTTGTCGGTACGGGCGAGAAGCTCGACGCCATCGACATCTTTCACCCCGAACGCATGGCCGACCGCATCCTGGGGATGGGCGACATCGTCTCACTGGTGGAGAAGGCACAGGAGCAATACGACGAGGCGGAGGCACGTCGCTTGCAGAAGAAGATCGCCAAGAATCAGTTCGATTTCGACGACTTCATCGCCCAGATCCAGCAGATCAAGAAGATGGGTAACCTGAAAGACCTGGCATCGATGATTCCCGGCGTGGGTAAGCAGATCAAGGACCTGGATATCGATGATGATGCCTTCAAGGGGATCGAAGCGATCATCCGCTCCATGACACCGGCAGAACGCTCCAACCCTGAGATACTGAATGGCAGTCGTCGTGCCCGCATCGCAAAGGGAAGTGGCACCAACGTGCAGGAGGTGAACAAGCTGATCAAGCAGTTCGACGAGACCCGCAAGATGATGCGGATGATGACCTCCGGTGGTGGCAAGCAGGCCATGCGCAATCTCCGCAGAAGGTAGTGTTTATAATAGAATCGTTCGTAAGTGAACAAGTTTATAAAAAAAGCTGATAGCTGAAAGCTAAAAGCTGATAGTTGAAAATCATGAACCTGATCGATGGAAAGGCGACAGCCGTGGAGATAAAACGGGAGATTGCCGAAGAGGTGGCACAGATCAAGGCTGCCGGCGGCAAGACACCCCATCTGGCAGCAGTGCTGGTGGGCCACGACGGAGGCAGTGAGACCTACGTGGCCAACAAGGTACGCAGTTGTGAAGAGGTGGGCTTCCACTCCACCCTGATTCGTTACGAGGAGGATGTTACCGAGGAGGAGCTTCTTGCATGCGTGGAACGGCTCAACAACGACCCCGACATCGACGGTTTCATCGTGCAACTGCCGTTGCCGAAGCATATCCGGGAAGAACGGATCACCGAAGCAATCGACTACCGCAAGGATGTGGACGGTTTTCACCCGGTGAATGTGGGCCGCATGTCACTGGGACTCCCCTGCTTCCTCTCCGCCACTCCGGCGGGTATTGTGGAGTTGCTGAAACGGTACGACATCGAAACGCGGGGGAAGCACTGCGTGGTACTGGGGCGGAGCAACATCGTGGGCAAACCGGTCTCGATGCTGATGATGCAGAAGGGTGTCCCCGGCGACTGCACCGTAACCGTCTGCCACAGCCGCACCGCCAACATCAAAGAGATCTGCCTGCAGGCCGATATCATCATTGCCGCACTCGGCGTACCGGAATTCCTGAAGGGGGATATGGTGAAGGAGGGAGCGGTGGTGATCGACGTGGGCACCACCCGTGTCCCCAGTGACAAGACCAAATCGGGATTCAAGCTGACGGGAGACGTGTCATTCGAGGAGGTAGCTCCCAAATGCTCCTGGATCACCCCCGTCCCGGGCGGCGTAGGACCGATGACCATTGTCTCGCTGATGCGCAACACCCTGCTGGCAGGAAAGAAGGCGATTTACCGTTAACACCTGCGTATCAATATTTCTTCACCTTGATCAGCAGGATACCCACCAACGTCCAGAAGATCTCCCGAATCCGCTTGCAGAGGCTTACAAAAACGCCATAGGATAGGGGTAACGAGAGGATACCGAATACGATGACGATGCCCCCTTCACGCGAACCCATCTGCATCGGCATAAAAAACAGGATATTCCCCACCAGTGACTGGATTGACTCGATCAGCACACTCTGGCCGAAACTTATTGGGCGTCCCACTGCCATCATCATCAGAATCACCTCCAGGCAAAGGAAGAAGCGGGAGAAAATCTCCAGCGAAAGAGATAGAAGAAAATCTTTTTTTCGATTGCGGTAAAGATCCGCGATCAGGGCATCCATCTGGTCAATCTTCTCTTGATTGTGTCTGCGATATGCCTTCAGGCTCTTACCCACGAAAGGGAGTCTGCCTCCCAGCATCAGAGCCCTGTCGACCCCACCCCTGGTATAGACCCGGTATGCCCAGAGAAGCAACAAAAAGGAGGTAGCGGTGGAGAGAATCATTCCCAGCTCCACCACATCGGAGAGCACCGGTACAAGGAAGAGCAGCAATGGGATAGAAACCATCCAGAAAATGAAATGGGAGACAAAGTGCATCATGGTGGAAAGCAGCACCGAGGAGGTGGCGCGCTGAATGCCGAGGGTGGACTGCAATTCAATGATCTTGTAAGGTTCTCCTCCCATCAGTCCGAAAGGGGTGATGTAATTGATCGCAAATCCACTGATAACCAGTTTGAAAAGGCGCAAAAAACCAACCTTGTCTGCCTCCTCACTGCCATCCTGCAGAATGATGTGGAAGGAGTAGGTGTTGAGCAGGTAGACCACCACCCAGATTCCGAAGATAGGAGCAAACCACCAGCCGGTTTGGCGAATATCGCGCAGGATGTTGTCGACCCCTGTCTTGTATATCATAAAGCCCAGTGCCAAGGCACCGAGCAGGAAGAAAATATTCTGTGCTATCTTTGCTTTTTTCGCCATAGGGAGGCAGCTGTACTGTAAAGATGATGGCCCGATACTTGCGTAACAGGCCACAAAAATAGGAGTTATTCGTGAGAAAAGGGCAAGAATCGCCTCAATATTTTCTGAAAGGGGGTTTTACGACCACAGCTTTCAACTTCCTGTTGCGAATGCTGATAAAGATAGCTGTGCCGGGAGTAGCATACGCCGGTTTCAGGTATCCCATGCCGATTCCTGTTTTCAATACAGGGGAAAGCGTTCCGGAAGTGACCCTGCCGATTGGCTCCTCTTCGCTGTTCAGGATCTCATAACCCTGACGGGGTACACCCTTCTCGGTTAACTCAAAGCAACAGAGCTTACGGGAGACTCCCCCAGCCTTTTCTCTTTCAAGGATCTCACGGCCGATAAAGGGTTTATTGTCAGTGAAACGGGTGATCCATCCCAATCCTGCCTGCAGGGGTGTGGTGGTGTCATCCAGATCGTTGCCATATAGGCAGAATCCCATCTCCAGTCGCAGCGTATCGCGTGCGCCCAATCCTATCGGTTTGATACCATAAACAGCTCCAGCTTCAAAGAGGGCATCCCATATTTTCCGCCCCTCTTCGGGATAGAAATAAAGCTCAAATCCGCCCGCGCCGGTATAGCCTGTATTGGAGACAATAACCTCCTCCACTCCCGCAAAACGGGCGGTTACAAACGAATAGTAGGGAATAGAGGAAAGATCGGCAGCAGTCAGTTTCTGCAGGGTTTCCGTTGCACGGGGACCCTGCACAGCCAACTGCGCCATGTGTCCGGAAGCGTTCTCCAGTTGAGCTCCCATGCTATTGTGCCGGTGGCACCATTCCCAGTCTTTCTCGATGTTGGCGGCATTAACCACCAGCAGGTACTTCTCCGCTTCATACTGGTAGACGATGAGATCGTCCACGATGCCTCCCCGTTCATTCACAAAACAACTGTACTGCGCCTTGCCGGGTTGCAGGCGGGAAGCATCGTTGCTGGTTATCTTCTGCAGGAAGGGAAGCGCCTGTGGTCCCTTCACCCAAAACTCACCCATGTGCGACACATCAAACACACCCACGGCATTCACCACCGTGAGATGTTCGTCAATGATCCCGCTGTACTCGATGGGCATGTGATAGCCGGCAAACTCGTGCATCTTTGCTCCCAGGGCAATGTGCAGATCGGTAAAAGGTGTTGTCTTCATATCTGTCGGTTTTCAGATGATTCGTTTATGCCTCTTTGGCAACCAGTTCAGCAATCTTCACAATTACCTCGGATGCCTTCCGCAGCGACGGCACGGGAAGAAACTCATATCGGCCATGAAAGTTCATCCCGCCAGCGAAGATATTGGGACAGGGGAGCCCCATAAAGGAGAGACGCGCACCATCAGTACCGCCGCGGATCGGTTTGATGTTGGGTTTCACACCCACCGCTTCCATGGCACGATAGGCATAGTCAACCACATGCATCACCGGTTCTACCTGCTCTTTCATGTTGTAATACTGATCCTTCAGCTCCAGGGTGATCCGGTTTTCATACCTGGCGTTCAGACGTTCCACCGTTTCGGTCATCAGCAGCTTACGCGATTCGAACATTGCCCTGTCGTGGTCACGAATGATGTAGGAGACCTTTGCTTCATCAACAGTTCCGCTGAGTCCGATCAGGTGGAAAAAGCCCTCATACCCTTCCGTATGTTCAGGACGTTCCTCTGCAGGCAGCAGTGCGATCAGCTCATTGGCCACATGCAGCGCATTGATCATCTTACCCTTTGCATAACCGGGATGCACATTCCGACCCTGTATGCCTATCTTTGCCGAAGCAGCGTTAAAGTTCTCATACTCCAGCTCACCCACCTCACTGCCATCCATCGTATAGGCCCACTGTGCAGCAAACTTCTCCACATCAAAATGATCGGCGCCACGACCGATCTCTTCGTCGGGTGTAAAAGCGATGCGAATGTTGCCATGTTCCACTTCCGGATGATCAATCAGGTACTGCATGGCATTCATGATCTCCGCGATGCCCGCCTTGTCGTCCGCTCCCAGCAGTGTATTCCCATCGGTTACGATCAGATCCTCACCCACGTGGTGCAGCAATTCCGGAAAATCAGCCGGTGAAAGCACCACCCTGTTGGCTTCATTGAGCTGTATATCCTTACCGTCGTATGCCTTTACGATACGGGGATTCACATTGGCTCCACTCATATCGGGACTGGTGTCGAAGTGTGCAATGAAGCCAATTACCGGCACATCTCTCTTCGTGTTGGCCGGCAAGGTGGCCATCAGATAACAGTTGTTGTCGAGACTCACATCGGTCAGTCCCATCTCAAGTGCTTCTTTTTCCACCTCCTTGGCCAGATTGAACTGTTTCTGGGTACTGGGTGTCTGTGTGCTGTTTTCATCCGATTGTGTATCAATACGGGCATATTTGATGAACCGGTCTACTATATCCATGATGATTATTTTGAACTGATTTGATTCGTTGTTACAACATTGTTGCTCCTACAAAGATAAAAAAAGAGACTGAATGGGAAAAATCAATTCATCCTTTTGTATCTAAATAAAAAGCTGTATCTTTGCAGCAGGGTAAGTCCTATACGGCCAGCTCCCATTGAATCCCCCAGGTCTTGACCGAAGCAAGGGTATTTGGTTGTAGCGGCGCGATATAGATCGCTTACCCTTTTTTATGCCATAATGACAAAACCCCTTCGACCGTAACCGGTGAAGGGGTTTGTTGTTTGATCTGTCGATCGCTCTCTATGCCAGCCTGGGCAATAGCTTCGCGTCGAGTGAGTACTTGCCGGCACCGATCAGGATGGCTCCCGCAAAAACGATCAGCAGGTCGAGTGCATGGCCGAACACCATGAAATCATCCCCTGCCGCCAGATGGGTCGCCAACGCCACCACCATGGTACCGGTCAGCATCACGGCCGCAGGACGGAACAGCAGTCCCAGCGCAAAAAGAGCACCTCCAACCGATTCAGCCACAGCAGCCAGAAATCCCCAGAAGGCCGGTGCAAAAGTAATCCCAAAGATCGACATGCTTCCGCCGATATATGTCCAGGTCTCTACGCCACCCGTGAGTTTGGGTATGCCATGCAGCATAATGGAGATACCAATTCCCGCTCTCAGAATCAACCAGCCCAGTTGTAACAAGTTCTCTTTCTTTTTCATCGTTGTGATCATTTATCATGTAACCCCGGATTTCGCCCTCATAGGAGGCGCCCATATCTGCGACCGTGGTCACGCAGTTCATGTTTGAAAATTGTTAATATCCCGGATTAAACCCTTTCACTGGCTGATTTGTTTATCTTTGCAGCATAAATAAAATCAATATGTCCACATTTGCTCCTTTCGCCAAACCGATGTATGTGATGTTGAAGCCTGTAGGTTCCAAGTGTAACCTCGACTGCGACTACTGTTACTATCTGGAAAAGGCGAATCTCTTCCCCAAGAAAAACAACCAGGTAATGAGCGAAGAACTCCTCGAACGGTTTGTGAAACAATATATAGAATCTCAGACGCAGCCGCAGGTGATGTTCACCTGGCACGGGGGGGAGACGCTGATGCGCCCCCTCTCCTTCTACAAAAAAGCGCTGGAGCTGCAAAAGAAATATGCGGGAGGTCGCCAGATCGACAATTCCATCCAGACCAACGGCACGTTGCTGACCGATGAATGGTGTGCCTTTTTCAAGGAGAACAACTTCCTGGTAGGAATCTCGATCGACGGGCCACAGGAGTTTCACGATGAGTACCGACGCGACAAGATGGGCCGCCCCTCTTTTCATCGGGTAATGCGAGGCATTGGGTTGTTGAAGAAACATGGTGTGGAGTTCAACTGCCTGGCAGTGGTGAACGATTACAATGTGGATTATCCGCTGGAGTTCTATCGTTTCTTCAAGGAGATCGACTGCCGCTACATCCAGTTTACACCCATCGTGGAACGGATCCGAAAAACAGAATCTCCGCTTAAGCTTGCCACCGCAGCGGATGAAGAGGAAGAAGTAGAGCTGGCACCCTTTACGGTACCGGCAGATAAGTGGGGCAAATTCCTGTGCGATCTTTTCGATGAATGGATCAAGGAGGATGTTGGGAAGTTTTTTATCCAGATCTTCGACGCCACGCTGGCTAACTGGGTGGGAGAGCAACCGGGTGTATGTACCATGGCCAGGACCTGTGGACATGCGGGGGTGATGGAGTTCAACGGAGATGTCTACTCGTGTGATCACTTCGTTTTCCCCGAATACCGGCTCGGGAATATCTATAGCACGCCGCTTGCCTCGCTGATGTACTCGGAACAACAACTCACCTTCGGCAATGACAAGTTCGACACGCTGCCACAACAATGTCGTGAATGCGACATGCTCTTTACCTGCTATGGTGAATGTCCCAAGAACCGGTTTATCCGTGACAAATATGGCAACAAGGGGCTCAACTACCTCTGCAGCGGATATTACCGCTACTACACACATGTGGCTCCCTATATGGACTTCATGAAGCAGGAGCTGATGGCGGGACGTCCTCCGGCCAACGTGATGGAGTGGGCCCGCAAGAGACGAGCAGCACGATCATAACCCGGGTACCTACCATCCACCAAAAAAACCGAACCACAGATTTGTGATTCGGTTTTTTTCAATCGCAAAGGAAAAGCTACTTGCTCTGTCCTGAACGGGCAGAATAACTGATCTTCAATGCGTAAGCCTGTCGCAGTGCCTGCTTCACATCGGTGATATACTGCATGCGGGTCTCCTCATCGGCTTTGATCGAGACAGTCATCAGCGGCTGATCTGCTTCATTCATACTCGCCTTTTCCTGGGCAATATAATCTTGAATCTCAGATATCTGCGCGAAACGATCGTTCAACTGCATCTGGGTACCGGTACCCAGACGTGCCTCCATCGGAGGACCGATATTGATGTAGGTCACCAGTGACTTCTTCTCCAGTTTCTGCACTTCTGACGCTGTGGGCAGTTTCATCCGCACCATCAGCGTTTCGGAACGCATGGTGGTGGTTACCATAAAGAAGAACAGAATAGCGAATACAATATCGGGCATCGACGAAGAGTTCAATGCTGGCATCTCCTTCTTTCCACCCTTATTAAATTTTCCCATATTATTGTCCTCCGTAGTTTTTGGGTTCTGCCTCAGAAATACGCTGCGGATAGAGATCATTGATCTGTTTCTTCTGATCTTCCGTCAATTCGGCGTATGAGGTGTTGAAATATTTCCGTGCCCCCTCTTCTCGCAGTTCGTTGTATGCACGTACTACCTCATTTTGGACAGCAATGTACATCTTGTAACTGGTGGTAGCATCGTTCTGGATGGAGACCACATGCTGATCGGTAACCGGAACAACACCAATGGGGGGACCAAAGTCTTCCTCTGTCAATTTCGGGAGTTGCTCACTGTTTGAAGTGTTCAGCACAAACTCCTTTACCTTCTCTTTCAAGGGTACCTTTCCTCCCGCTCCACGCAGTTCTTCCGCAGTAGCATACCATTCACTCCCAATCTGGTTTTGCACCATTGTTTCGTTTTGGGCATTGACCAGTACCACCAGCAGGTTTCTGCGCTGCACATCCACCGAGGTCTGTTCCTCGGTTTGTGGGGGTGGCGGCAATCGGCGTGCCAAACCGGAATCGACGTCCATATTCGAAACAAGCAGGAAGAAGGTCAGCAAAAGGAAAGAAATGTCCGCCATGGAACTTGCGTTGAGGGCCGGAACCGATCTACTTGATTTTGCCATAAAATTAACCTTTCTTTTCTTTAAAGTAATCCGTACCGATTAGCCTTTTCGCTTGAAAAGGGGCAGTACCAAAATAGCAAGAAACGTAAGTGAAAGCATGATATAGGAGCTGTAGATCCACATATCGGTAAGCTTCAACGTAGCCGGCTTATTGTCAGGGCCGTCGTAACCGGGGATATCCAGCAGGGTGCCGTCACCGATAAAGTAGGTCACCAGCAACAGGGCTGCGATGCCTACCAATGCCAGCAAACCGCCCAATGCTTTTTTAGGACTCTCCTTCAACTGTTTCAAGAAGGTCACAACCGCAAAGAGCAACAGTACCACGATGGTGATGGCAAACAGGATATAGGCCCAGTACAATACCATGTCAGTAAATTTAGGCTGACTCATATCGGCGGCGATCTTTTCGTGTGCCGGAACCTGACCTCCCAGGTAGAACAACGCCATCACTGCTATAGATATCAGGACACCTATCAGCAAAGCGGTCTTGGAGGTTTTGTGTATTTTTGTAACAGCCATATTGCTTACAGGTTTTTGTATTTAACGTTGTATTTGATCACCTGATCAAGAAATTTGATAGAGGCATCTTCCATCTTATTGAGAATGCCCTCCATCTTGCTGAGGATGTAGTTGTAGATTACCTGCAGGATCAGGGCCACGATCAAACCACCCACGGTCGTGATCAGCGCCACCTTCATACCTCCTGCCACAATCGTCGGACTCATGTCTCCCGCTCTCTGGATGTCATCGAAAGCCTGTACCATACCTACTACCGTACCCAAGAATCCGAGTGAGGGGGCGATGGCGATAAAAAGAGTAATCCAGGAGAGGTTTCTTTCCAGCAGACCCGACTGCACACCACCATAGGAAACAATGGAGCGCTCTACCACGTCTGCACCTTGGTCAAGACGAAGCAGACCCTGGTAAACGATAGATGCCACCGGTCCTCTGGTGTTGCGTGAGATGTCCTTGGCTGCCTCTACGTCACCTCTGTCTAATGCGTCGCCCACCTTATCCAGGAATGCGTCGGGATCCACATCAGCCAGACTGAGATAGATGATTCTTTCCAAACTGAATGCCAGCCCAAGGATCAATGCGATCATGATCAAACTCATAAAGCTGGCACCACCTTCAATGAATTTTGTCTTCAGTGCCTGATGAAATCCACCATTGGCGGTTTCCTCAACTGCTGCGGAGGCTGTTTCAACAGGTGCAGCCGCAACCGCTTCTGTTTGTTCAGCCGGTGTGGTTTCTTGCGCCATAAGAACCGATGACAATCCTACAGACATCAATCCGAAGATTGCTAAAATTGCAAATAACTTTTTCATTGTGTGTTCAAATTTTTGATTAATGATCTTTACTAGTTTGTTGTATTACGTTTTTGTTTTGTTGGGTTTTCAATGCAACAGCCTGATGAATACTCTTTTCTCTTTTTCTACATAAAATCTCGCGGAGAGAGCGGGATTCGAACCCGCGATACACTTTTGGCGTATACACGCTTTCCAGGCGTGCCTCTTCAACCTCTCGAGCACCTCTCCCGTTAAAACCTTTTCCAAAAACGGGTGCAAATTACAAAAAATATTTTATTCACATCCCATTTGGGGGGCAAAATTACTGAATTTATCGATTATATGCTACTTCGGTCTGGATTAATTTTACAAAAAGCCTGTTTCACTGGAAATTTCCGGAAATCGTCACGATAAGCCCTCTATCCGGTTGAACAACTTGATGGCATTCCGCGTGGTAGTCTCCGCCACCTCCTCTTCGCTGATCTGCCAGATGGCTGCCAACTTTCCTGTCACACAGGAGATATAGGATGATTCGTTGCGTTTCCCGCGATAGGGTACTGGCGACAGATAGGGCGCATCGGTCTCAAGCAACACCCTATCCCTTGGACAGTCGGCAAGTGTCTCTGCCAGACCGGCATTCTTGTACGTAACCACACCATTGATGCCGATCACGAACTGTTTCAGAGCGAGAATCTGTTTCAATTCTGTTTTTGATCCGCCAAAGCTATGAAAAACACCCCTGAGCCGATGGCTGCCAACCCTTTCGATGCTACGGATCACCTCTTCTATCGCATTCCGGAAATGAATGACCACGGGGAGATTCTTTTCAATGCTCCATTTCAACTGCTCTTCAAATGCACAGAGCTGCTCCCTGAGGAGTGAGCGATCCCAATAGAGATCCACACCGATTTCTCCCACTGCCACGTAGCAGTCACCATGCAACTCTTCCCCTATCACCTGCAGCTGCTGTTGCCACTCCTTTGTGACGCTGGTAGGGTGCAGGCCTAACATCGGGTAAAAATAGCCGGGAAACAGGGCAGTTGTTCTTTTGAGATCGGCAAGGGTGGTCTCATCAATATTGGGAAGCAATACTTTCTCCACTCCGGAAGCTTTCGCACGCGTTACCACACCTGCAATATCAGACTGGAACTCCTCAAGAAAAAGATGAGCGTGGGTATCGATCAGTCTCATTCCACTGTCTCTCCCTTCCGAAAATAGTAAACGACTCCAAACCGGCGATTCTCTTCCAAACGCTCTTCGGGAGGCAACGCCATATGTGTTTTCTCCACCTCATCCCAGATCCGGCAGATCAGGCTATCTGTGGTTTCCCGGTATTCGGTCATCTCGCACTGCACACGGTTAGTAGCCTTTTTGTGCAACAACTGGTTCTGGTACCCCTCCCTGAAGAGCGCATACATCACCTTAACCTTTGCGATGGATGGATTGTAGATGGGAACCCCGCCCCGGGAGATGCGGGCATTCTCCCCCTCGATGATTTTTTCTCCCCATGATAGAATTTGTTCATGAGAGGAGAGATCGGGTACAACCATATTTTCCTCCTCCAGTCCGTAGAGGATGAGCTGATCCTCTTTGATCTCTGCACGCAACACCGACAAATAGAGGACCTGCACAAAATGAGAGAGGTACATGCGAACACTCTTCACCTTATGTAGAAACTGCCTGTTGGCTTTTACCTGCACATCCAACATCTGTTGGTAGCGTGCACTTAACCGCTCCAGCTTGGCCAATACCTGTTTGGCCTCTGTGAGCAAGCCCGTCGAAAACGGAAGTTGCTGAAAATCAATCTCTGTGGACATTTCCACAGCACTCCTGAGAGCTTTGATGCGTGCAGTGTCTGTATTGGGGAGTCTGCGATAGGGCATTATCTCTGTAACATCTTTTTTATTTCTCCCGGTGCATCAGGCTTTCTGACAA
>Ga0265294_10003810_pt1 | contig 19058 bp, 23 predicted proteins | sample MunlanPumphouse3_FD_192504 | JGI IMG/M metagenome (GOLD analysis project Ga0265294, IMG submission 192504) | Groundwater microbial communities from a municipal landfill in Southern Ontario, Canada - Pumphouse #3 | ecosystem: Environmental > Aquatic > Deep subsurface > Groundwater | place...
GATGAAATTAAAGATTTAAAAATAGGAGATAAAATACTTTTATCAAGTAAAGCGTTTAATCCTATTGTAAATAAAATTTAAAAAAAGAGAAAATAATGGCATTAATAAAAACAAATTTAGATAAATTGAACTTTTCAAAACTATATAAAATACAGATGAAGAACTCTACTTTTAAAAGTAAAAGTAGTAGTGATTGGGATAAAAAGGCTTTGCATTTTAGTCAAAATGTTTTAAATAGTCCATATACAAAAGAGTTTACAAAAAGAGTTGATGTAAGCGATTGTGAAACTTTGCTTGATGTTGGAAGTGGACCTGCGACTATTAGTTTAGCTCTTGCAAAAAAATTAAAAACTGTTTATGCTCTTGATTATTCAAAAGAGATGTTAAATTATGCCGAACAAAATGCAAAAAACAAAGAAATTGATAATTTAGTAAGCATTCATAAATCTTGGTATGACTCTTGGGAAGATGTTCCAAATGCTGATATTGTAGTTGCAAGTAGGTCTATGGAAGTAAAGGATATAAAAAAAGCTTTAAAAAAATTAGATGAAAAAGCAAATAAAAGAGTCTATATCACAACAAAAGTTGGTGGAAGTTTTATAGATAAAGAGATTTTAAAGCAATTAAAAAGAGATATTATTCCACGACCCGATTATATCTATTTAGTAAATACTCTTCATAGCATGGGAATCTATGCAAAGGTTGATTTTATTGAGACAAAATCTTCAAAATTTGATACTGCAAATGAAGATAAATTTATTCAAGGTTTAAAATGGAGCTTAGGAGATCTATCAAAAAAAGAGGAGAAAATATTAAGAGAGTATTTTAATACTACTTATAAAAATAAAAAAGAGAAAGAGAGTTTAACTTGGGCATTTATCTCTTGGCAGAAGAGTTATAAAATTTAAACTATTAAAGCTATAAAAAGGTATCTTGAGAACTTAGAAATTACTACTAAAACAAGAAATTTTCTAAAATCATATCTCAAAACTCCTGCTATAAAAGTAATTGGATCACCAATTATTGGTAACCATGCAAAAAGTAAAGAGAAAGCTCCAAATCTATCAAAATATCTTTTTGAACTATCTATATATTTTTGTTTAACCAATTTTTTATCTGCTAGATACTCTTCGCCTTTTAAACCCAAATAGTAGTTCAAAATTGAGCCTAAAACATTTCCAAAAGTTGCAATTAATAAAAGAGCATAGATATTAAAACCCTCTTTAATATTATAAATAAGCAAAGCTTCACTTCCAAGTGGAAGCAAAGTTGCACTTGCAAATGCTGAAATAAAAAGTATTAAATATGTCATTTTTCTCTTTTATTATATATTAAAGTTATATTAGCTAAAATCACAATCTTTAAAAGTAGCATTGAGAACACAAAAGTGTTTTGAATGCTCCTTTTTAGACCCTGTCAAGCATTTCTAAAGACAACGCCCCAGGATAGGAATATAGCAAGGCACCTTTTTTAGTGTTGTGATTGGTTATCTGGAAAGGAGTACTTTTTTACTCCTTATTTTAAATCAAATCTTCGAAACTATCATTTAAAATCAAAAGTTTTTTACTATTTTTATTATAAATAAATCTTTTATCGCCATTTTTTACAGCATTTAAAATAGTATTTTTTATTTCCAAATCACTCTTTGAAGCTCTTTTTAAAATAATAAAAAAATCTTGTAGTGTTATAAATTCATTTTTTTTCTCATTTTTTTGATTTTCAATTTGAGGTTTGTATATTGCTCTCATTTCATTAAAAGCACTTTGTAAAAGTTTTATTTCACTATTAAAAACTTCTATAACTCTTTTTTGATTTTTTTCAAGTCTTTTTATCTCCATAAAATGTTGATTTTTCATCCATTTTATAGATTTTTTCAAAATTTCTATCTGTTCATCTTTTGATTGAATTACTCTTTCAAAAATAGCTTCTTGATTATTTTGTTTAGTTTCATTTAAACTATTTTTTATAGTTTGCTCATCTATATAAACAAATAGTTTTCCATCTTTTTTCTCTGATTTTAGTTGGTTTCTTTTAATACGGTAGTGAATACCCTGCAAAGAGATTCCTAAAATCTCTGAAGCTTCTGAAGTTGTTACCAATCTTTGCAAGGTTATTCTCTTTTTATATTTTTGAGCTATCTATTTCAATAACTGTATGAACATTTCCTCGTGGTTTAAAATCTGCAACTACTTTAAGCCATTTTGGTTCTAGTTTTGAAAGAAGTGTATCAAAAATCTCATTTGCAGAGTTTTCATGAGATATATATCTATTCATAAATGAGTTGATATAAATTTTTAAAGCTTTAAGCTCAATAACTCTTTTATTTGGTGTATATTGAATCTTAATAGTTGCAAAATCAGGGTAACCACTTCTTGGACACTTTGCCATAAATTCTGGTAACTCTATGTCAATTATGTAATTTTTATCATGTTCATTTGGCCAAAAGTTTTCTTTGTTATTTATATCAAAATCTAAAATCTCTTTTTCACCATATTTTATTTCCATTAGTAACCTTTTTTTAAAAATTTTTGAAATTATTCTATCCAAATATCTCTTATAAAGCTAATTTACAAAAATAAAGATAAAATTAAAATATATTTATAAAGGCTAAAAAATGAGTTCAAAAATATTTGATACAGTAATTGTTGGAGCTGGGGTTTCTGGACTAAGTTGTGCTATTGAGTTAAAAGTACAAAATATTGAAAATATATTATTAATTGAAAAAAGTGATAATTTTTTTAGTACTATAAGAAGCTTTTATAAAGATGGAAAAAGAGTTGATAAGTATTGGCGTAATCAAATAATAAACCTTATTGGAAATATTCCTTTTGATGGTGGATTAAAAGAAGAGGTATTAAACTATTTTGAAACTCTTTTAAAAAAATATAATATACCTACAATTTATAATAATGAAGTAGAAAAAGTTATAAAACTTGATAATGAAATTTTTGAAATCCATACTAAGTTAGATATTTATAAAGCAAAAAATGTTGTAATCGCTATTGGAAAGATGGGAAAACCAAATAAACCTAATTATAAAATACCTTTAGAGATTCAAAAAAATGTAAATTTTAATCTTGATAATTGTTCAAAAAATGAAAAAATATTAGTAGTTGGCGGTGGAAATAGTGCTGCTGAGTATGCATATTCTCTAGCTTTGGATGATAATATTGTAACCTTAGCATATAGAAAAGAGAGTTTTACCAGATTAAATAAAATAAATGAGGAGATGTTAAAAAAATATGAAGATGCTAAGCAGTTAAATATAAAATTAAACTGTGATATAAACTCTTTAGAAGAAGATAATGGATTTGTTAAAGTAAATTATTCAAATGGTGAAAGTCAAAATTTCAATAGAGTAATTTATGCTATTGGAGGAACAGCTCCTATTGATTTTTTAAAAAATTGTGGGGTAAATATTAGTGATAATTTAAAACCAATTTTTAATGAAAACTTTGAGTGTTGTTGTAAAAATTTATATATAGCTGGAGATATTAGCAATGCAAGTGAAGGATCTATTTCAAGTAGTTTAAATCATGGATTTTTAATTGCAATTGCAATTGCTAAAGGTTTAAAACCTTTAGCTTAAACATCAAGATGTTCAACATCTTTTGCGTGAGACTCTATATAGTTTCTTCTAGGTTCTACTTCATCACCCATAAATAGAGTAAATGTATCACTTGCAATTTCTGCATCTTCTATTTTTACTCTTAAAAGTCTTCTATTTTCAGGTGTCATAGTTGTCTCCCAAAGTTGTTCAGGATTCATCTCTCCAAGACCTTTATATCTTTGAATATATGCACCTTTTTTAGCTAAACTTTCAATCTCTTCAAGAAGTTCAATTAAATCACGACCTTCAAATAGTGTTAAATCTCTCTCTTTTAATTTTGTAAAAATAAAAGTTGATTCACTAAAATAAGGTGATGCAAAAAGTTCTTCATCGATTATTAACTCTTCAAGTCCTGCATTTGTTTGAACAAAAAGTTGAATTTTTGTTTCATTAACAGTTTTTGAAAGTATGTTATAACCACGTGCTTCTAAAAATAGTTTAACTTTTTCATATAAAGTAGCAAAATCTAAATTTACTAAATCACTATTTTCAATTAAATATTTTAAAACCTCAATCAAAGAGTATCTTTTTGCTAATTGCTCAAGCATTGATCTATAACGTGCAACTTGTTTAAACAAATCAAGTAAATCATTATATCCCATACCTTCAAATTCAAAATTTTCAAGTCCATTTTCAATTAAATAAGCAGATAATGCTCCATTATCTTTTAAATAAATCTCATTTTTACCTTTTTTATATCTGTAAAGTGGTGGTTGTGCAATATATAAATAACCTCTTTCAATAATCGGTCTTAAAAATCTAAAGAAGAAAGTTAAAAGTAAAGTTTGAATATGGCTACCATCAACATCGGCATCTGTCATAACTATTATTTTATGATATCTTACTTTTTCATCATTAAAATCTTCACCAATTCCACAACCTAAAGCTGTAATTATATTTCTAATCTCATCAGATTTTAAAATTTTATCTAGTCTTGATTTTTCAACATTTAGAATTTTTCCTTTTAGAGGTAAAATTGCTTGATAAACTCTATCTCTTCCTTGTTTAGCACTTCCTCCAGCACTATCACCTTCCACTAGATATAACTCTCTTATAGTTGGATCTTTACTTTGACAATCAGCAAGTTTTCCAGGAAGTGTTCCAACACTCATAGAGTCTTTTTTTCTAGTTAGTTCTCTTGCTTTTTTAGCAGCTTCTCTTCCTCTTGCTGCCATCAAAGATTTTTCCATAACAGCTCTTGCTTGTGTAGGATTTTCTTCAAAATATTTATCTAAGTTGTCACCTGTTAATTTTTGAGCAATAGGTCTTACATAAGAGCTTCCTAATTTTCCTTTTGTTTGTCCTTCAAATTGAGGTTCTGGAACTTTTACTGAAACAACTGCTATTAAACCTTCTCTTACATCATCACCAGTTATTTTTGCATCTTTCTCTCTTGCAGCTGCATTTTCACTCAAATACTTAGAAATACTTCTTGTAAGTCCTGCTTTAAATCCAGCTTCGTGAGTTCCACCATCAATCGTTCTAATATTATTTACAAAAGATAGAGTTTTTTCAATATATGTATCGTTATACATCATAGCAATGTCAACTTCTACACCATCTACTTTATCACTAAAGTGCATAACATCACATAAAGCTGCATCTTTATTTAAATCAGCAACAAATTGTTTAATACCACCTTCAAAGTGATAAACTTCTTTAATTTTAGATAATTCATCTTCAAGCGTAATAGAAATCATAGGATTTAAATAAGCAACTTCTTTAAATCTTTTTTTAAGAATATTAAATTCATATTTAGTAACTTCAAAAATAGAATCATCTACTAAAAATTCAATAGTTGTTCCAGTTTTTCTAGGACTATCTCCAATAACTTCTAAAGTTCCTTGAGGAATTCCCTCTTTAAACTCTTGATAATGAATTTTACCTTCTCTGTAAACTGTCATTTTAAGATGTTTTGATAAAGCATTTACAACTGAAACCCCAACTCCATGAAGTCCACCTGAAACTTTATATGTATCTTTATCAAATTTTCCACCAGCATGTAGAACTGTTAAAGCAACAGTAGCTGCACTTATTCCTTCTGTTGGATGAATTGCAGTTGGAATTCCTCTTCCATCATCTTCAATTTTTGCCCATCCATCTTTGCTTAGTGTTATTTTAATATTTCTACAAAATCCAGCCATTGCTTCATCTATTGAGTTATCAACAACTTCATAAACTAAGTGATGAAGACCATTTATATTTGTATCTCCAATATACATTCCTGGTCTTTTTCTAACAGCTTCAAGACCTTTTAAAACTTTAATATTATTAGCACCATATTCTTGTGACATTTTATTTTCCTTTTATTTTTCTAATACTATTGGCATTACTATTGTGATAAATTTATTATCTTCCAAATAAAATGGAAGATTTGATTCATTAAATCCTATTTTTATTTTATCACTTGTTGTCATACTTAAAAAATCTAAAATATATTTTGCATTTACAGCTATATAAAAATCATTTGGAATATTTAAATCTATATCAACTTGTGTATTTGCAACACTATCTGTATCTAAAGATTCAAAAATAATACCTTGAGTTGTAAATGTAATTTTTATATTTGAATTTAAAGATGTAATAAGTTTTATAGATTCAATAAATATATTTTTTGGAATATATAGATTATTTTTAAGATTTAATGGAATAATTCTTTCATAATCTGGATATTTTCCATTTATAAGTTTTGTAAAAAAAGTTGTATTTTCATTTCTTATTACTAAATTCGTATTATCATATGAAATTTTTGCATTATCTAAAAATAGTTTTTGAATTTCGAAAATAGCTTTTTTTGGAATAATTAACTGTACTTCTTCATTTGACATATTTTCTAAACTATTCATTGCTAATCTTCTAGTATCTGTTGCACAAAAATTTATTTTTTGACTTTTTATATCTAGTAATGCTCCATTTAATTCAAATTTTGGATTGTTGTTATCTATTGCTGGAGATATTTTTTTAATTGAATTTATAAAGTTAATTGTAGAGATAGTTAAATCTTTTAAATTTTCATATTTGTTTATAGTTGGATATTCATTTGGATCATAACTTGGTAATTTAAATATTGATTTACCTTGTTTTATAATTAAGTTATTTGAACTAGTTTCTAAATTAATATCTTCATTTTTTAATCTTTTAATAAATCCTAATAGATTATTTCCATTTACTGTTGTTTTTCCATCTTCAAAATCACTTATAGTATCAATTGTAACTTCAAGACCAATTTCATAATCAGTAGCTTTTATAGTCATTTTGCTATTTGCTATTTCTAAATATAAATGAGATGTAATTGCACTTGAATCTTTTTTTTCTAAAAATGGTTGCATTTGACTTACAACATTTTCTAAAGTAGATTTGTTTATTACTAGCTTCATTTCTTTCTCCTATTTTTATTTATTTTTTAAGTATTAGTAGTAGTCTATGTGAAAAGATGTAAATACTGCTCTAAACACTAAAATATCGATGTTTTATATAGTGATTAAAATCAAATATATATTCACATCTTTTCACACATCTAACTATTACTCCTTGTTTATTAATTTATTTTTTAAATTTTGAATTATCAATTTAAAGTTTTCATCTTTTTCAATTAGCTCTGTTGTTTTTTTAACATTATGAGAAATTGAGCTATGATCTTTCATCTCTAAAAACTTTGCTATATCTGGCATTGAATTATGAGTTAATTCACGTGCAAGAAATATAACTATTCTTCTTGCATTTGCTACACTAGAAGTTCTTTTTTTAGATTTTATATCACTTGGTTTTATATTTAATTCATTTGCAACTAAACTTATAATATCTGGAAGTTTTATATTCTCTTTATTCTCTTTTATTTGGTCTTTTAAAAGATTTTGAACCATTTGTAGATTTATTTCAAGATTAAGTAAAGATGCACTAGCATTTATTCTTATTAAAACACCTTCAATTTCTCTAATTGAACTATCAAGAGTTGTTGCAATAAATGAGACAATATCTCGACTTAAGTTTATTCCATTTAGTTCAGATTTTTTTTCAATAATTGCAATTTTAGTTTCTAGTTTTGGAATTTGAACATCTGTTGTAAGTCCCCATTCAAACCTTGATTTTAATCTATCAACAAGCCCAGCTATTTGAGATGGAAGTCTATCGCTTGTCATTACAATTTGTTTTTTTGCATTGTGTAGTTCGTTGAAAGTGTGGAAAAATTCTTCTTGGGTACTCTCTTTTCCACTTAAAAACTGTACATCATCTATTAAAAGTAAATCACAATTTCTATATTTTTCTCTAAAATGTTCCATATTTTTTTTATTTATAGAAAATATAAAATCGTTCATAAACTGCTCAATTGTTACATATATTACAGTTTTATCATTTTCTAAAGCATGATTTCCAATAGCTTGTAAAATATGAGTTTTACCCAAACCAGTTCCACCATATATAAAAAGTGGATTATACTGAACACCTGGTTTTGAAGCTACTGCTAAAGCTGCATTATAAGCCATTTGATTTGAAGGTCCAACTATAAATGAATCAAAAGTATATGAAGGATTTAATATCGTACTTTCTGGAGTATGATTTTGAATTTGACTATTTTGTGTCTCTTTTTTTGTCTTTTTTTCACCAATTAATCTAATTTCAATATCTGGTTTAAGATTTATATTTTTTTCAAAGCAGTTTTGAATAAGATTTGTATATTTACTTTTTATCCATGAAGCAATATATTTGTTTGTTACTTCAAATATCGCAAGATTTTCTTCAATAGATAATTTTTTTAAAACAAGTTGTTTTAAATATCTTTCGAAGTCATTTTTGCTTGTCTCTTTTTGAATAAGTGATAAAAACTCTTTATTTGTCATAATAACCTAAAAAATCAAATTTAATTAAGCAATTATTATATCTAAATATTTTATAAAATAGCTTCAATGAAAAAAGTATAAAAAATAGTTTAAAATCATAAAATAATTTATTTGTACACAAGGTGAATAAGTAGTGAATAGTTTTGAAATTTTATAAATAAAAACATAGTTAAAATACGATACAATCGAATATTTAAAAATGTGAATATAAAAAATAAAAAAGAGTGAAATAGTGAAAATACTAGGAATAGACCCAGGTACTAAAAATTGTGGATATGCTGTTATTGAAAAAAGTGGAAGAGATTTAAAATTAATAGAAGCAGGATTAATTAAGATAAAAACTACAGTTTTGCAAGAGCAAATTGTTGAGATGACCGAGGGTTTTGATATGATATTTAAGGCTCATAAAATTGATGAAGTATCAATTGAAGATATGTTTTATGCTTTTAATCCAAAAACTGTTATAAAACTAGCTCAATTTAGAGGAGCAATTAGTCTAAAAATACTTCAAAATTTTGGAAATTTTTCTGAGTATACACCACTTCAAGTAAAACAAGCAGTTACCGGAAATGGAAAAGCTACAAAAGAGCAAGTTGCGTTTATGGTAAAAAGACTTTTAGGAATAAAAAAAGAGATAAAACCTCTTGATATAACTGATGCAATAGCAATTGCATTAACGCACTCTCAAAGAATAAAAGGATAGAAATTTATGAAAAAAATCGGTAAAAAAATTGGAATTCTAGCATCTTACAATGGAAGTGGTTTTGAGACAATTCAAAAAGCTATTGAAGATGGAATTTTAGATGCAAATGTTTGTGTTATTATTACAAATAATAGTACAGCAGGAGTAATAGAGAAAGCAAAAAAGTATGGAATTGATAGTTTTGTTATAAATTCAAAACTTTTTCCAAATGAGAATCTGGATTTAAAAATTGCTCAAACTCTAAAAGAGTATGGATGTGATTATATATTTTTATCTGGATTTATGAAAAAAATAGAAGAAAATCTGCTAAAAGCATTTCCTAAAAAAATTATTAATACACATCCAGCAATTTTACCATCAATTTATGGTGGTGCTGGAATGTATGGACATTTTGTTCATGAAGCTGTTGTAAATAATTGTGAAAAAAAATCAGGCTGTACAATTCATTATATAGATGAGAACTATGATGAAGGAGAAATTATTTTAATAAAAGAGTTAGAGTTGGCAAAAAATGAAACAGCACAAACTTTAGAAAATAAAATAAAAGAGCTTGAGAAAATTGCTATTGTAGAAGCATTTAAGAAGGTTTTAGAGGAGAGATAAAACTCCTCTAATATTTATTTAATAAAGTTAGCTAACTCTTCTTTTGTAGAGATTTTATCTATTTTTACAACTTTTCCATTTTCTAAACTATAAACAATAATTTTTCCATCTTCTTTTACAAAGTTATCTTTGTTTGTATCATCTAATAATAAAACTGAAAATGGGTATTTTTTCATTTTAGGTAAAGCTATAAATTTAGAGATTAAACTTGGCATTCCTGAAATATCAGCAACATAAACAGCACTATTTTTTTCTAAAATATTCTCTTTTTCACTTAGAGGTAAAAGATAATCTCTTAACATATCGCTTGTACTTTTATCACTTGCAAAAAGTATAGTTTTTATATTTGTATCGATAACTTTTTCAACTTCATTTTGATCTTTAATTTTTAAGTTATCAACAACACTATCAACAGCAAGTGGAGCTGCATTTAATCCTAAAGCTAATAAAGAAGCTAAAAGTATTTTTTTAAACATATTTTTCCTTTTAAATTTTTTGTGATTCTAGCTTTAAAAAGTAAACAGAAGATTAATTTTCTTTTGATAAAGTTGGTAGATTCCATTTTTTATAGTATGCAAGAACTCTTAAAATAACTCCAAATATGAAAACAATAATAAGTGAAAATAGATTTCTAAGTTCAAAAATTTCTAAAATATAAACAACACTTCCAATAATTAAAGCAACGGTTGCATAAAACTCTGAAACTAAAATAAAAGGCATTCTATTTATTAAAACATCTCTAATTGTTCCACCACCAACAGCAGTTATAAATGCTAACATTACAGCACTTAAGAAGTTAAAACCACTCTCAATTGCAATTATTGCACCTGTTATTGCAAATGATGATAGACCAATTGCATCTGATATTACAAATGCCCACTTACCTTCAAGATTTGTAATTTTATGAAGTTTAAATAGCATTGCAATTAAAACCGTTGCAATTACTAAACTAAGAGGTAAATTTGAAGTAAAAACATAAGGAGTTCTATCTGCTAATACATCTCTTGTCATTCCACCACCAAAAGCAGTTAAAAAAGCAGAGATAAAAACACCTAAAATATCAAGCTTACAGTGAACAGCAATTAGAAAACCACTTAGAGCAAAAGAGATAATACCTATAATATCAGCAATCTCTAAAGCGCTCATTTAAGAAGCTCTTGCATTGCAATTGCAGTTTGTCTTATCTCCCATTGAGCATGTTCATCTAGTCTTAACTTGAAATAATTATCAAGCTGTTTTGGCATAAATGCACCCCAAATTTGTGTATATCCCATTTGAGGTATTACACGTCTAGCTTCTTGAGGTTTAACTCCAGCTTCTAGTAATTCAAAATATAAATCTTCACTTTGCTTTATTAAATCTTGTACTTTTTGATTCTCTTTTAGTTTTTCGCTAACATAAAATTCAAAAGGTACTCTTTTAGCACTTACATATCTTCTGCTTAACTCTTGCCAAGAAATTCTATGTCTTACCATTTGACTTCTTGTAGGAAAATCTACTTTAAATAAAAATACTTTGAAGTAATTTTTTATAATATTACACTCTTCTTGTGTATTAAAAATAGTTCTAATATCAAAACTAAATTTATCTTTATCATTTTCAAAATCATAAACTAATGCTCTATAATTTGTAAGTAAATATCTATCATCTAAAATTTCACCAAATTTTTTACAATTTGAATACTCTAAATCTAAAATCTCTTTATGTTTTGGATTTTCATAATCGAGTATTACTGGAACAAACTCAAAACTAGAACTTGGTAATCCCATACTTTCAGCCATCAGTCTATTATAAAGACTTTCACTTCCAAGTGCTTTTGGATTTTGATAACAAATTGAAGCAACTTGAGTAATAGCTAAAATTCTGTTTTCTTCATTTAGATTTGCTTTTGAAAAATCCCAATTCTCTACAAAACCAATATCATCATTTAATATATTTTGTTTTTCATTTATTTTTTCTATCACTATTTTGCCTTTATAAAAAATTGAATTTAGATTATACAAAATTAAATCTAAACAATTCGAGCGATAAAATGTTAAAATTCTTTTCTAATATAAAAACTAGGTGGTTATTGTTATGAATATTAAAAAAATTGTGAAGTATAGTTTTATGATAATGGCTACAATAATATTTATAATCACTGCAATAAATACCGTTGTAATATATCAAATAAAAGAAAATAATCAAACTAAACAAGCAATTAGTGATTTAGTATTTATGCAAGATAAAATGAATGAATTACTAAAAGATACCACAAATGTAAAATCAATAGAAGAATTAAAACAAAAAAAAGAGGATTTCTTAAAATTTGAATTAGAATTTGAAGATATTGAAAAACTTTTTACTATAAAAGATGAAAATGATTTTGTTGATTTTTTTATTTCAGATATTCATAAAGATAAAATAATTTCAACAAAATTAGAGTTATTATTTGAAAATGAAAAACAAATAGAAGCTGTTTTTACTGAAATTTATAAACTTCAAGAGATTAAAATACAATTCAAAAAAGATTTTGATATTGTATATCCTTTAGAAAATCAAATTAGAAAAGATTTAGATTTAAAAATAGCTTCTTTAAAAAATTATGAAATATTTAAACTTTTTAGTAATGTTGAATATTATAGCAAGGAGACTTTATATCAATATAGAGATAAAAAGACTCTTGATAAGTGGCTTTATAAAATAGAGTTATTAAAAAATAACTATAAAGATGAGACTATTTTAGAGTATTTAGAAGTTGTAAATAAAGTTGGAAACATTGTTGTAGAGCTAAAAAATATTGAAGATAAAGAGTTAATATTAAGAAATAAAATTTTAGATGTTATTAATCAAAATAAAGTTTATAGTTCAGAAATCCAAAAAGAAATAGCTAATTTAACATCAAATTTTATTAATTTTACATATATTAGTATACTTTTTTTATTGCTTTTAATTATGTGCTTAATAGTAATTTTAGGATACAAAGTTTATAAAAATGTAGGTTTATCTGTTGATGAAATTGAAACAAAAGTAAAAGATGGTTTAAATGAAATAACAAAATTAAATGAAGAGATAGAAAATACTCAAAAAGAAGTTGTATTTACTATGGGTTCTATTGGTGAAAGTAGAAGTAAAGAGACTGGAAATCACGTTAAAAGGGTAGCTGAATACTCTAAGCTTTTAGCAATTTATTATGGATTAGATGAAAAAGAAGCTGAAATGCTAAAGCAAGCAAGTCCAATGCATGATATTGGAAAAGTAGCAATTCCTGATGCAATTTTGAATAAACCCGGACGTTTTGATGAAACTGAGAGAGAAATAATGAATACTCATGCAGCTTTAGGTTATGAGATGCTTAAACACTCAAATAGACCCCTTTTAAAAATGGCGGCGATTGTTGCAAATGAGCATCATGAAAAATGGGATGGAAGTGGTTATCCAAATGGTTTGAAAGCTGAAAATATTCATATTTATGGAAGAATTACTGCACTTGCGGATGTTTTTGATGCATTAGGAAGCCATAGAGTCTATAAAAAAGCTTGGGATGATAAAAAAATATTTAATCTTTTTAAAGAAGAAAAAGCTAAGCATTTTGACCCTAAACTTGTAGATATATTCTTTGAACATTTAGAAGAGTTTTTAAAAATTAGAGAAACTTTTAAAGATGAATTGTAAAAATATTAAACTCATTTTCATAATTGTAAATAAGTTTAAAATTATGTTTATCAAGAATCTTTTTTACAATGCTTAAACCAAGTCCAAAGCCATCTCTTTGAATAAGTTCTTGAGTAAAAGGTTTTAAATAATACTCTAAATCTTTTGATAATTTTTGACCACTATTTAAAATAGAGATTTGATTTTTACCAACTTTTATAATAATTGGAAAATCTGTAGCATACTTTAAAGCATTATCAATTAGATTTTTAAGTGCAATAGATAAATAATCTAAATCCGCATTTATTTTAAAATCTTCAAAGATTTTTATCTCTATTTTTGATTCATCTTCTAAATATAGTTTTCCTAAAGATTCTAAAACTAAAGTTTCAGCACTAAATGTTGTTATATTTAATTTTGAAATATTTAGTTTTTCAAGTTCTATAAGTTCGCTTGTAAGCTTTTCTAAATCATTAAAAATCTTTTTAAGCAGCTCTTTTTGAGAAGAGTCATCTATTTTTTCTATTGCAAATTTTCCTTTAGCTATTGGAGTTCTTAACTCATGCCCGATATCACGAAGTAGCTCTTCTCTTGTTTTTATTGAATTTTCAAGTGAACTTGCCATTTTATTAAAACTATTTGCCAAAGTTCCAATCTCATCGTTGGATTTTATATCTATTCTTGTTGATAAATTACCATTTGCAAAAGCTTTTATATCTTTTGTTATAGTTTTTAGTGGACTTAGAAGTTTAATTATAAATAAAAACATCATTAAAAGTGCAAAAATATCCAAAAATACCAATATATTTAAAATATTTTTATCACTTAAACTCTCTTCTTCAAAGGCTTTAAAAATATATAACTCATCCAAATATTTTATTTTTAGAATATAGATATTTGATGATTTATATTTTAAGATAGAGATATCACCAAATGTAGAGTTCTGAGAATATATAGTTTCTAAATCATTATTGTCTAAAACAGGCACTATTTCTAAACTATTTTTTAAAATTAATGTCTCTATATAATTTTTATTTTCTATATTTTTAAAAATATCATCAATAACTTTTAGATATTTTTCTTTTGCAAAATTATCAACTCTTTTTGAATTTATATTATCAATCCACAAGCCAATTACAGTCATTAACACAAAACTAATAATAAAAAGAAAAGTTAATTTTTTAAAAATTGACATTTTAGCCTACAAACTTATAACCAATTCCCCAAACAGATTTTATATATTTAGGGTTTTTTGAATCATCACCAATTTTTGCTCTAATATTTGATATGTGCATATCAATAGTTCTATTTTTTGTATTAAAATCTAAAGAACTCGCATTTAAAATCTGCTCTCTTGAAGATATTTTATTTTTATTTTCAACCAAGTAGATAAAAATTTCAAACTCTATTTTAGTAAAATCAATTGCATAATCATCTATTAAAACAGCTCGATTGTCTTTATCTATTGTAAAATCACCAACTTTGAAAGATTTATTTGAATTTCTTTTTAAAATAGACTCTATTCTTAAAACCAACTCTCTTGGTTCATAGGGTTTTGCAAGATAATCATCAGCTCCTAGTTCAAAACCGTGTATCTTATTTCCTATATCTCCTCTTGCAGTTGAGATAATTATAGGTATATTTTTTATCTCTTTTAGTTTGTTAAATAGATCAAAACCATCCATAAATGGAAGCATTAAATCTAAAATTATAATAGAGTAGTCATTGTTTGTTTTAAAATCTTCTAAAACATCTTTTGGATTATCAAAAGCAGTAACGATAAATCCATAATCTTTTAGATAATCAACTATCAAAGCTTGCATTTGTAAATCATCTTCAACTAGTAAAATTTTTTTATTCAATTATCCACTCCTTGAAATGATCTGCAAATTCATCTCTTTGCTCTTCATTTAAAATTTCTAATATCTTTTTTATTCTTTTAGCTTCTAAAATTGTAGCCTTTTTTTTGATTTCCATACTTTTTTGAATATATAAATTCTCATCAAAATTTGACTCTTCTATTAAATCTTCAATATCGTCTTCAATGTCATCTTTAAATTCATAAAACTCTTTATACTCATCTTTTAGCTCTAAAAGAATATTTTTTATAGCTTTTACTTGCTTTTCATCTAAATTTAAATAATTTAAATTCTTGTAAGAGTGCTTATATTTTTTGTAATCATCGTCACCATTTAAAAACAAAAATATACTACATAAAATCAGAAATATCTTTAATATTTTCATTTTCAATTAATCCTTTTTCAATATCACTATGACAAGCTTTACAGTTTGCAACACTTTTTACTTTTTCATTTTTAAAGACTTCTTTTGGAATCTTTTTGTGTTTTCTTTCCCAATAAGATGTTTTTGTTAAAGCAATTATATCTTTATTGCCTATTGAATTTAGAAAATTCCAACTAGCTTTTATAGTTGAAGTTTCTGCACTATTTTTTATTAAAAAACTCAAAATATCTTTATTTATTTCCTCATCTAAACTTGCATCATCACCAAAATGATTTTCCAAATCATTCATTATCAATTCCCACGATTTTTTAGGCAATAAGTTTGGTGGGATAAAGAGTGTGACAACTTGCACACTCGTTTACAAAAGCTATATTTTCTGTTTTATAATCAATTGGCACAAATTTTGAAGCAACTAATGCATTATCTGGTTTATAAAGATTAAAAATTAAAAAAGCTAAAAAAGCTACAAAGATAAAAATAGCAAATAGTTTTTGTAAAAATGATAGTTTTATACTCTCATCTTCATCAGTCATTTTATATCCAGTTGCTATAGAGTTTAGAGTTTCGTATTTTTTATGAAACACTCTATCAAAGGCAATTCCAACTAAGTGCATAACAATTAAAAAGATAAGAAAATTTGCAAAGAATTCATGAATCTCTTCAAAAAGTTTCATATTTTTAAAAAAAGAGTCATTTAAAAAAGATGCTATTCCTTTTCCCTCTTGTATTCCATAAGCTAATACACCTGTAACTATTGCAATAAAAGTAACAATTAGCATAGCTATCATCACATAAGAAGCTAATGGATTGTGACCTATGTATTTTTGCTCATTTTTAAAAGAGCCACTGAAAATATTTTTAAAAAACTCTTTAGCTTCATTTTTATTTGCTGGAAAATCTTTAAATAAAGAGTATCTTGGACCAAAATATCCCCAACAAACTCTAAAAACCAATAAAATCAAAATAGAGTAACCAGCAATTGCATGATATTTTAGAAGTTTATCATCGTCTGTTAAAAAAGCAAGTAGAATAAACAGAGCAAACAAGAGGTGAAAAACTCTTGTTGGTAGTGACCAAATATATGATTTTTTCATATCAATCCTTTAAATAGTTCCTATTTAAAAGGAACCAAATCTTTTATTACTACTTTTTATAGCGAATATTAAAAATATTCTAAAAATTAGCAAAAACCTAAAGAGCTTTTAGAAAAAAGCTTTATTTTTCCCATTTTCCATAATTTGGAATATTTACATCATCATCACTAAATATACCTTTTTTAGCATTTTGATGACAAGCTGTACAGTTAAACATACCTTTAACCTCTTTTTGAGTAATTAAATTCTCTTTAATATCTTCATGTTTTTTCTTCATATAAGGCATTTTTGAAATAGAATCGGGAATAACCCCATTTAAATTCTCAACTATTTTTCTACTTCTTTTATAATTCATACTTTTTTCAGCACTATTTTCATTTAAATAGCTTGATAGAGTTTGAAAAGTTTTCTCATCTACACTTGCATCATCACCAAAGTGGTCACTTAAATTAGAGATCATTTTATTCCATGAGTTACTAGGAAGTAGTCCTGCTGGATATGCAAAATGGCAACTACCACACTCTTTTTCGTAAATTGTATTATCAACTGGTTTAACAGATACGCTCATTCCTCCAGCAAATAAGAAAGAGCTAGTAAGTCCTAAAAGGATTATTTTTTTCATTGTTCGCTCCTTTTATTTATTTATGATGTAAGTAATTACATCACCTTTTTCAAGCGGTGTTCCTTCACGGTTATAAACATCATTGAAGTTTCTTTTTAACCATTTTTCAATCTCCGTTTTATCTGTAAATCTTTTTGGATTTACTTTTGGAGAAAGAGCATCTATTTCTTTAGCTGTAAAATAATTTTGATTTGATTTATTTAAATCTGTACCATGACAAGATGCACAAGAGATTAACTCACCTTTCTTTCCAACATGTTTTGATAAAAAGATCTCTTCACCTCTTTTATAATCAAAACTTTTGAAAGATAAATCTGTTTTTAAAACTTCTTTTTTTAAAGACTCTAAAAAATCATCAACCGTAGCACTAAAACTTAAAGTTGCAACCAAAGTTGCTATGAAAAATGCTTTCATAATTTACTCCTAAATATTTTATACTTAGAATTGTAAAAGAATAGTTTCAAGATATTATGTTTTTTTACTTGACAATTTATTTACATATATCAAATAATATAATTAACCATGTAATTACAAAAATAGATATACTAATAAATACAATAGTACTTCCAACATCTTTAGCTCTACCAGCCATATGATGGTGTTCAAGAGTTACTAAATCTACAACTCTCTCTATTGCACTATTTATGGCTTCAGCTAAAATCATTCCCATTAAAGTTATAAATAAAATAGCTTTATTTGTTAAGTTTGTATCAATAAAAATAATTACAGGAATTAGAATAATTGTTACTATTAGCTCAATTTTAAATGAAGTTTCATTTTTTATTAAGTCAATTAAACCTTTTAATGCATAAGATGTGTTTTTAAAAAAGTTATATTTTGGTTGATTTCTCAAAGTTTTCCCTTATTATTAATTTATGAATAATCAAAATTACTAACCAAGCTAATATCATAGTAACTAATGTATGACTTAAAAAGTGGTCACCAATTAATATTTTATATCCGCCAGTTAATACACCTACAGTTACACCAAAAGCTAGAGCAATTTTTTGATTTCTAGGCTTTTTAAATAAAAAATATAGAGCCATCAAAGAAAAACCCATCGTTGCATGACCAGCTGGCCAACATCTCTGTTTTTTTTCTTGAATATAATCTTTTGGATATGATTCAAGAATTTTTACATCAATTGAATCTCCCCCAAATTCTATAATATTTATGGGACAAGGAACATTTGTAACACTTTTTAAAGAAGCCAAAGAAGGTACTAAAATAGTGCTTAAGCAGACTATTAATAAACCTTTTTTGTACTTTTCTAATATTTTAATTTTTTTAAAAAAAGATAAAAAAGATAGAAGTAAAATAATAGATGCAAATATTATAAATAATTTTTTAAATCCACTATAAAAAATCAAATCTGCTAAATAATTATCTTTTGATAAAATCCAAGATTTTGTTTCAAAATTATAAAAAAGAGATTGAAATCGTATATCAAAATCTGTAAATTGAAATATTAAAATTACAGCCCAAATTAAAAAAGCTGTAAATATAATTTGTTTAGTGCTCTTTTCTAGCTTCATTTAATATATCTAACTCTTTTTTATATACTTCTGTTTTTACTTCAAAAAGCCCCAAAAGAGTATCAAATAAATTATCATGTGAGTACTCTTTATCTTTGTTTTGTTTTATTTTACTTCTGTCGTATTCATGACTCATTTGTCCATTATCTAACCAAATTAAAGAAGCAACATGTGTT
>Ga0265294_10003811_pt1 | contig 19056 bp, 20 predicted proteins | sample MunlanPumphouse3_FD_192504 | JGI IMG/M metagenome (GOLD analysis project Ga0265294, IMG submission 192504) | Groundwater microbial communities from a municipal landfill in Southern Ontario, Canada - Pumphouse #3 | ecosystem: Environmental > Aquatic > Deep subsurface > Groundwater | place...
AAATCCTGAAATTTAAAGATCGGACTTACATAATAAAAATCCATACAGGAATAAAAAACTGCAGTGAAGAATGATATCCGATTAAAAACATAAACTGAACTAAAAATAATAACTATAGAATCATAAAAATGAAAATTATTTAAAAAGTTTAGATAACAGATTTGCTTTCTTCTAAATTGATGGATTCTTCGCTTGCCTTCAGATCTTCCAGCCTATAATACCTGGCTCTCAGTGCATGTGCAAGATTTAGAGCATCATCGGATTCCACGAATCTCTTTCCAGAATCGATTACGACCCATTCTGTATTCGGAATCGATATCTTAGCGGCTACTCTGAGAGATTCTTCGATGGGATCTGCATTTTCATCGATAGATACATTGGCTTCTCCGTCTGTGATCAGAATAACATAACACTTCTCGTCGGGACGCTTCCTAACGTAAGTGGTCATATAATTACTGACGGCCAACATAGCTCCGCTAAGAGGCGTTCTTTTTCCGATAGGCAGATTATCCAGCAATTTATAGATGGTATCAACCGATTTTGTCGGAGGCATCAGCATATTGATGGATTCCTCGTTGAATGTCATGAATCCTATACGATCACGCTTGACGTAATTATTCTTTAACATAGACAGGATCGTAGCTTTAACTGCTACCATCCTATTCCTGATTATCAACGAACCACTGGTATCTAATAAAAATAGAAAAGTGCTGGAACTGCGTTTCTCTCTGATCTTTTCTCTCAGATCGTGATTCTCGATTATTATCGTGTCACCGTCATCATCATTCTCGTTGTGACGTCTACGCTGATAAGGTGCCGCAGCACGAACTGTTGCATCGAACGCAAGATCGGGATTCTTACTCTCGGTTACTCTTGAACCTATATATTTCCCAGATCTGTCGTTACTTTTCATGAACAGCCTTTTACCGCCGTCATTTGCAGCACCACGAGCTTTTCTGGACTCTGATTCAAAAACATCGATAGCCTTGAAAGTCTCTCCTATCTTTGTTATGACATCGTCTACCTCGTAGATATAACCAGTCATAACACTATCTGGATCGGGCTCAATTACACCATCTGTTGCTTCTTGAGACAGCTCTTCCGGATCCTCCTTACAGTTATCATGGATACAACGGTTCATATGTGTTTGTCCACTGCCCATGATAGTATAATCTTGCTGATCTTCCAGTGCTTCCTTGTTCTTCTGCTTTTCCGACTTCTCCTTCAATTTCATATTCTGTCTATGATAAAGACAGAATAGAGCAGACTGCCTGACATCTTCCAAACTTACCTCTGTCCTTCCGTTCAGAGCAGCAAGTGTCATAGAAACTATAACCGTAGAGATATCCCCACGGTATCCTTCAATGTCTGTCTTCACACACAATTCGGAAACTACAGCGATCATATCCTTGGAAATTGTGACATCCTTAAGCAATTTCCTTGCATCAATAAGATTCTTTACGACTTTTTCTTCCTCTAGTGAATACTTCTTAATGAATGAATCAGGATCTTCTGAATATTCTATATTCCTTCTGATTATCTCTTCTCTATCCTTTACACCGTTTGGAGCAGGTATCTGGATACACATATCAAAACAGTCCAGAACACGTGGATTGAGATATGAATCGGCAGAGTTCATTGTAGCGATGACTGTTGTGTTGCACGTATACATAGAAGACACGTTCTCTCTTTCTACGGTCACCTTCCTGGTAAGAACGCAGTCCATAACTTCGCTTATAACCCTCTGATCGAATAGATTCACATCATCCAGATATAGAAAATTATCATTTGCGCGCTCAAGCAGACCTTCCTGCATCGAGATCACACCATCTTTGATCGCCGCCTCTATATCCAGACACCCGAACAACTGTTCATCTGTTACATTGAGCGGAACATTTACTATGGTGCGTCCTGAAAGCTCTCCTGATATCGAACGTGCCAACGTTGTCTTTGCAACACCTGATGCACCTTTGATCAGCATGCCTTTTATTCTTGGATTAACAATCAGACACAGTAATGCTTTCTTAGCATCTTCCATGCCATATATTGCCGAGAAAGGAAAATGAACAGGCCTTACACGCCCATCAACCATGTTTCCAGATCCTCCTCTTTGAAGACTGCTTCCTCGAAAGGACCCTTCTTCAAACGGTGCGCAAGAACAAGACCCGCGGTATCGCGAACATCATCTATTGTTACTTTGTCTCTTCCTTCTAATGCAGCATTTGCTTTAGCTGCCCTTATCATTGAAATATCGGCCCTATGCCCTTCCATTCCCGAACGAATGGAAACAACAGCTACTGCGTGGATTAGACTTTCATCCACTTTGATCGATGCCAGATTCTTCCTTGCATTGACGATCTTGTCATGAAGTGCATCTAATTCACTCTGACAATCCTTGATATATGATTCTGGATCTGCATCGAATGCAAGTCTTCTCCTTATGACTTCCATCCTTGTGTCGATCTCTTTCTCTCCCTCAACCATAACAGAAAGACCGAATCTGTCCAGCAATTGGGGCCTTAGATTTCCTTCTTCGGGATTCATGGTTCCTACAAGAATGAACTTTGCAGGATGCGAGAACGAGATTCCTTCTCTCTCAATGTAATTTATACCCATTGCTGCAGAATCCAACAAAAGATCGACAATATGATCATCCAAAAGATTCACTTCATCTACATACAGAAGATTTCCGTTTGCCTGCGCAAGTACACCAGGTTCAAATTTCTTCTCGCCGGTCTTCAACACATGCTCAAGATCCAATGTACCCGATACACGGTCTTCTGTGGCACTTAATGGAAGTTCTACGACCTTCATTGGTACGGTCGCAGATTCTAATATTTCACCTTTTGCCATCTTTTCTTGACAATAAACGCACATCCTCTTCGGATGTTTAGGGTCACAGTGAAAAACACAGCCTTTAACGACATTTACTGCAGGAAGTACCTGTACAAGGGACCTTACAGATGTAGATTTTGCTGTACCTTTCTCTCCTTTTATCAAAACTCCTCCAATGCCTGGATCGACAATGTTGAGAAGTAGGGCTTTCTTCATTTTTTCCTGACCGACAATGCGGGTAAACGGAAACAGAATGTGTTCGTCTGCCATTATTTTTCCTTCTTAGTATTGATCCATATTATCAACATTATCTGCTGTTATGAAGACATAAAAACTAATATATATGAAGACAACGAAAATAGAAAGATTAATATTCTAGTTTTCATTGTTTTTCTTTCATTGTAATTAGTTTTAAATATGGTATTTTTAGAATGAATGTTAACGGTTATATAATTTATTATAACTAATATAAAAAGTTAACAATAATTAATGATTAAGTTGACACTAAATCGATAAAAAATTGATAAACTGAAAGATCTGAAGTCAATTCCGGATGAAAAGCAGTCACCAACTGCTTTCCGAATTTAGCAGCCACTATCTTGCCGTTAACCGTTGCAAGTATCTCTACGCCATCCTTCATCGAATCGATAACAGGTGCACGAATGAATTCCATAGGTATCTTTCCTATGCCTTTGAATTCCGCTTCCACCGTGAAACTTCCCAACTGTCTGCCATATGCATTACGTTTAACACATATCGGCATGGTCCCGATATAGACGTTATCGTCATTAAAAATATTTTCAGAAAGGAGTATCAATCCCGCACATGTACCGAATACCGGAAGTCCATTCTGTATCATTGCTTTAATACGATCCATCATCCCCAATTCTCTGAGGAGTTTTCCTATTACAGTGCTCTCGCCGCCGGGAATTATCAGCCCATCCATCTTTTTATTCAGATCTTTAGCCTGTCTTATCTGAAAATACTCAACACCGAGTAGACCCAACATCTTCTCGTGCTCAGCAAAGTCTCCCTGAACGGCAATAACACCTACGATCATCACTGACCACGCTCAGCCATTATAATGTTGATCTCCTGCTCATTTATCCCGACCATCGCAGGACCGAGATCTTCTGATAATTGTGCAAGAATTGCTGCATCATTGTAATTGGTAACAGCTTTGACAATAGCTGCTGCACGTTTAGCAGGATTTCCGGATTTGAATATTCCTGAACCTACAAAGACACCTTCCGCGCCTAGTTGCATCATTAATGCCGCATCTGCCGGTGTTGCTATTCCGCCTGCTGCAAAATTGACCACTGGTAATCTCTTATTCTCATGAACATACTGTACAAGATCCAACGATACCTGCAATTGCTTTGCTGCTTCGTATAATTCATCTTCGGACAGACCTGCGATCCTGCGGATCTCTGCATTCATGGCCCTGATATGCCTCACTGCCTGAATGACATCGCCTGTTCCGGGCTCTCCCTTGGTTCTTATCATCGAAGCACCTTCTGAAATACGTCTGAGTGCCTCCCCTAGATCTTTTGCACCGCAAACGAACGGTACTTTGAACTTAGTCTTGTCAACGTGATAAACATCATCTGCAGGAGACAGAACCTCACTCTCATCTATGTAATCGATCTCAAGTGCCTCTAATATCTGAGCTTCTACGAAATGACCGATACGAACCTTTGCCATGACTGGGATCGAAACTGCGTCCTGAATACCCCTGATCATCTTTGGATCGCTCATCCTGGAAACTCCTCCCGCCGCACGAATATCCGCAGGGATCCTTTCCAACGCCATTACGGCACAGGCTCCTGCTTTTTCCGCTATTTTTGCCTGCTCGGGATTCGTAACATCCATGATCACACCGCCTTTGAGCATCTGTGCAAGTTCTTTATTGAGTCCATATCTTTCATTTGTCATTTTATTCAATCCTATAGATTCTCCAATGATTATAACAATACATATATGTTGTATAAATAATATCTCTATTTACCATATAGAAACATCAATGTACAATAAAATACAATATATGTTTTCGCACTATTATAATAGTCATCTGACGATAATCTATTAAAATCTTGTTGATTGTTACCTGAATATCATTCTTACATGACTTCTCTGACCTTTTTATCCCTAACAAACATTGAAATTACGAATGCTATCAGTGCGAATACCGTTGCAACAAAGAATGCAGGCCTGAATCCTGTCATCAACCAACTTAGATTTGAGGGGTCTATGATAAGAGGAACTACGATAGCTCCAGCAAACACTGCTTCCAATATGGCAACTCCTGCAGAACTTCCTGCCTGCCTGAATGTATTGATTAATCCGGACATCTGTCCGTCCTCTCCGTCATCAGAATAGGAAAGACAAAGATTAGTAGATGCAACCAACGCTATACCGATCCCCATTCCCATTATGAACAAAGCCAACAAAATATACCAAAGAGAACTGTCGGCTCTAAGCAATGCCAACATAAAGAATCCTAAAGCGGCCACTAGGCATCCTAAAGATACCGCCCTATTGTTGATTCCCGTTCTGTCAGATATCCTTCCTACCATTGGACCTACAACTATCATTCCCAACGAATTAGCAATCAATATCAATCCCATTTCAACTGTAGAATATCCCTGACAATACTCTAAGTAATAAGGCAACAGAAGATATGAACCTGCCATTCCTGCAAACAATATCGCTGCAACAAGATTTCCTTCAACAACATCTTTGATCTTCATTAACCTTACAGAAATCAATGGATTCTTTACTCTCTGTTCCCACCATACAAGCAATCCCGCTGGTATGAAAGCTAGAACAATCAATAACAAGCCTTCATCAGATGTCCATCCGATACTTCTTCCAGAATTAAGATAATAAATTATAGAGAACATCATTATGATCATCAAAATGACACCTATGACGTCTAACCTCTGCTTTTCTTCGCGTATCTCTTTTACATTAGACATTGATTTTAGTGACATTACGACACAAATGATACCTATCGGAACGTTGATGAAAAATATGTATGACCAGTGAAAATAACAGAGCACTCCGCCCAAAGCAGGACCGAATGCGGTACCTGCAGATGCTGCCAATGTAATCATTCCTACAGCCATTCCTTTCGAATTCGGAAGATATGAGGATATCATTGCCAACCCCATGGCACTTATCATACCTGCTCCGAGGCCCTGGATCATTCTCAAGATTATGATATCTGTAAGAGTCGCTCTGGAACTGATTCCAGCAAGGCCGACTAATAAAGACATCGCAGTGAATATTACAACACCTAGAATGAACATTTTTTTATATCCGATGTTAGAACCTAACTTCCCCCAGAGTAGTATAAAACAACACAAAGACAGAGTATACCCCAATAAGATCCATGAGACCTCGGTCGTACTTCCAATTGTGGAAAAACTCTTTGCTATCGTAGGCAGCGCAACCGCAACTATCGTTACATCTAAGGCTGCCATGAATGTTCCCATAACAATAGAGACCAAGATAAATTTCTCTTTGGAAGACATGCCTGGGGCATTCTCATCCTTACTCATGTTCAAGAATTACATTCAAAATATAATAAATAATGGATATGCGTCTTCACAACAGACGCATATCTTACTTATTGAACACGAAACGGAGTTATGTGAAGTACCTGCTCATTACACGCTGCCTCACAACGTCTGCATGCAGTGCCTGCACACCTATCAGACTTAACATATCCGAATGTCCTGTCTCCCACCTGACCTATGGATATCGCCTGCTCAGGGCATGCATTCACACAGCATTCACAATGAATGCACCCTTCTATCTCCCCTACTAGAACGGTTCCGGAGTCTTCTAAGATCTTTACCTTTGTATTCTCAGTATCTGGAAGATCTGTGCGTGCCAATCTCTTAACGGTCACATTGTCATTGGGCTTAGAAAGATACGGCAGATTATAGAGTTCAAGCATATTATTGTACTCTGACATCGGCATATGCGTGCACCATAATGAATATTCTATCGAATAGATATTCTTGAAAACCTCAGACGTTGCGAACATGCAATGCGTAGCTCTCAATTTCATTGCGAAATCACGAAGTCCTATAAGGTCCACTTGTCCCATTGCGATACGTCTCGCGAGTTCGATAGAGGTATTCCCAAACTGAATGATACGCTCTGCACCTGGAACCACCATTCCGATGCTCAATGCTTTGATCGCATCCACATACAATCCGGAAGCTCCGGACATGTAAGCTAATTTCACATCTCCCGTCCAAAGACCTGCTTCGTTTAACAATGTAAGGAATCCTGCACGAAGTGCTCCGATGGCCTTTCCGGCTTCATCCACATCATCCGAAGATATGTTGATGCCGTCCTGAAGATGCACCTTTGAATCCGGGAATTTGATCAACGGGGGATCTATATCACCCTGTTTCATTCCACAATACAATGCAGCGACCACACCTGTTCCGGTGATCCCAATCGCTTTCTTGTGCATATATCCCTCGACAACAGTATTTCCTGTTGCAGGGTCTACAACATCTCCATCGCAGTCAACCATAGAACGGTCGAGAACACTGCATGCCCATCCTTTCTCTGTTATATTTACGTCAGCGATCGCACCAGGCGCTGCAAGCATTCCTCTTTCTATCTCCTGACCTTCCAGGGCGGGCCCCGCCGCTGCAGATCCCGTATAGATTTTACCATTCACTATCAATGCCATCTCGGCGTTGGTTCCATAGTCTACAACGATACACGGTTCCTTTACAGTCAAAACATCCGTGATCATTAGCATAGCGATAGCATCTGCACCGATCTCATGTGTCACTGCTGGAGGTATGATGACCTTTGCGCCAAGCGCAAGTCCTTTAAGGCCTATGTCCGAAGCATTGATTATATCTCCATCCCTGGGAGGGGAGACCACGCCCAATTCCTTCAGCATATTCTTTCCTGCATATGCAAGATCTCTGATCTCTATATTCTGAAAAAGCGAGAGCTGGAACGGATTTCCACATACAGCAACAGTTTTTACTAGCGAAAGATCGACATCCAGAGATGAAAAGAGCTGATTTATAGCGCCTATCATGAGGCCATTAGCAACATCCTCTCCCGACTGAATGGCAAAATTCACATGATCTATGACATTCATTCCTGGAATAGGATGACGTTGCGTGATCGATGTAGCCAATGTTTTTCCTGTTTCTTTATCCAACACCTGACAGCGTAAACCGCTTGTTCCGATATCTAACGCGATACAATATTCTTTCATATTATCTCCTGCATTTTTTCTTATCCTGATTTGAAAACGATGCCGCCTGAACAGCCATTACAGCAGTACCGATCGCTAATGGATCGTGTATTATCGTGGCCTTTCTGTATGCGGCCTCATCGAATGTGTGTGGAATTCCGGGTGTAGAAATTATAGCCCCTTCTATGATGTATTCACTTGGAATATGCGCCGGAGACGCATTTAAAATGTATTTATTGGATGAGATCGCCTCTGCGATATCATCCATTATCATTACATTGCTAAAATTATCTGCCAAAGCACGCGACTTCTCCTTATCTACATCTGTAACGATTACCTTTGCACCTCTGGCGGTTAATAAATTCGCAGCTCTGCTTCCTACTCTGCCAGCGCCCGCGATCAGAACTGTCTTACCGATCAATCCTTTGGCAGCGCCGTTGAGCGCCGCAACATATCCCGATGCCGTACCGAATGAATTGTTAGAATATTTCTTTGATGCAACATTGAATGCGATATATTCATAATCATCTGCCATGAAAATTATATCGGCACCTCTGGTGAGTGCTTCCGCAAATCCTGTGACATCTGTCGTTTCCGTGACAAAACTCTCCATTCCTATGGCTTTTACGATGTCCGATACAGACTCGGAAAACTTTGAAATTATTCCTAAACCCGACGTGATCGGGATGACGCCTACTTGGAATTCCTCAAGATCTATCGAATTAGGATCTATTGCAATGGCATCACACGCCATCTCTTTGGTAGTCATTCCGGCACAACGCACCAACATATCATTGACATTCTCCAACGAAGTAGAGATGTCCTTGACCATATCGTTCGTTAATCTTGTCATCACACCATCTCCGGCGATCTGTCTATATATTCTTCGATATCGCACTGAGACATCACATTCGAAATGAATTTCTTCCTTTTTTCAAGGACCTGTGCAGGAGTCTTTCCATGATTGATCACTGTGGCCCTCCATTCAGACTTTCCTGGCTGATAATCGGTTATGATCTGATCCTCCCCGAAGAGACCGTTCGCAAAATAAGGATTCTCGACATGCCCGAATTGCTTCTCTCCGCATGTCCTCATAGTAGGCCCTTGTATGACATAATGCTCGTACGCGGAACACTCATTGCTACTCTTCACACCGGTCTCTTTCCCCAACGCAGAACACACCAACTCCTGCATTAGATTGACACCTGTAGCAGCCTGTATCGCCGCAGGGGTCTGACTCGGGATCCTTGCATCTATCTCCAATACTCTAAGGCCTTTTTTGGTACGGATCGCCTCTACATCCATAAGCGCTTTGAGTCCGATTGAATTTGCGATCTTCATACCTATATCAGCAAACTCCTCATCCTCTTCTTCTGAAAGAATATTAGGTTGACATTCAACCCTCTTACAATCATAATTGCTATCGAGTATCACTTCTGTAGTCGTATACGATCTGGATTTTTTTCCATTTCCAATAACCTCTATGGATACACTCTTTCCAGAAACGAATTCCTGAAGTATCGGAGTATCATGCAGATCCGTTACGATCTTGAGGGCCTTCACTCTCTCTGCATCATTATTAACTTCTGACACACCGATACTTCCGCTCTGAGAAGATGGTTTAACGATTATCGGGTATCCGCACTGAGGCCAAGGCTCAGGCAACGATATTCCGAGACTTGCGATTATCTGATTGGATCTTTCTTTAGAGCAGGATATATTGTAAGATGAAAAATCGAATAAGAATGGTATCTCCATGCTCATGACGACCTCATTAAGCTTACACAATGCATCTGATTCTTCAAATGCAGGAATGATGACATCACAATCAGATAATATCTTCTTTACACTATCTGGGTCTTTTATAATATCTCCAAGAAAAAATTCATCTGAAAGAGAACGAGCAGGTGCTTTCTCTTTTCTATCCATGACTAATGTTTCATAACCTGCCTTCTTAGACAGATAAACAGCTTCCATGCCCTGAAGGGCTCCTCCCACAATCCCTACCTTCATCCTACTCAGCTCCTTTTATCAAAGCCTTGTGTTCAGATAGGAATGCCCCATATTCTGCATTTGTAGCAACGTGTCTTCCCATATCGTCCAACATCTCCTTTACATAATCAACAGAACGACAACCATCATCAATATTGAGATCATGTTGAGCAACTCCTGCCAATTCCATATGAGGCGGAATTATTGATGTGATGACATTCGCTCCAGCATCTATCCTTGTCTTCAATCCGACAATTCCTTCTACATCCAGACTTGCCGGTATCAAACGATCCGGGAACAACAATCTCATTGTTGCGATAACTTTCAATTCATCCATAGAATCAGCTGGAACAATCGCTTGCATAGGTGTTCCGTGTTGAGGAACAAAGGTCATTGCTCTGATCTGTTCACATCCAAGTGCACCCATTCTCAATGTTGCTTCAGCCCTGTCCCTGGCTGTCTCCCCGAGACCTACCAGCATACCATCCTCTGTGAGTATGCCTGCTTCCCTAGCCCATACCCTCTGATTGAGTCTGTAATCATAATCCTGATCCAATCTGAGTTTTGCGAATAAATCCCTGTTATAAGTTTCTTGATAACAAGCAAACCAATCCGCACCCGCCTCTTTCATTTTTGGGAACATTTCCCTTGGCATTGCTCCAGGTGAAACCATTATCCCTATTGGGACCTCGTCGCGGACACCCTGAACGATATTCAATAGCTCCTTGTGACCGTTGGCATACATCTTAGGATCCTCACCCATTGTCAAATCCACAAGATTGATACCTGCATCATACAAGCTTGTAGATAATGCCATTATCTCTTCCGGCGTCTTTCTGTATCTTCCGAGTTCTGTATTAGTGGCTCTATAGTAACAGAACGCACAATTATTCCTACAATACGTTGAAAAATAAACAAAACCGTAAATGAACACTTTTTTTCCGAATTGGACATCCCTAACCTTTCTAGCAGCAGAGAATATTATATCCAAATCCTCTTTTTTGGATGCTGCCATCAAAGCAGTCACTTCATCCAAATTCAAATTCTCTCTTTTTACTGCCTTATCAATTATCTGTGAAATGTCCATTAAAATACCTTCAATTTATTTTGTATCCATTGATATAGTTAAGACTCCTACCTGTTTTCTTAACACTTCCATCATTATCTCTCAACATTATAAGACGCTCAAGACCGAACCCAACTCCACACCACGGTTCGTGAATATCGAATGCAGGATCTAATTTCATGGGACCTACTGCTCCCGATGCCACTTCTTCGTCTCCGATCATGACATCCATGGTCTCCACATAAACATCTGATTCTTCACTGACTAATTTATAATCTGGAATACCCACAGCATTCATTACAATGCCTATGTAACCTTTCAATTTCTCAATAGTATCTCCCTCAGGCCCCATATCGACGAGGTTCAACATAGTGAACTCTTCCAAATGATCATTACTGTGTGATTCTTTTCTGAAACATGAACCGATCTCGAATATCTTTACCGGTCCATCAGTATGATCCCTGAGCTTTCTCATAACATAGTAAAGATTGGGCGCTAACATGGGCCTAAGAAATCTTTTATCATCGACGGCAAACATCTGCCTATAGAGAGGATGATCGTCGGTTATGGTCATCTTAGCCAATGATGATTTTGAACTGAATATCGGAGTGCGCACCTCTATGAAACCCTCTGCAATCAATGCCCTAGCTATCTGCTCTTCTAAACCAACTAGTCTATGTTTTATCGGTTTGGATATAAACGCTTTTATGCCCCTTTCGTTTCTTGACATCAATTCTGACATCATCTTCGTAAAAGTGGCATCCCTGTCTGCCTCGTTTGCAAAAACCGACTCATCTCGAGGGTCGTCTCCGTACTCTCTCAAACGCTGTATCTGCGGGTCGGTGAATTTAATTTCCATGATATCCCTTCAAGTCAAATGGCGAGAGACCGGGGTGTTGATCCCCGCTGGCTAGGTTTTAGAGACCCGCTGATCTCCGGATCGTCCCCCATCCAAAATAAAATAGTATAGCGCGTTAATATAGATTGCCCTTACTGGCACTATCATTTTGAAATATTTAAAAAATGAATGAATTTTCATAGACCCAGGCCGCAATTTCTAAGCGTTCCGAGAGCCTTTTCATAAACCTTTAAATATTCGTTGGATGGGACGACATCTTTGATATCGTAGCAATCTTGGAAACGTTTACCTGCAGGCGGGCGGGCAAAATCCTTTTCATATGTACCGATAAGCTGTTCAAGTATCGAATTAGCTTCATTGACCTCCAATCCGGCAGATGCTATTGCTGCTTCTCCGAGCATTCTTGATTCCATTCCAGTCGTCTTATCCTTGACAACTCCTTTTGATGATGCTGAGCCAGAAACCAATTCTCTTCCGGATACTGTATCTGTGATAGCCTGTGCAGCGGTTTCCAAAAGACACATCTCTGTGCATGGCCCAGCCAAAGTATAATATTGATTTCCAAGAAGAAGATCCGTGTTCTGATCCAATGCCGCTGCCGCATGAGCTGCAATTTGCAAAGTCTCCCTTGTTGTTGTGGTTCCCCATCTAATATGGATTGGTCCGTCGAGATGAACATCACAATTGAAAAGACAGAATGATGCTATCATTGTAGCTACATCACAAATTGCGGTCTCTTCTACTCCGCCGCAGTACCCTCCAAAAATAGGCATTTGTTCGATCATTATTGTATCGCCGTTGGTAGCCCAACCAGCCAGCATATTCAATCCAGACATGTCCATCTTCAATTCATTCAATTGTGAAGCTTCATGAAGATCACACCGCCTCAATCCGAACTTTGTCATCTCTGAAGAAAGACGTCCTGCCGCGGACAATGGCGTTTCAGGTCCCTATATTGCCATTCCAGGTCTTCCAACCATCGTACATGCTTCTCTAACATATCTGATTTCGGTAAGAGTTGCACGAATCTCCCAAGGAGTGTTAGTAGTTGCAGAATGACCACATATAGTGTTCAAAACTCCACTGACCAGAGTATCAACAACTCCTTCCTGAGCATAACTCTGCATCATTGCCGGGAATATCTCTTCTGAAACAGGTGCCCCGGTAGGCCCTCCCTGGATTATTGGCTTCTTCTTTGAGCCTATATGACGTGATTTGCACGAAACCTTCTCTTTTCCAGATCCTAATTTTACCTTTGTAGGAGCTCCTTTTAATCCTTCGAAAATCTCATCTTCAGAAATACTTAGGACCCTTCCTAGATTCGTATTATAAAAACCAGTGGAGACAAGCATCTCTATACCGGCCGCAAACAACCTGTCTGACAGATCATTATCTTCTGGAATTATGTTCACTCCAAAATTGATCTTGTATTTTTCTTTCATAAGCATTGCGTTTGTAGGCACTGTGACATAATCCCATGTATCTTCACGCACTTTTTTTCCAGAATTAAACCTATTATAGGACTCGAAGATATCAATGCGCCTGGGTGCTGCCATATGTTGTCTAATCTCTCCCATCCTCATATATAGTTTATGGTCTTTCGCGCGTGTATATTAGTATAAAATACGACCCGACGAACCATAATTTCAAACAAAAGATGTTGGTCCTCACGACAAGTCGCACAAAAACTTTCCAAATTAGTTTTAAATAAAGATAGCGAGAAAAAGGTTCCCAGGAAACCTGCTCGAAGACAGATCTTTTTTGGAGGAAAATACATGCTTTTCGAGTGGTTTTTTCATAGAGCGTCCGAAGACGCCCTATGTTTTTGCCTCCTGGGCGGACAAATGTGATTCAGTGTTTGATATCGAGACCAGCATCGCGCAGTGTAGAGAGGGCTCTACCATAGACCTCTAAATACTCTTCGGTCGGCTTAACGGTCCTAACATCGTAACACTCACGGAAAGTCTTGCCTTCTGGTGCGCAGGTATAGTTCTTCTCGTAGCCTGAAACAAGTTTCTCAATGATCTCGTTGACATCTGAAACTTTCATTCCTGCTGCAGTCCTAGCTGCCTCACCCATGACTCTGGCTTCCATTCCGGTTGTCTTATCTAGAACAACACCTTTTGCAGCTGCAGATCCTGACAGAAGTTCTCTTCCTGATGCGGTATCTGTGATAGCCTGTGTAGCAGTTTCCAAAAGACACATCTCTGTGCATGGTCCAGCCATTGGGTAATACTGATTTGCAAGGAGCAGATCGGTGTTAGCATCAATTGCTGCTGCCGCATGGGCTGCAATCTGAAGTGTTTCTCTAGATGTCGTTATTCCCCATCTTATGTGAATTGGTCCGTCGAGATGGAAGTTTCCGCTGAACATAGCGAAAGATGCAAGAGTTGTTGCAACATCGCAAATCGCGGTCTCTTCTATTCCGCCGGTATATCCGCCGAAGATGGGCATCTGCTCGATCATGATAGTATCGCCGTTGGCTGTCCATCCTGAGAGCATGTTCAACCCGCACATATCCATTTTAAGCTCGTTGAGCTGTGAGCACTCGTGTGCATCTGTGATCCTGTGGCCGGCATTGTTCATATCTGCTGCGAGACGTGCCGCTGCGGTCAGCGGAGTCTCAGGTCCCTAAACACCAAGTCCAGGTCTTCCGGCTCTGATACGGGCTTCTTTGGTTGCACGAAGCTCTGCCATTGTAGCACGAACTTCATATGGTGTGTTTGCTTTCGCAGGATGACCCTCAATAGTGGTCATTACACCATCTACAAGATCGTCGATGACTGCTTCCTGAGCATAGGACTGCATCACCTGAACGTAAATATCTTCAGATATTGGCGATCCGGTAGGTCCTCCCTGAATAATTGGCTTTACTGGACTGTTTCCGTGTCTGGGGTAGAAACGGGCAATATCCCTTCCTTCTCCCAAGATAATCTTGGTTGGAGTCTTCTTTATACCTTCCCAAACCTCTTCCTCTGTAACATGCATTACGCGGCCAAGGTCTTGGCAGTAGTATCCAGTCGTGACAAGCATTTCAAGTCCGGCCTGGAACAAGTCGTTCATTGTCTTCTTATCCTCAGGAATTGTCTCCTTTCCGAAGCTGAGTTTATATTTCTCTTTGAGGGCTGTCGCGTTCTGTGGTATGATTGTGTAATCCCAGTCGCTCTCGGGCACTCTCTTTCCTTTTACAAATCTATCGTATACATCTGTGATTCCAAGTGGTCTTGTTGCTACCATTCTAATCACCCCTTGATTAATGACTTCACAAGATCGACGATTTCTCCGCCTGTTGCGGAATATCCATCTGCTCCGATCTCATCGCACCATTTCTTGCTGCATGGTGCTCCGCCGAAGATCGTCTTGTATGGTGCATCTGCTTCTTTAACCGCAATAACAAGTTCCCTCTGGGCTTCAAGTGTTGTAGTCATAAGCGCAGATCCTCCTAGAACCTGTGCATCATGATCTTCTGCTGCATCGAGGAAATCCTGTGATGTCGCATCTGGTCCGATATCAATAACGTTGAAACCTGCTCCACGGAGCATTGCACAACAGACGTTCTTTCCAATCTCGTGTATATCTCCTTCAACTGTCCCCATGACAACGGTTCCACGGAGTGCCCCATCACCTGCAGTCATAATCGGTTCAAGGATCTTAAGTGCTGCTTCCATTGTTTTCGAAGCTGCAACTACTTGAGGAAGGTATATTTCTGCTCTATCGAATCTAATTCCAATCTGCTCCATTCCCCTTCCGAGTCCAAATTCAACGATTTCTTTAACATCGATCTTCTCTTCGATGGCTTTCTTTGTTGAATCCTGGGCCAACTTAATGTTCCATGTTTCAATAGCAGTTTTAAGATCTGCAAGTATCTGTTCTTTTGACATTTTCTTCCTCCGTTGATATCGTAGTAATCTATCGATAGATCGATAATAATACCAACCAAAACTAACCATGGCAACATAAATAGTCAACCGATTGACTTATATGCTATGTCGTGGGGTCTTTTTTGGCTCTAATAAAATATTGACATTATTATATTTATACTTGATGGTATAAAAATTACAAACTATGAATATAATATTTAAAACTATGTATTTTTACATAATCTGAATTAAATCTTTTGCATCTTGAAGAACCAAAGTTGAAATAATATCGTATTCTTGAACCTATTATACAGTGGTCAAAATGTTTTCACTCTTCGCCTGGTTTTGGATTATCCTTGGAGGACTCTTTGAACCCGTTTGGGTAGTATCTATGAAAAAATCCAAGAACTTCACGAAACCATTATGGACGATTGCAACAATAATATTCATTGTAGTGAGCCCTTATTGTCTTTCTTTAGCAATGAAGGAAATGCCCGTTGGTACAGCTTATGCAATATGGACTGGAATAGGAGCGGTATTCACAACCATTGCAGGATTTGTTCTATACAAAGAAAAAATTGAACGCAAACGCGTGTTCTTCATTTTTATCATAGTAGTTGGAGTAATGGGACTTACGTTGGCTGAGGGTGTTTGAATGAATCCGTGGTTGATTATCATCTTGGGCGGTGTATTCGAAACCTGCTGGGCGATTACAATGAAAATTTCAGAAGGTTTTACGAACATTATATGGACATTGATAACTTTAGGATTTATGGCCTGTAGCATATGGTTACTGAATAGAGGAATGAACTCTGGCAACATCCCGATAGGGAGCGGATATTCCGTTTGGGTAGGAATAGGTGCAATCGGAAGCATAATCTTGGGTATCATCATCTACAAAGAACCTTTGACTCCTCTGAGAATTATATTCGCAACTGTCATAATCATAGGTATCATAGGTGTTGAGATGTCTCATAAGCCCATTATATCTGAAAATGAAACTACAAAAAAGCAGTGAAATTTCATAATAAATTTTTAAAATAATGGTGGTCGTTTCCGACCACCAGTTTATTAATTTTTACATCAGGTACTGATCAGACCTTTGAAACCATCTTTCTTGCCACGACGTATCCGAAGACACTAAAAGCAACAATCACGACTATCCAAAGATATTCTGATCCCGGTATTCCGTTTGAAAAATAATTAACTAATATATCCCAATTTGTCATTTCATTACCTCCTTAGCGGATATTCTTGAGAAGATCCTCATATTGTGCCTTTCCAAGATCTGTGATCTTATATTTGTTCAACAAAGCTCCTACTCTCAATTTTCCTTCAGTGTCGATTTCGGATTCTGTAGCTGTTATGAAACCTGATGCTGAAACCTCTATCAAATCGAAATTTGCATTATCTCTTGCAAAATTTGATTTTAAATCGTATTCTTTCATCAATTGTTTTACAATTTCATAATTCCACATTTCGATACCGTCTGAAAGGATCTCTATGATACGGAACTTCAATGGACGTCCAATCATTTTTGTGTCAGACATCTCATTCACCTCCTCTCAAGGATTCCATATCATCCGTCTTCTCGGTGAACAACATGAATGTACCCACGATACAGATGATTGCACCCACAATGTAAACCCACTCGAAGGTTCCACAGAATATTGCAAGGAATACCACAGCTAATAGACCATATAGAGATCCTACTGCTTGTCCTCTTCCTACTCCGATGAGCGGGAATGACTTATACCATGTAACATAACAAAGTCCGAATGTCAATCCCATCATAAGCAATACGAAGAACATTGTAGGCTCAAAGATTCCTGCTATTCCATCTAATACCGGTGCTCCTGCGATAAGTAATATCGGAATTGCAATTACCCACCAGATAATACATTCCATGATAAACCTAAGTGTTAATGCAACATCAGGCTCTGAAACATCAAGTCCCTTCGCTGCGACAGCACCTTCTATACCCCATCCGAAGATGGCCATTAATCCACCGATATAACCTAACAACTGTAAGTTGCCTGCGTTGATATCATTAATCAACGATGTCGAATAAACTACGATACCACCGATAAGAATTACAAACAATCCAGCCATAGCTCTCCTAGATATGCTCTGTTTAAGCCATATGATTGAGAGTGTCATTCCAATAATTGGATAACAAAGTGCTGATACTGCTGAGAAACCTGCTCCACCGAAGTAAGATGCAATGTATGTACCGAGAATGGCCACTGGACCACCAAAGACCGCTCCCGCAAAGTAGTATTTTGTGCAAGCCCGTAATTCTATGATAGATCTTTTCATTTCTTTCATCTTTCCGAGACCTGCGCACCAGAACAGCAACACAAGAACAACGAACAACGCGTTTATTCCTGTTACCAAAATACATCCAATAACATTTCCTACCTCATAACCATACTTATCTACAAGACCGGCAAAAATAGTTGTGAACGGATCCAAACTAAAAGATAAGTTACCTGGTATATACCATGCTCCCCAAAATACTGCACAGAGCAAAGCCATGATATAACCAAGTTTTATCCTCTGCTTGGTGTTCGCTTTTTTCATCTCCTCTATATCCATTTTCCTTTTCCTCCTCTAATGTGTTTAAAATGGACGTCGTGTGACGCCTCAAACGTTAGGGTTCATAATAAGATCATCCAAAGACGATTATGTTACATCCATTGAAACGCCCGACTTTATGACTGATTTGTTTAATCGAACCATACATCCAGGACTAATCTCCAAACCTCAATGTTTAGATTATTTTATTAATATATAATAGTGATTGATTATATGTAACAATGTTTAAATAGTACTACACTAAAAAAATACTATAATTACTTTATTTTAAAAGTAGTATTTAATAATATGTTTTTAATTTTTCAAATAAATCTTCAATAGATATATGAAACATATTTATCCAAATAATATTATATATTAGATATTAAAACAAAAATTATTAGACAAATATATACAATTATATTGATTTTTTGACAAAAATAGAAAAAATACTAATTGATATGAAGATGGACACATCATATAAATATTAGAAATTAAAACCCGAGTTTGACAGTTAGCGACTCAGTGTAAAAACATTCGGTTGATGTTCTTTCGAAACGAATGGAATGCCTGGCAAAAGATTCAAGAGGCCCTTCGGTCGTTCTCAGTCGCTAAACCCAAACAA
>Ga0265294_10003812_pt1 | contig 19056 bp, 22 predicted proteins | sample MunlanPumphouse3_FD_192504 | JGI IMG/M metagenome (GOLD analysis project Ga0265294, IMG submission 192504) | Groundwater microbial communities from a municipal landfill in Southern Ontario, Canada - Pumphouse #3 | ecosystem: Environmental > Aquatic > Deep subsurface > Groundwater | place...
GATAGATAAAATAAACGAACTCATCCTTCAGAATTAGGAAATTATTCACAAACATAGCTACTACAAATTAATATGATAAATCATTTTTCATAGTATTTATATCATTTTTCAAAGTTCAGTTGCAAAACTATGCACCTAAAAAGCAGAAACGGATAAAATGGCGTAAATAGCTGACCTATTGGTGCAAGCTTCATTAATCTTCTCTTCGCTGCAAGCAGCAAAAAAGCAAAATATTGTGTATTTCGGAAGACTTTCCGTTACGAATGCGTTACCTGTTTTTGTATTGCAGTAACCATTCAAACAACGGATTTTCCCATGAAAGAAGAAGGATTCCTTTCCATATTGAAAATTGTTCTTCTGTTATGTGAGAAATAAGTCTGAGTTTGGGTTTTTATTCGCTGATTCACAATAATTTGCATGTCGTTGATTAGCTCTATAACAGTTAATTTTGTAACCTGTAAAAGAGTTAATTATGACAGAAGTAAAAGTGAGTTTCTACCTCAAACGAAATGAGGAGAAACAAGACGGAACCGTTCCCGTTTTGGGGCGTATCCGCATCAGAAAATCCATGGTGCAGTTCAGCGCCAAAGTAAGTGTTCCGGTATCCCTTTGGGATACCAAGTCCGGCAGGGCTACCGGCAAAAGCAAAACCGCCCTCTCCGTCAATGCGTCCTTAAACAGGATTAGCGTAGCCGTCCATTCCGCCTACCGGAATTTGCTGGCGAAAAAAGAAAACGTTTCAGCCGCAGATGTAAAGAATGCCTTTCAGGGCATCGCATCCGAACAGGACACCCTTGTCAAATACTATGAAGCCCATAATGAACAATTCCTGAAAAATGTCGGTGTGAACCGGTGCATGGAAACCTATAAACGCTATGGAATCTCTCTTAACCACCTGAAACGCTTCATGCGGAAGAAGTACAATATTGGAGATATATCCTTTCAGGCATTGACCCCGTCATTTGTCGCTGACTATGACTATTACCTGCGCGTGGAGCTTCGCTTTGCTCCGCAGACGATTGTAAATACTATCGGTCAACTTCGCAGAATCGTAAAGATAGCCATCAATAATGGGCTTCTCCGCAACGATCCATTTATCGACTATGAATTTATAACGTCGCCCATTGTCCCCAAATCCCTGACATCCGCAGAATTGAAAAAGCTGATGAAAGCAAAGCTTTCTCGCCCGAACTTGAATTTCATTCGCGACATGTTCTTATTTTCGAGTTTTACCGGTATCGCATTCAGTGATATGCGCAATCTAACCGAGCAAAATCTTTCCATTGCCGAAGATGGTGTTCAATGGGTACATCTCAAGCGGAAGAAAACCGGAACACCTTGTCATATTCCACTATTGGAAATTCCCTTGCAGTTAATCGAAAAATATCGGGGACTGGCGAAAGATGGTAAATTATTTCCCATGATCAGTTGCAGTAAAACCAACATCTATCTCAAACGGATAGCTACGGAATGCGGTATAGATAAGCGAGTTACATTCCATATGGCACGTCACTGCTATGCCAGTGTAGTTACTCTTTCTCAGGGAGTTCCACTAGAAACAGTAGCTGAATTACTCGGTCATCGGGATTGGAGAGCCACCCGTATCTATGCACAGGTAAGCAATGAGAAAATAGGTGAAGATATGCGCCGCCTGAATAAACGTCTGTCCGGCAAGTTTCATTTGGCGGAGAATAATGCAACTAAAGTATAATAAGGAAAGGAGGATGAAATGAATACTAATAATCATACAAATAAAAATAATCATGCAAATACCGTTTACAGCACTTTCGCAGTTCTGTTTTATATCAATCGGCAGAAGATAAAGAAAAACGGCATGTGTCCGTTGATGGGCAGAATCTCCATCAATGCCGAAGTAGCCCAGTTTTCTGCCGGAATAGATATTGACCCTTCGCTATGGGATGCGAAAGCCTATCGCATGACCGGTAAAAGCCGTCATGCTGGCGAAACGAATTATCAGATAGAAAAATTAACTGATAGAATCAATCGGTACTATAAACAGATATTGGATGAGCAGGGATACATTACAGCAGAACTTGTCAAAAATGCAGTAAGTGGTATCGGGAGGAAAAAAGAGAACCTGTTGGAACTCTTCCACGAGCATAACGAAGAATATGCCAAGCAGATAGGCGTTACACGTTCCAAAGGGAGCATCAAGGCTTATGAAGCCGTAGCTAAACAAGTGGAACGTTTCCTACATATCCATTACGGCATGGAAGATATACCGTTACGGCAACTGGAATTATCTTTCATTGAAAAGTTCGACTCTTACCTTCGTATCGAACAGGGATTCACCGCCCATACAATATCTACCTATACAATCATTCTTAGGAAAATAGTTCGCAGGGCAATCAGTCAGGGAATGTTACATAAAAACCCTTTTGCCGCTTATATCCCCGAACAGCCTCCCCGTAAGCGCAGGCACATGACTTTGGAAGAGCTGGAAAAATTCATGAATGTTCCGGTAGCTTCCAAATGCTTGTGTTATACACGGGATATGTTTGTATTCGCGACATTCACAGGCTTATCATATGCGGATATGTGTAACCTGTCAGAGGAAAATATCCATAAAGGCAGGAACGGCAGCTTCTGGATCGACATCAACCGGCAGAAAACTGGTATCCGGTGCAATATACCCTTGTTAGATATCCCTTTGCAGATAATGGAAAAGTACAAGGCGGAGCGCAACGGAAATAAGATTTTCAAGATGCCATCTCCCTCTTGCGTTCAGGTCAATTTGAACAAGGTCGCCAAATTATGCGGAATTGAAAAGCGGATTACCTACCATCAAAGCCGTCATAATTTCGGAACCCTTATTACGCTCTCCCGTGGCGTACCGTTAGAAACGGTCAGCCAGATGATGGGGCACAAATGTATTCGCACCACCCAGATTTATGCCAAACTTACACGGCAAAAGGTCAATGAGGACGTGAAGAAAATTAGTGACCGCATCGATCGGAAATATAAATTGCCAGTTCAAAGTGGTAGCAGAATGAAGAAAAACAATGCAAAATAACGAAATTCAAACTGGACAATCATGAATAGAGAGATAATAACCATCAAAAACGGTATAATATCCGTTCCGGCATCAACTGAAATCTGGATGACACAGCATCAGCTTGCCGATTTGTTCCAATGTTTTGTAGCCAAAATAAATGCGAACATTCGCGCTATCTTGAAAACCGGAGTGTTGGATGATGCCAACATTTGTCGAACCTACCATTATAAGAATGGCAATAGTGTTGAAGAATACGGTTTGGAAATGATTATCGCTCTTTCGTTTCGTATTCAATCAAGGAATGCGAAGACATTTCGGAAGTATATAGTTGGAAAATTCGTCAGAAATGAGGATATAACAAGGCTTATATTTCCGTTACATATAATGGATATCAATAATTTAAACTAAATTTGTAGAACCAAATTGTGGCTAATTTGACCACAATAATAAACAGAAATAATAATGGCTAAAATAAAAGTACAAGAAACAGAAGTTACAGTTGTTAGTATCAATAATGCCGATTATATCTCTCTGACGGATATTGCAAGATATAAGTCAGAAGAACCTTTTATTGTGGTTGTAAACTGGATGCGCAATCGAAATACAATTGAGTATCTGGGAATTTGGGAAAGTTTGTATAACCCGAATTTTAAACCTATCGAATTCGATAGGTTTAGAAAAGAAGCCGGATTAAATGCTTTTACCCTCTCTCCCCAAAAGTGGATTGAATCGACAAATGCAATAGGCATTATTTCAAAATCCGGACGATATGGCGGAACTTTTGCGCATAAAGATATTGCCTTCAAATTCGCAAGCTGGATTTCAGTTGAATTTGAATTGTATATTATCAAAGAGTTCCAACGGCTCAAAGAACATGAGCAACAGCAACTGGGTTGGTCAGCCAAACGGGAACTGTCGAAAATCAACTACCATATCCATACTGATGCCGTAAAGCATAATCTTATACCGGAGGAACTTACCTCTCAACAAATATCAATCGTGTATGCCAGCGAAGCGGATGTCCTGAATATGGCTCTTTTCGGTATTACCGCAAAGCAATGGCGTGATGCTAATCCTGACTTGAAAGGTAATATTCGGGATTATGCTACCATCAACGAACTGATATGCCTGTCTAATATGGAAAATATTAATGCTGTTCTGATAAATGAGCAAGTGCCGCAACCGGAACGACTGCAAAAACTCAACCAGATAGCTATCCAACAGATGCGGGTATTACAGGCGGTTGAGAACCGTAAATTGTTGAAATGATACATGTTTCATATAACCGACGGCAGGCTTTTTATTTTTCTTAAGTCTGCCGTTTTTTATAGTCCTCTTTCATCTGAACACAAAGAAAAAAGAAGGGAATAAAACGACAAGGCTGAACCCTTTGGGTATTTTGTCAAATCTTCCTTTTTCGCCGGACGAAAAAGAGTATTTAACAAAATAGCCTTGTCTTATTTATTCTCCTTCCATTAAAGAGGTGTTTATCAGTCGAAAAAGGAAAAGATATTCAAGGGGTGGTGTATGTGGATGAGACTACCTGAATTTATCCCGATATCCCTCTTCGAGCAGTTTCTCAATATCCGATGCCCTATACAGTATCTTGCCGCCCAGTTTGATATAGGGAATGCGTCCCTCGTTGCGATAATCCTGTAGACTCCTCCGGCTCAACTTTAATTTCTTGGAAAGTTCCTCATCCGTATAGAAACTTTCTCCGTTTAATGCCGGCTTGCGAGCTGTAAACAGCTTCTCTATCGCAGTAGATAGCCGTTCGAGTGAAAGGAAAAATGATTTTACCCTTTCGTTTTCTGATGTAATTAATTGATTGCTCATACCTGTTTTCCTTTATATTTAGCTTGCTTGCGTTTTTCTTCTACCACTGGAACGATTTTTTCCACGTCTTCCGGTTTGTAATAAGTTTTATGGCTGATTTGGGTATACGCCAGCGTTCCGTTATCCCGTAACGTTTGAAGTGTCCGCTTCGAGATGTTCAAAAGCTGGCATACGTCCTGATTATCCAACCATTCTTTCATATCCCTGTCTCCATGCAAGCGGCATAGATACTCCATTCGGCTTGCAAAATCTTCAAACTTGGAGAGCATTTTCTCGAAAGTTTGTGCTTCAATGTTTATTATTTCCATATCTTTATTTTTTAAGTACTAATTTCAAACGAAGCACAAATATATATACAAAAAATCGGTTAAATAGCAAAGAATCAGGCTGTGGCAGCATTTGTCCGGGGTTGTCCGGGGTTTCGGAGACAAACTCATTTCAGAAATGGAATAATTTTCTCTTAGAAAAGGAAACAGCCTTCGAAAATCAATCCGAAGGCTGCCCAGTTTTACACGTTCCATTACTCACGTATAAATTTTCGGAACTCCTCATTTTTGATGGAGTCATAAGGAGCGTTCCCTTCTGCCTGTTCAAAAGCCAACAATATACGTTCCTGCGCACGGGGTATCCGTGTTATTATCTGCTCGAAAAGATCTGTATCACAAAGTTCAAATGCTACATTTAAGGCAGCCTTCTTTTCCTCTCTGTCAACTGTTCTGCCTGATGCCAGACCGCCCAACATCCGAAGTTCCTCAAAAGAAGTCCCATGCCCCCATGTGCCTATTTGTCTTGCTTTTGAAATTGCTGCTACGAAGTTTTTCTCTGTCAATTCTTCGAGTAGCTCTTTACTTACCAGCGAGCGGGCAACCTTTACACGTAGCTCATAAGTACGATTCTCCACATAGAGCGTGGTATCCTTAAATCTCTTTAATATCGAACTGGTTACTTTTTTATATGCTTTTACCACCTGTCCCCAAGTAGCATCATAGATTCTTTTCAAGAGTCTACGGTGCATATCGCCAAAAGCCCTGCGTAGCGGACCACTCAGGAGCATCCCCGCCCAAAACCACAGGCTAACCAATACATAGAATTTTATAAATACTTCGTTCATTATTCTGTTGGGTTTATATTATTCGTCTGGTAAATGGTATCGATCTCTTCCTTAAACGTATCCAGATGGTTCAGGATAATATTTTCCACATAGCTACTGATAGTCGCTTTTGATTCATCCATCAGGTGGACAATTCGCATCAACCGGCGGTGAGTCGTGGCAGTTATGTACAGCGGCTTCCGGTGAGTGAAGTCTATCCGGTTGAAGAACAAGCTTTGATAATCTGCCTGTGGTTTGCGCTTTCTTCTATCTAGTGGTTTTGCAGGCGGTTCAGGAACTTTGGATACTGGTTCTGTAACTTCCGAATCCACGCTGGCGGACTTTACTTCTTCCGGTGTTGTATTCTCCATAGTCTTTTCCAACGGCACACCCTGATGTACCATTGAGCGGAGTTTATCGAATTTATTTTCTGTTGCCATTATAATTGAGGTTTAAGGTGAATAATCTCCATAATTTCATTAACCAGCAAATCCAAGTTGCTGCCTTTGAGTAAATTTCTATCAGCAGGAAAGATTGTGGATAGAAAAACAGCATCGCTACCCTCGATGGACTGTTCCTTGTCGTAGCGGACGGATTGCGGGATAACTGTCTGCATCAGCGGTAATCCAAATTGGCAGATAAGTTTCTCGTAGTGTTCGAGCCAGTCTTTCTTGATACGTCCATCGACACGATTCCAAAACAGATGGATGGCTTTCAGGTTCAGGTCTTTGTATTCCCCCAACACTTCTTTTACAGGAACAATGAATGAGAGTGTACTCTCCATTGACATCCGAGAGGGAGCCATTGGCACGAAAACATAATCCATCGACATAAAGGTTGAAATTACCCCATCGTTGTTGATGGTTCCCGGCAAGTCGAAAAATACTACATCATAGTCGGCTGGTTCGCTAGCCAAAAACTCACGGGCTTTCAGGATTGCTTCTTCCGGTTTGGCGCATACAATCGGATAAGTCTGTTTACCCAGCGAATCAAACAGGGCAATAGCTTTGGACTGATAGTGCAGGTTGGTCTCCAACTGCCGGATTTCACGTTTACGCATGTCGTAGACACTGCATTGCGGATAGTCGCAATCCATTACAGCAACATTTAGTCCCTTGAGATAATGCAGATAGCTTGCCACGAGTACTGTAAATGTACTTTTGCCGACACCTCCCTTTTGGGTGGAGAAGGCGATAAATAACGGTTCTTTTTTCATCTTGTTTTCAATTTTTAGAATTACACATATTGATATTTGTAAGTTTTTCAAGCTTTATTATTCTGTTGTTTTCAAGTTTCCTTGTTTTCAAATTACCAAACCGCCAAGTTTTCATGTTTGATATTTTTCAAGTTTTCAAAATGTAAAACCAACTTGAAAAACTTCTAATCAGAAAAACAGCAGATTTTCCAAGTCTCAAAATTTATCGACAGATTGAAATTTATATATTATCCTGTCTATAAAAACTGCCAATTTCAAACTTTCCAATCTTTCAGCCGCGAATATATAACATTCTGTTTGTCAATATACAATGTCGGTTTCTTATGCATTAAAAAGGAGTGTTTTGCACCAAGGACATGCTATTAAGAAGACTATTTGAATAATTGCAGGACAAGTATGGCTTTTTTATCTCTCAATGGTTTACCTGAACTTATCAATTGGCAAATCGGGGCAATTCGCACCGATTGCTTTCCGGTCAAACAAGCAATATATAGCAGAGTTATACATGTCAATCCGGGTTTGACATTGACCGGATATTATTAATTTTCTTCGTGGTCTGAAATATTAAAATGACAGACCGATGAATGAAGAAAATTATTTTAAGGCGACCTCCTATTTAAGTCGCATTAGAGAATCCGGGCTTCTACGTTTTATGCCCCGGATAGTGTATAACAGTTGCCGCCGGAGCAAAAAACAAAGAGCCTTGTGCCTCTTTATTTTTTTGTCGTCGTCAAAGGAGCAAGGTAATCGCACGGGTAACCCGAAATTCACCTTCGGCTCTTTCTTGTTCCTCCTGTGCATACCTTGCCCTGCGGGGCTGCGAACTCCTGCACCCGCTCCCGATGGTCGGCTGGTTTGGGTTCGCCTGACAACCTTCCCGTTATTCTCCCGATGGTCGCATGCTGGTCAGGTTGTCCTGCAAGCCTTCGCTTCATCTCCCGGTGGTCGCTTTCGTTTTGGCTTGCCCGGCTATCTGAATAGCCGGAAAGATTCCATAACCTTCAAATGTGTATGTTATGGAAGATAAGAAAGAGGAGAAGCCCAAACGTGGTCGTCCGGCCAAGGAAAAAGAGAAGTTAAATTGTTCAATCAATCTCAAATTGACAGAGAAAGACTTCGGTTTAATCAAGGAGAAAGCGGAGAAAATAGGGATGAAAGCTACACGATATGCACGGGAAATGGTGCTTAAAGGAGGTGTCAAATCCCGCTTTACATTGGAGGAACTTGACCTTATGCGCAAGCTTTCCGGTATAGCAAACAACTTGAACCAGATCGCAAAGAAAGCTAATCAGGCAGGATATATTGCGGAAAGCATTAATATAATGGGAATGATGATCAGAATTAAAAGGATACTGGATGATCGCTAAGAATATCAAGGGAAAGTCATTCAAGGGATGTGTATCGTATGTGATGAACGATACTGCCGAGTTGCTTGAAGTAGAAGGAGTGCTAGCTTCAAGTAAACAGGATATTATCCGCAGTTTCGCTATGCAACGTTCCGGCAGAAAGGAAATCAAGCAGCCTGCCGGACACATTCCACTATCATTTGCTCCCGAAGATAAGGAGCGGATGACGAACGATTTTATGGTGCAATTAGCCAAAGAATACATGGAAGAAATGGGCATAAAAAACACCCAATATATCATTGTCAGGCATCACAATACCGACAATGAACACATTCATATTGTCTATAACCGAATCGACAATAACCTGAAATTAATATCAGTCAACCACGATTACAAACGGAATATCAAGGTCTGTAAGAAGCTAAAAGACAAATATGGATTGACTTATGGCAAGGACAAAGAAAGGGTTAAGCATGAGAAATTAAGGAATCCGGATAAGGCAAAATATTATATCCATGATGCGATTAAAACCGTTTTACCGAATTGCAAAACACCTAATGACCTACGATATAATCTTCAGAAATTTGGAATAGAGCTTGAATACAAGCACAAACGAACATCATCTGAAATCGAGGGAGTATCGTTCCGGTACGGAAATATTTCTTTCAAAGGCTCTGAGGTAGATAGAAAATACAGCTTTGGAAACATCAAAAAAGCATTAGAAAAAAATATCGAGGAGTCGAAAAAACGAGGAGAGGAAGAACTTTTACGGGTACAAGCGGAACAGAAAGCAAGGCAAGAGGCTGCGTTAAAAGTCAAACAAAAAGCTGAAGAAAGGGTAAGGAAAGAAGCCGAGGCAAAAGCACAAGTAGCCAAACGGAATATTATTATTAAAGGTGTGATATTGAGTGATGAGCAAGAGAAAACGCTGATGGGCGGTGGTCATATATTCCTTAAAAATATGACAGCAAAGGATGGAAAAACTCAATTTTCGGCGTATGCTTTCCTAAATGATGAAAAGAAACAGCTGTTGTTCTCCTATGACAATCCTGATGAGTTTGTGAAATATGGCAAGTATGAAATGCGTGTCAGGGATAAGATTCTGATTGAAAATGGGTATATGACCAAGGCTAAAGTAAAATGGTTTGGAGGAGTAAATTATGCCTATCCATTTCTTTGGAAAGTGAATAAGTCTGATGCCGAATATAAAGAGTCATGGAATGATCCAAGGTTGCCGATAATTCAAAAGGAGGAACAGAAACAAAAGCCAAAGCAACCTATTATTCAACAGAAGAACAGAGAGAGGAAGAGGTAAATAAACAACATACGCAACGATTTGGCATATAGATGACTTATTTTTGTCGCAGCAAATAGCAACAGCCTGAACGCTACTCGCTTCTGAAAATAAATATGTATATTTGCAACCAGCAACAACAGGTTGCTTATACATATTGAAGAAGCGTCAAGTTTCATCCTTTGTTTAGGAAATCGCCAATTGACTAATGTAGCAAGGATAAACATAGCGTTCCTGTTTGATGATTGTACATTTTGTGCAACATATCAGGCGTGGGCTGTTGTTTATTTGCTACAAGGTGTTTGGCGATACCTCTAACAAGATAAGCGTACAGTACCACGCTTTTTCTTTATGAGAATAGTAATTTTAGAATATAGACGAATGTTAAATTTCGCATCAATAGATTTTGAAACGGCAAACTACAATCGCTCAAGTATATGTAGCTTGGGAATTGTCATTGTAGAGAATGGTGTAGTCGTAGATAAGATATATAGTCTTGTCCGCCCACGACCTAATTTTTATTGTTCATGGGCTACGGATATTCATGGATTGTCTTATTATGATACGCTAAATGAACCGGAGTTTCCAGAAGTATGGGAAGGCATTAAGCCTAAACTGAGGAATCTGCCGTTGGTTGCACACAATAGCTCTTTTGATGCAGGTTGTTTGAAAGCTGTACATGATTTATATGAGATACAATATCCTAATTATGAATTTCATTGCACCTATCGAACGGCTAAAAGAAAGTTCCCCAACTTGGAAAATCATCAACTGCACACGGTAGCAACACATGTAGGATATGACTTGGAGAATCATCATCATGCGTTGGCTGATGCGGAAGCTTGTGCGGAGATAGCATTGCAAATTATAAAATGAGAGAATATGAGAGAAAATACTAACGAAAATCCAAATTTCAGATTAAAAGCTGTTGCCGATTTTTTAGATGGCAAGCATCATTTTTACATTCCTTCTTACCAACGTGGGTATCGGTGGGATAGAAAGCAGGTAGAAGACCTTTTGAAAGATATTACTGACTTTTCTAAAAAAGCCAAAGACGGAGAGTTCTATTGTTTGCAACCTGTTGTTGTGAAAGAAAAGCAATGGGAATTAAATGGAAATACAATCAACGGTTGGGAAGTTATTGACGGGCAACAACGACTGACCACTCTTCTATTATTGCTTAAATACTTGCAAAGCAAAAGCTGTGATTGCAAGAAACCTCTTTACGACTTATATTACGAAACAAGACCCGAGGTAGATTTTGACAATTTGCACCCTCTAAATGACATTGACAGCTATTATGCTCAGCATGCCAAAGAGATTATTGATGAATGGTTTAATGGAAACACAATAAAAAAAAGTAAACTTGAAGAAGTCTTATTCGACCCATATAAGCCGGAAGATAAAGAACCACAAGTTAAATTTATCTGGTATGTAGTAGAAAATGTCGACAATCTAAATTCTATTAAAGTATTCAACAATCTGAATAAAGGTAAAATTCGCTTAACAAATGCCGAACTGATAAAAGCTCTGTTTATATTGAATGCAAAAAACACAATATCAAATATAAACGAAGTTGTACTAGAGTGGAATGTGATAGAAAGTTCTCTACACGATGACGAATTCTGGCTGTTTTTGGCAAACAAAGATTACAATCCTGCCACAAGAATTGATTTGATTTTTGATTTTCTCACCAACAAACCTCTCAAAAGCGATGACGACTTCTCGTATCGTAAATTTCAAGCCTTATATGATGGCGAAACAGAAGAATGCTGGGAAAATTGGGGTGTGAAAAATTTCGCTGAAGCTTGGGAGAAAGTAAAAACTGTATATCAACTATTTCTATATTGGTTCGAAGACAACAAACTATACCACTATATAGGCTTTTTGCTTAGCATTGGCATTTCTCATAAAGAAATATATAATAAAATACATGTTCTGCCTAAAAACAAAATGGAAGAGGAGGTAAAAGCTATCATTAGAGGAAAAATTAGGATTTCAAAAACAGAGCTTGACGAATTGACCTATAGCTCAGACAAAATATCATCAATATTATTATTGTTTAATATTGAAACCGGAGCAAAATCAAACTCGTATCGTTTCCCATTCGATTTATATAAAAAAGAAAACTGGGATATAGAGCACATAGCCTCTCAAACGGATAATAAACTGCAAAAGACAGGAGATAAGATCGTTTGGCTGACTTATCTTAAACAAGTTGTTTGTCATGAAGAAGGCTGGACTGAATTGCTTGCCAAAGCCATGCAGCTCTTAGAAAAGCTCAATAAAGAAGGGAAAGAAGCAGAAGGAGAGTTTAACAGAATATATGAAGAAGTCTTTGCCATTATAGAACCGGAGGATGAACAATCGATAAATAAAGATTCTATTGTAAATTTAGCTTTGCTTGATGCTGGCACCAATCGCAGCTATGGAAACGCTCCTTTTCAAACCAAACGTCAACGGATTATAGAAAAAGACAAGAGTGGAGGATTTATTCCTCCGTGTACCCGCAACGTATTTTTAAAATACTACACTACTGAAAGCGAAAATGCTTCCCAATGGAAAAATGCATGGAAAGAAAATGATGGAAATGCTTATTTGGAAGCAATACACGCAACAATAGATAACCTGTTAAACAATTAAACAATGGAAAAACAAATGCAAAAAAATATATCTTTTTTGGATATGATAGAAAAGTATTCAATCTGCGTTCCAAAAATACAAAGAGACTATGCGCAAGGACGTGAAGATGATAAAACTGCAGAAATACGAGAATCTTTTCTCGAAGAAATGATAGAATCATTAATATCAAAAGAGAGCATGCCCTTAGTGCTTGATTTTGTATATGGCTCTACCGACAACGACAACGTTTTTACACCGCTCGATGGACAACAGCGTTTAACGACTCTCTTTCTTTTGCATTGGTACCTTTTGCCAGCTGACAGACCACAACTATTTAAAGATGACACTAGCATGCCACGCTTCACTTACGAGACCAGAATATCCTCGAAAGACTTCTGCAAAAGCTTGGTTGCAACTTCTCCTCGGATTATAAAGGATAATACAGCAATGTCTGTATCAAAAAGAGAGAACGAAACAACAAAAAAAGAATGGACTTTATCTGAAAGCATACAAAACGAACCTTGGTTTTTGTGGTCGTGGCGAAAAGATCCGACTATAAAAGGAATGTTGGTAATGCTAGACGCAATGGACAAAAAGCTAAAAGCAATACCCGACAAGATTTCTTTATGGAATAGTTTGACCGAAAATCGTAAGATTGTTTTTCACATACTCCCTCTTGAACAGTTTAATCTGGCAGATGAACTTTATGTTAAAATGAATGCCCGTGGAAAAGAATTATCTTCTTTCGATATACTTAAATCGACGTTTGAAGAACAAATGAAGAAGAATGAGGTAAGCGAGTTATTGCAAGAAGAATGGCGAACGCACATTGATAGCAAATGGATGGATTTATTCTGGAACAAAAAAGCAATAGCATACCTTGATCGCTCAGACAGTAATAAAAATAAAGAAATAGTGAACGCTGTCGAAATGTCTTATTTGCGTTTTTTGAAACGAATGATGTACTTTCATTTGTTTATGATTGATGATTTCGAAAACCCCGAAGCTTTAGATAAAGATAAATTTGTGGAGGGTATTAAATCTGTCCGTATATATGTGAGAGACCATGATATTATTACGATTATTCCGCAACTAAGTAAGTGTGGATTCTTTAACGAAGCTTTCTACTCTTTTGTAATTGAGACAATGGAACAATTGCTATTTATAGAAGATGAGCGTGTAAAAGAAGGAAGCGATTTTATTACTATGCCGTTTTGGAAAATTGACAACCGAGATGTAAACAATCTTTTCGAAATGTTTATTGACAATAAGATTACTTATTTGGGGCGTGTATTATTCTTTGCCCAAATGCAGTTCTTCAAATACTACGGTGCAGAAGCTCTACAAGAGTCGGAAAAGTTGAGAAAAGAATTAAACAACTGGATGCGTATTATTCGCAATTTATCTTATAACACGAGTTATAACAATGAAGATGAATTTAGAAATACGATAAAGGCGTTAGATACGTTAGCTTTTTTTGTTTATGCCGAGAGCGATACGAAGTCTATTCTTGACTATTTTGCTAAGGATGGTGAAGTACTCCGTTTTGACGGAGAACAAGTAACGGAAGAAAGAGAAAAGGCACGTCAAATACTACAGGATACCAAATGGGAAAACAAAATCGAAGAAGCAGAATGTTATGCTTTCTGGCAAGGAACTATTCGTTTTTTATTTAGAACAAATGAGCATAAATACGATTGGACACTTTTTGACGATAGATGGTCTAAGTCAAAAAGATATTTTAATGTAGATGGAGTATCCGACGAGTATAAGAATAATAATATTCTCTTAAGGCTGTTAATTTGCAGCTTCACAAAATGGGAAAGCTTTTGGGGCATTACTTACGATAATAAAGCTTCCTCATGGGGAGATATTTTATCGAATAAAAAATGGATTTTACCATTAAATTCCTTGTTTATAGAAGATCCAACTACGTTTGATTATATGAACTTCAATATCTTTCATGAAAATCAAAATGAGCAATCAGCTCTTGTTCATTCTGACTTATGTAAAAGCGACCTTCTTAATTGCATTGTAGATGGCTGTTTCTTAAATTACAGAAATAATCAGCATGCTTTATACCCATACAATACAAGAGCTAAATGGAAAATTTATGTTATTGGCAATGCGAGGAATTCGATATTTTCAAGATTATTAGATCAAAATAAAATTGAATTAATAAACGGAGAATGCGGTAAATTAGGGAACTACCCGTATTTCTGGGGCTGGAATTTATACTTTAAACATAGTGATGTTACTTATTATTGGGGAACTGATGATAGATTACAAAAATATAATAATGAGTTACAAACGTGGGCTACAGAAAATATTTCTTTAGAAAATATCGAGGATTATTTTAGTACAGATAATATTTAGTAGCAATCATGCGCCTCCTCCACCTCTCTGACACTCACAACCTCCATCGGCAGTTAAATAATTTACCAGCTGCCGATATTATTGTCCATTCCGGCGACATCTCTTATGCTGGCACTGGTCAGGAAGTTGTCGATTTTGTTGAATGGTTTGGAGCGTTAGATTATCAGTACAAAATTTTCATTGCCGGTAATCACGATTATTGCTTAGAGGAGAAGGATGTAAAGGCAATTCAGCGGTTTTTACCTGAAAACTGTTTTTACCTCTGCAATAGTGGAGTTGAGATTGAGGGTCTGAAATTTTGGGGTATTCCATTTTTCTTTTCTGATGACGTGAGTGGTCAATATCTCAATATGATTGCACAAATTCCGGCGGGAACAGATGTTTTGATTTCGCATCGTCCACCACTTGGTATTTTGGATAACACCAATAATATTTCTTATGGTTGCCCTGATTTACTTCAAAAGATATTAGAGGTTCGTCCTCGTTATCATCTTTTCGGGCATATCCACGATGCTTATGGTATTGAGGAGTCTAAATATACAACTTTTGCCAATGCAGCATTAGTAGATGAAAATTATCGACTATTAAATAACCCTATCGTATTTGATATATAAATAGCGGCAAATGACACATACTGAAAAATGGATGGAAATAAGAGCGAGATATTTAGATAAAGAAATATCCGAGAGCGAATATTATAAAATTTGTGATGAAGCAGGTCTTGAAATGACTGCATGGGTAGATGAAGATTTTGCAAGAGAGCACGGTTTTACCGGTGATAGCATAGACCTAATAAGTTTTGCATCAGATAGAGAATGGCAAGAAAACGCAATCCATTAATTTTTGATTCAAACTAATGCTCTCTTTTGGCACAGGCAAGAAATATTTTTGCAAAAATATATTAATCTCTAAAATTGAAATGTTATGGCAAATTTTTATTGTGAGTATTGTGGTCAAAAATTTTCTTCTGTAACTAGTCTTACAGGTAATAGTTGTCACAGACATCCGAACGGTCCGAATAAAGGGAAACACAAACTTTATGAAGGAAGTGAAAAAAGCAAGTACACATGCAAATATTGTGGACAATCTTTCAGTAGTTTAACCAGTCTTACAGGCAATAGCTGTCATAGACATCCGAACGGAGCAAATAAAGGGAAGCACGCACCAGCTCTTTAATCTCTCATTGCATGAAGAAAACTGCTCAAACGAGCAGTTTTTTTAGAGACATTCTATGTCTATGCTATTATTTGGCACATACTGTACATATCTTTGCATAAAAACAATAGATATGAGACAGTTGAACATTACACAGAAAGGCGAGATTGCCAACGAAAAAGTTGATAAAAAGGTTCTTAAAACCTCTTTAGACCATATAGAAAATATAGTGGAATTAGTTGAGAATTCCAGTTTGAATAAAGAGTTTTTCCAGAAAGCGAAGAAAAGCATCAACTTTGTGGCTAAGAAAATGGGGCTTACAATAAATCAAACGGTTCTCTTTGCTATTTTTATAGAGAAAAGTGACGACAGTAGAATATATATCAGTGAATTTTCTAAGCTAATTGGCTGTCGTTTAGTTAGAATTATAAATTTAATGAGTGATATTGACGAATTAGAAAAACGGCGTTTGGTTCGTTGCAACAGAAGCTGCAATCAAAAAAGTTATCGTGTACCTATGGATGTTGTTAATGCTTTAAAACAAGATATCGCATATACTCCTGAAAGCACTCAAAACCTGACCACCAAAGGTTTGTTCAAGCATATCAATCGCTTGTTCAGTGAAAGAGAGGAAAGTGAGATTTCTTGTGACTTACTATTAGTAGAATTGCATTCACTTTTTGAAGATAATTCTTCCTTAGCTTTCTGTCAGCAAATCAAGGAGTATGAAAAAACAGGAATATGTGGAAATGAGTTCTTGTTACTTCTATTATTCTGTCATAGATTTATCAATTTGGATGATGATTGTGTTGGATTTCATGACTTTGATGATTTGTATGAGGAAAAATGGATATTCAAAGATATGAAATCCGAATTACAAAACGGAAATAGTGAACTGCTTGAAAATAACATTTTGGAACATTCTAATGACAATGGCTTCGGAGACAGGGAATACTTTAGAATATCATCAACTGCAAAAGAGAAACTTTTTGTTGGATTGGATATTAAGACCACTCAGTGTAATAATAAAAAGGATCTTATGCTGTATGGTGGTATTTCTTCAAAAGAACTATTCTATAATAAACGGGAACAATCGCAGATAACACAACTTACATCACTTCTTAATAAGGATAATTTTCAGTCTATTCAGGAGAAACTGAGAAAAGGAGGAATGCGAAAAGGTTTTGCTTGCTTGTTTTATGGAGCACCCGGAACAGGAAAGACCGAGACTGTCTATCAAATAGCTCGTTCTACAGGTCGAGATATTATGATGGTGGATATTTCAGAAACGAAAAGCATGTGGTATGGTGAAAGTGAGAAACGTATAAAAGGAATATTCGATAAGTATAAAAGCTTTCTGAAAACGTGTGAGGTTGCCCCCATTCTGTTATTTAACGAAGCTGATGCAGTTATTAGTAAGCGAAAAGATGCCGGGCAAGGCTCGATTGATCAAACAGAAAATGCAATACAGAATATCCTATTACAAGAGATGGAGAGTTTAGAGGGGATAATGATAGCGACAACTAATTTGACTCAGAATTTGGATAAAGCTTTTGAACGAAGATTCTTGTATAAGATTGAATTTGAGAAGCCTTGTGTTGAAGCTAAAGAAAAAATTTGGCAAACCATGTTGCCAACATTATCTGAGCAAGAGAGATTAGAATTAGCAAATAATTATAATTTCAGCGGTGGACAAATAGAAAATATCGTTCGCAAATATACTGTGGACTCCATCTTGAGCGGAGTAACACCGACATTGGAGACGCTACATAGCTACTGTCAAAGCGAGTCTTTGTATAAGAATGAGGAACGAAAAAGAATAGGATTTAATTGATATGGAAAAGAAAAAAAGTTCTAAGGATACCACATCCAATTTATTCAACCGATATGTTTGGTTAGTTGACATCATTTATCGAAGAGGGAAGATAACATTCGAAGAGATTAATGAATATTGGCAAAGATCATTATTAAATCTTGATGGAGAAGATCTTCCTTTGCGCACGTTCCATAACCATCGACAGGCTATTGAGCAGATGTTTGATATTAACATTGAGTGTGATAAGCGAAATGGATACAAATATTACATAGAGAATACCGATGATATGGAGCGTGGAGGCGTTCGAAGCTGGTTATTAAATACATTCGCAGTAAATAACCTGATAAATGAGAGTCACAAACTCAAACAACGCATTTTATTTGAAAAAATACCATCTGGGCAAATGCATTTGACATCTATTATTGAAGCAATGAGGGATAGCCTATCCATAGAAGTGACTTATCAGAGTTTTTGGCGAGATACGCCTAATACTTTTGAGATTCATCCTTATTGTATAAAAGTATTTAAACAACGCTGGTATGTTATAGGGTACAGTCCATATAAAGAAAGTGTCCTCATTTATGCTTTAGATAGAATCAAACATATCCACATCAATGAGAATAAATTCCAGTTACCAAAGAACTTTGATGGAGAAGCATTTTTTATGGACAGCTTTGGAATTGTAGCCGGAGACGGACACAAAACAGAAAACGTTCTGATTAAGGTATATAAAATTCAAGATAGTTATATCAGGGCTTTGCCATTGCATCACTCGCAAAAGGAAGTTGAAAGTACATCCGACTATACCATATTCAGCTACCATATAAAACCAAGCTTTGATTTTCGACAGGAGTTGCTCTCTCATGGATCAGAGGTTGAAGTTTTATCTCCTAAATGGTTTCGGGATGAAATTGCAGAGATTATATCGGCTCAATATGATGTATATCAAAGTAGTAAAAAGTAACTCATGGAGGCGATATGCATCATCTATACCAAAAGGAATTTGTCAATAGAGAAAATTTACTTAGCTTTGTGCCAAGCTAATCAACCTGCTCAAAGCGGGGCAAATTGATGAAGTTATCTCGTTACTTATCCGTTACCTATTCTGATTTACAGCCAAGCCAAACGGCTGATTCAGAAAAAAATAATCCAAAAGCATAGTTTTGTTACCAAAACATAAACATATTTTTACCATGGGCTATGTAAATACTAACTTATCTTAAGCGTAAAAGCTTATTTTTGTGTAGTATGAGAAAACAAAGAACACATTTTGACAGGGCATTTAAAGA
>Ga0265294_10003813_pt1 | contig 19054 bp, 12 predicted proteins | sample MunlanPumphouse3_FD_192504 | JGI IMG/M metagenome (GOLD analysis project Ga0265294, IMG submission 192504) | Groundwater microbial communities from a municipal landfill in Southern Ontario, Canada - Pumphouse #3 | ecosystem: Environmental > Aquatic > Deep subsurface > Groundwater | place...
CTGTTTGGCGCTTTGCACAGTGAGCATATAAACCTGGTTTCAAAGTCCCTGCCGGAACTAGGTATCCCTGAAGATTTCTGCAAATATGGAGATTACGGATTGTTTGTAGGGGGCTCACATCATCTTGCCATTGTGGATTTCGATGAACCCAGTGGAATGCCTATAGCGGTGCTGGAAATCCCGGGAATTAATGACCAAAGCTCTCAAGTGCTGTGCTATGGCAACTACGCCTATCTCTATTTGTATAAAAGCATATACGTTATCTCCTTGCAGGATATCCGGCACCCTATTGTGGTTAATGTGCTTGATCTGGGGGCAAACCACAGAGGAGGCCTGATCCGGGACGATATTCTTTATATTGCCACTTCGCTGGGCTTTCTCAGCTCTTACAAACTGTCTGATCCGGAACTTCCCATCAGCATGGATAGCATCGGCATAAGTAATTTCGCCAGAGGCTATATGGTTGCCGGTGATGGTTTTATCGTATGCCAGGGCGATTCCCTATTGATAGTGGATACATCTGATCCTTACGATTTACGGCCCTGCATCGCTCTTGCCTATAGCGACAGCTCACAGGAGTATCAGGACAGCCGGATTGCTGCCATGGGACAATACCTTATCTGCAATAGCCTGAATGAACTAAGGGTGTATAGCCTCGCCAATCCGGATGCCCCCATCCTGATCAGCAGCACGATTCTGGATTGCGCTGATCTGATATATCGAACCCACATCCACGATAATGTCCTCTGGTCTTTATACCGTGACCCACCCATCGATAGTGATGAAATTGGGCTCATGGCTATTGACCTAAGCAATCCCAATTCACCCGTGACCAGCCTGAAGCATAGTATGAAGACGGATTGGGAACACCCCTCACTCTTTATGCGAGCTTCGGGTGACCGGATGGTGTTTATCCATTCTGAGTATTCACCAGAATCACTCCGGACAGCAGTCCTTAGCGGTAGCAGCTACACATTATCCGACTACAATTTCCAATATGATGGCATTTGGAATATTGTAGCCAATGACACTTGGATTGCCGGGTTTAACTCCGTATTCAATGTTCTTGATTATCGCAGTGACAGTTCGCTATACCCCACCAAATCGATTGAGCCGGTATCTTTGGTGGGGAATTTGCTGCAACTGAAGGACAAAATGCTCTTAGATGCCTATTCGTTTGTCTATAACGATGAAACTTATGGCGCTTATGCCCCTGCACTGAATATCTATGACCTGCAAACCGGAAACAAGCTGAGCAGCTTTCCCCTGCCAGTGGATCAAAGTGGGAATTTTTTCACCAACCCACTGAGTATTGAGATATACAATAATCATGCCTTGCTCAGCAACCATCTGGGCGGATTGGTCTGCCTTGACATCTCAGATCCGGCAAATCCCAGCCAACTGTATTGGCTGATGGACCCTTTCCATGCTGTCTATCAATCGGCAGTTCGCGGCAATGAGCTCTGGCTGGCTACCTATGTAAACATGGCGGGAGGATACCTGCGCTGCTATGATATCTCCGAGTTTGCCAGCCCCATCCTGAAGTATCAGATCAACCTGGGGGATGTGTCCCCGGATCAGATGCTGATAATGGGCGATTACCTCTATGTAAAATTGCACACTTATCTGAGGTGTTATCGATTGGGAGCGGATAGCATTCTGGCGCAAAATGATTACTTTTTGGCCGGTATTGATCTGAAATATATGCTTCCCCTTGGTAAAGGCATACTGCTGGGTGGAGATGAACGCATGATCGTGCTTTCGCTAAGGAATCCGCTTCATCCGGAGCAAACCGGCTCTCAGAGATTGGAGTGGTATCAATCCCATGGTTACAACCCGTATTACTATCTTCAAACCCAATACGCTGTGAATAAGCATAATGTCCTGGTAGCCGATGGAACCAGCCTGAAGTGCTTTGATGCCAGCTTGGCTGCGGCTATGTGCGAAGCGGATCTGGATTTCGAGACTCAGGCTTTACAGGTTTTCCCCAATCCCGGACGGGGAGAGGTTTCCATCGGCTATCAGGCAGCCTCAACCGGATCGGCCAGCGTGGAAATCTATAATCTACGCGGTCAAAAGATGAAAAGCACCCGTATCAACTCCACAATGGAAGGCCTGAACATCCATCAGTTGGTTCTCACCGACGATGACGGGCGCAAATTGGCAGCCGGAATATATATCCTGAAAGTACGTGCCGGTGCCATCAAGCAAACTTCTAAACTGGTGGTGACGCAGTGATTTGTTGCTCAAATAAGGCAATAAAGCCAGGAACTGGGCGGAGAGAATGTGTTTCATTGTCTTATCTTTATTGAGACCATTGTGGCGCTTCCCAAGCCTAAATCAGATCAATCCAATACCCTGAGTACTACCTTTCGATACCCATACTGGTATATTGCATATATCATTACGGGTATTTTTGTCTGGATTTGAGTATGAGTATATTGAGAACCACTTGGACCAATAGTGCCCGAATTGACGTTTTCAGTGATGGTTTACATCGGCTCAACCTTTTTCTTCATCTGGCTTCGCCAAATTAACACCAACCTTTGAGACACTACCTGGATTTGATGTTTTCGGTGATGATGTACGGCTGTATCAGTGGGGATGAGCAATAAAAAAGATTGACTACATACCAATTGTGGATTCTCTTGCCCATACATTGTAACATACTGGTATTTATAGCCTATGTAGATAGATAAACAGGAGTAATTATGCGACGTATTTTGATCGTTGTGATGCTGATCAGCTTATTATTGGGAGCTTGTGGAAAAACGCTGACATCTACCAGAACTAAGGTAACTTTCTGGCATGGATTAAGCGGCCCCCTTGGAGACACTTTGACCGAGATGATCCGGGAATTCAATCGTTCCCAGGATGAAATCGAGGTGGTTGCAAATCCCATCAGTAGCTATACGGCTTTGTCACAGAAGCTGATGGCCTCAATACAAGCTAAAAAGCAGCCTGATATTGCTCAAGTTTTCGAAAGCTGGACTGCGAAGTATATCGAAGCCGATGTACTTTGCCCGTTGGATTCGCTGTTTGCAGAAGATCCGGACTTTAGTGAAGAGGACTTGCTGGATATCTATCCCGTATTCAGGGAATCGAACACCTTCAATGGCACGATGTATTCTTTCCCTTTCAACAAAAGCGTCCGAGCCTATTTCTATAATAAGGATGAGTTTTATCGCGCGGGTTTGGATCCCGATCACTTTCCCCAGACCTGGCAGGAGTTTCGTGAATACAACAAGCTTCTCACCCGTGATACCGATGGTGATGGCAAAATCGACCGCTGGGGTACGAACTTCAATGTCAATGAATGGCAATTTGTCAATCTCCTGCATCAAGCCGGGGGCAGGATCATCGATGAAACCGGGAAACCCATTTTGAATAGCGCAGCGGGAGTTGAAGCCCTAAACTTTATCCTGGACATGATGTTTAAGGATAAGAGCGTGTATCTGGTTCGCGAATATGAAGGTCAGAATGATTTTATGGCAGGGATTGTATCCATGTATGAAGGTTCCAGCGTATCCATCACCCACATGCGGCAGCAACCGATCAATTTCAACATCGGCTTCGCTCCACTGCCTACCTATAAAACCCGGCAAAGCGCAGTATCGGGTGCAAACATCGTGATCTTCCGCAGTGGTGATCGCAAACGCGAGCGAGCTGCCTGGGAGTTCATCAAGTGGTTTACCGCAAAAGAGCAGACCGCATATTGGAGCGTAAAAACCAGCTATATGCCGGTGCGCAGAAGCGCAATGGAAAGCGATGTCGTGAAAGATTTCCTGACTAAATATCCCCATTATCAGGGTATTTATTCTCAGCTTGAGGAAGCTGTTTACGAGCCTCAATCCTCTGCATGGTTCAAAGCCAGACCAGAGCTTAAAAGCTTCCTGGAACGTGCGATGCGGGGTGATCTGACTGCTCAGGAAACTGTTGATGGTGCAGCAGCAAAGTTTGCAGAATTAATTGCTGCAGAAATGGAATAATGCTTTTTCTCTTGACAAAGAAAGGGCTTGAATAGTTTTGAAACATATGCGTGCCGAAGTGGTGAAATTGGTAGACGCAGTGGACTCAAAATCCACCGGGCTTTGCGCCCATGCCGGTTCGATTCCGGCCTTCGGCACCACCTATTTAAAGGAGCAATTTGGCAAGTTTGCTACAATGCGATATTCTATGATTAGAGAAGGCAACTCCGTTTTGCCGGTTTTTTCGCAAGTGCTGACAGAGCGAGAATACCTGCCTTGTTTAAGAAGGGATGTTTTAGCTGCCCTGACAACCATTTTAGTACTAACGCAGAACCCGTGGAGGTATAGATGTCCCTCAGACATATTACAATAAGCCTGTGCCTGATCCTTGTTGGAGTTGCGCCCTTGGCAGCAATATCTCAAGGCTCATTACTATTTCTCACATTTGAACCCGGTGGTCGTGCCAATGGTATGGGACGCGCCTACAGTGCAGTTGCAGATGATGCCTTTGCGATGTGGTGGAATCCGGGTGCAACAGCTTTCAATCGAAAAGGTCAGCTTGCCGCCAACCATATTCCCTGGCTGCAGGGCTCTGGTGTGAATGACATGTTCTACGAATATCTGGGCTGGAACCAATATTTTGAGGGAATAGGCAATCTGAATGCTCACATCGTGTTGTTGGATGCCGGAACTCAGGATCAAACGGATTCCAGCGGATTATCATTGGGAATATTCCATTCCTTCGATATCGCTGGTGCAGTTGGTTATTCTGATGAGATCATCCCTGGTAAACTTGGAGTGGGAGCAAACTTCAAGCTTATCTATAGCTATCTGGCTCCCCCAACTGGTTTTACTGATTCAGAGGGCAAAGCTTTTAGTTTTGGATTTGATCTTGGAGCAAAGTATCTGGATTTAGCCAATTTGGAAGGGCTTGATCTATCCTTTGTGATTCAGAATATTGGCCCTGACGTGACCTTTGTGGATCAGGATCAGGCCGATCCCTCACCCATGACGATACGTCTTGGAACAGCTTACACTGTGTTCTCCAGTCCACTAAACAGCTTGATAGTATCTGCTGAAGCTTCCAAAATGCTGGCCAATGAAGATCCATTGTACGAACGCTTTTTGACTGGTTGGGAATACATGGATGAAACAATCTATGGCGTTGGTGGTGAATACACCTATCTGGATCTGATCTCTTTACGTGGCGGGTATTTCTATGATGAAGCCGGCAGCATCACCGGACCCAGCTTTGGAGTAGGTATTCAATATAAGATTGATACCCGCTACAAGCTGAATGCAGATTTCTCAATGGTACCTGCAGGCGAATTGACCGATTTTAACAAAGTCTTTTCTCTGGGCTTTGAGTTCTAAGAACTAAGGGAAATGAATCCGAAGCAGAGCCCAAGCTTCTGCTTCGGGTTTGGTATTCTTTATGAATAGAATCGCCGCTTTTGGGCAGCAGTGGGGCTTTAAGATCAGAGTGATATCGGTCTTACTCTGTCTTGGTATTGCATTCCAGCCCCTCTCAGGTGCCAAAATGCGTTTGAGACCCTACAAAGGGAGCTCATCAGCAAAGAAGCATCCTTATGTTGATCAACTCAGACAAGCCTCTTCACCAATTGATAGCCAGCGGAAAGATCAAAATTACGAACAATTGCTGGTGATTTTGGTGGATTTTCAGGAAGAACTGCCAGATGATCCCTATACCACCGGAAATGGCAAATTTCAACTGGAAGCGGATCCTTCCTATCAATATTCAATTGGGGCTCCCCCGCACAATCGTGAATACTTCGAGGAAAACCTTTCGGCGATGTACCATTATTATCAGGCAGTTTCGGCCGGTACCTATCATCTATCATACGATGTCTGGCCCAAAGATAAACCTGCTTACACTCTGCCGAAATCGCTGAGCTATTATAATCCTCCAGATGCTTCATCCAACGACTTTGTAGAAAAGATGGAGGAGTATTTTAAAACGGCATTTGAAACAGCAGATGCCGATGATCCCGAGATCAATTTCTCAAGTTACGGACACTATATGATCATCCATGCTGGGTCAGACTGGCAACATGATATTATGGGTGATAGCCCCTCCGATCTGCCTTCCTTTTTTATCACTGTAGGGGAGGGGAAAGAAGCTGTGGTGGATGGTGGCGGTACCTTGATTTCTCGTGCCTGCAACGTCCCCGCGACCATTTCTCAGGATTTCTCTGTGAGCGAAGAGGATGGACACAATATCCATTCTGGATACGGTGCCTTGAATGCAGTTCTCTTCCATGAATTTGGCCATTCCCTGGGATTAGTGGATCTGTACAATGTGCGTACATTCTATCCGATGGTGGGCAGTTTTGACATCATGGATAGTGGTGGTTCTGGCGTGTTGGTGGATGAGCTCACAAACGGAGATTGGGTGATGGTCGAAGGAGCATTACCAACTCTTCCCGGAGCGTTCAGCAGAGCGTTGCTCTTTGCAAAAGATCTACGAGAAAAAGGCGCGATGATTGATTTTGAGGATTTGCCTCCCAATATTGATAGCAATCTGGCAGCCAGTTCCAGGATGCCTGATGGTATGGTGGTGCCCACCATAATTAAATACAGGTTGAACCCCCGGGAGTATTACCTCTTTGAAAATCGAAGTGTAGATCCGGATGGGGATGGCGGCACTGCGGTCTTTGGCTCTCTGGATAGTCGGGTGATCTTGTATCCCACTCCTTTTGCAGACCCGGATAATAATCCCAGCTATGAATATGACTATCTTCTGCCTTCCTTTATCGGCACCGATGGTTCTGCAGTGGGCGGAGGCATCCTGGCTTGGTATGTGAATGAAGAAGTAATCTACGACGAGGGGCAGATTCTGGAGGATGACACGCTGTGGTCAAACTTCCAGAACAACTCCATTAATACGAACTTCAATCGTCCTGGTGTGCGTGTCCTGGAAGCAGATGGCTTACAAGATATTGGAGAGCCCTATTCCTCATATTGGACAGGTACTGCTTATGAATACTTTCACGCCAGAAAACCCTTGTTGGACGGAGAAGGACGCTTTGTAAACTGGACTCAGGAAATCTGGCGACCTACTTTGAGTTCCAGCACCAATCCCGCTTTGGTTGATGAAAATGGCCTGGGAAGCGTGTTTTATCTGGATGATATCTCAAATCCCTCTGCGCTGATGAGCTTCAAGGCAAAATCCAGCTTTTTCCCGGATGTGTTTGCCGCTCAACTGGAGTATCCGAGTTTTCCCGCAGCATTAATCAATACCAATTATAGCGACATATCGGTTCCATTCTTTGGCCTTCAAACCCTGAATCTATATTCCTATCTGAATAGTGAGTGGCAAAACCTGTTGGGAAGCTCTCCGCTTTTAATGTGGTCATTCTCTCATGCACCAGTAGTATGTGATGTTGATTTGGATGGTTATCAGGATCTGGTGGTCATTCAAGATAAGGTATTGCACTTCATTAACTTCTCGGATATCACGATTCAGGAAAAGCAAATTGTATTTCCCGACGCCCTGCATGCTCCGGTGGTTTATGACAACTCCTTGTATTTATATTCTGATGCCGCCATCTATAGGATGAAAGACTTTGCTGTGGAAAACTATTGCAGTATTCCCGGCGTAAAAGGGATTGCCCTGTGGCAGGATCGTATGGCTGTCCAATTGGAAAATGAATTGAAGATTCTGAAAACTACAGATTTTTCAGAGCTCCAAAGCCTGGCTCTTCCAGAGAGCTTTGGTGCCTATAACCCCGTGTTGTGGCACCATCAGGATGAGTGTTTGATCTTCTTGACAGCGGATAGTGGAAACATATATAGTTTTGATGGCAGTAGTCTGCATAAGGTGTTTAGTAATCCAGGTCTGGAACTTCCATCGCAACCAGGCTTGTTCCAGGAAGCCGGTGATGTTCTCAAGCTATTCTTTGGCTTGGGAAACAGAGCTTATCTGATCCATCATAATGGCTTGTTGGAAGCGGGTTTCCCGCTGTATCTGGATCAGGTGCTCATTGAAGAACATGGGTTATCCCGAGCGGTTATGCACAATGATCAGGTCTTGATGTATCTACCTGTGAAGGATCAGGGCACAATTGCCATCTCTGACTCTGCAGAGCTAAGAGCTGATTATGCCATGCTCTACCATCTGGCGCAGATAAACGATAAATACAAGCAGGACTACCTGCAGTTTGATTCAATCAATGGAAATCTGCTTTGGTACTACGCTGTTGGAAATCAAGCCAAGATTCACAGCATGCCGGCTGTCAGCAATCCGATCTTGTGGAATGCCCGGGATGCCGGTTCAGCAGGAAGCCTGAACGGGGGACCCTTGCAGGGCCTGACCCCTCCACAAACAGCATTTGACGCCTATGTGTATCCCAATCCGGTGCGTGATCAATTGTTTAGATTGCGGGTTTTGGGTGCTCAAGCAGGTATTAAGATCAGAGTGTTTGATGTCTCAGGAACGATAGTGTATCAGCGCATGATCAGCGAAAACTTCAACGCTGAAGATATTGAGCTGGATTCAAGTAATCTGAGCTCTGGAGTATATATCGTTAATGTGCAAAGCGGAAGTAATTCCAAAACTCTCAAGTTTGCCATAGAAAAGTGAGGAACATAGATGCGGAAGTTTACCATATGCCTGCTGCTGCTTTTTAGCCTGGCCACACTATTCGGCCAGGGGACAGAAGACTGGTTGTGGGGCGAAGATGAAGAAGACAAGAAAGAGCAGGAAAACAAGATTGAGGATCCTGATTTCATCCGTGTGAACTATCAGAAGAAGGATGCCCGCCGCGCAATGGTGTATTCCATGCTGCTTCCTGGAGCAGGACAGTTTTATGCGGATAAAAGCTCCATCACGACCTATATCTTCCCGGTTCTGGAAATTGGGATGATCGCTGGTATCCTAGTCTTTTCAAACCGTGGTGACAAGAAAACGGATGACTATGAATACTTTGCCAATGGCGAGTTGATCGAATATGCCTTTGGTGATACGATGATAACTACTCATCGTTACGAAAGAGATCGTCAGCATCGAGTGGAATCAATCATCATGGGGCTCAACTCCATTGATATATATGAAAGCAGCTATTTCCGGCTGGATGGTGATAATACCCAGCATTTCTATGAAGATATCGGCAAGTATCCTCACTATGTATATGGCTGGGCGGATTGGTATTATCACTTCGCTACAGATAACCTTGGCAACGAGGTTGACCCGATCTGGTATCCTGATGGCTATGAAAACAATCCAGGCTGGGTTTGGAGCGGTAACTACCCAATCTACAATGATGATGCCCTGGGCTATTCAACTGGAATCCCCATTGAGAATAACAGCCATGCTTCCAGTGCGATGCGTAAAGAATATGTGGCATTAAGAAATAAAGCCAAGGATGAATATGCGATTTCCCGGGGCTTCACTTATGGCTTGGTTGTAAATCATCTGGTTTCCGGTTTTGATGCCATCCGCCTTGCACGTAAAGCCAATAAGGGAGTATTGAGCGATAGCGGCCTGCGCTTCAATTACTACGCTGCCATGCGAGATAGCAAGCTGACTCCCACACTAGAGATAAACTGGAAGTTCTGATGGCACATAACACTCGTCTGAAGTTGATCCTGCCACTCATGCTTGTGCTATTTATCAGCCCACTTATGGCCCAGAGCAAGTTTGCATACATCGCTTCCAGTGCTGTCCTACCTGGATCAGGAGAACTTATGCTAGGGAGAACCAACCGGGGAATGCTTCTGCTGGCTTCGGATGTCCTGGCTATATCGGCTTTTGTGAAGACCAACAAAGATATGGATGATCAGAAAGATGCCTTCAGACACTATGCCCAACACTATGCGGGAGTAGATGCCAGCATGCCGCTTTCTCACTATCAGGTTGTGCAAGAATATTATAGCAGCGATGACTTCAATAACTTTCAGGATATGATGGCGCGGAACTACTTCGTGCTCTATCACAATGATGTTCAGGCATATTTGGATTATATGGCGCAAAACACCTATCAGGGCGAAGAAACCTGGCAATGGCAAAGCCAGATGCATTGGGAAACCTATCAGGATATGCGGAAGAAACACCAGAAGACCAAGATAAACCACACTCTTGCCCTGGGAATTATGCTGCTGAACCGTGCCATTAGCGTTGTTGACGTGGCAATCTTGAATACTAATGGCAAGCTTCAGGCCCGGCCATTTGGCCCGGATGGTGTGTTAATCGGTCTTCAGATGGACTTTTGAAGGAGTATGTAATGAAGAAACTGATCACTCTTGGATTGATTCTGCTTGCTTTTGGCAATATTGCTGCTCAAAGCTCTGGCAAGGATTTCTTGCTTTCCCTTGCTGTTCCCGGATTCAGTCAGATCTCAAACGGCCGGAATCATGGTTATGCCATGATGGCCGCAGAAGCTACCTTGATTGGTTCAATGCTGTATCTTTCCAGTGAATCTGAACTACTACGGGATGAATCATATACATATGCCCTGAAGTTCGCTCAATTGCAGCCTGGAGATTATGACGCAGAGTTTCTGCAAAACCTGGGAAAGTTCAACTCCAGTGGTTTTGATGCAGATGGCTACAATGCCAGTGTCAGACGTGAGGCCTTGAGTTTGTATCCCTATGATCCGGATCAGCAGCAGAGTTACATTGATGAGTATAGTTACAGTGATGATCAGTATTGGCGCTGGCAAAGTCAAGGCAACCGGTCACGATACAATAAAATGCGCAATGACGCAAATGATCTGGAAAGCTATGGTAAGCTTGCAGTTGGGATCATGATCATGAATCATATTGCCAGCGGGATTGATGCGCTCAGATACAATCACAGCAGTCGTACTCAATTCAGCATGGGCATCAAAGACGGGCATCCTCAATTGAGATTTCGCTATAGGTTTTAACAAATGAACTCGAATGAATCTCCCAATATCCTGCTCTGCGTAACAGGAGGGATAGCAGCTTACAAGGCAATTGAATTGGCAAGCATGCTTTATAAATCCGGATTTACAATACGCACTGTGCTAACTCCAAGTGCGAAGCGCTTTGTAAGTTCCATTAATTTTGCAGCGATCACACACAACAGCGTACATGAATCCCTCTGGGAAGATAGCGACCCTATCCCGCATATCAATCTGGCTGATTGGGCCGATCTGATTGTGGTAGCTCCTGCAACAGCAAACAGTATTGCCAAAGCGGTGCAAGGACTGGCAGACGATCTGCTTTCCAGCTTGCTATTGGCGCATCAGAAACCAGTTTTGTGGGTTCCTGCCATGAATGTGCATATGTTTGAGAATCCCATTACTCAAAGGAACCTCACTTTGCTAAGGGATATGGGACACTACATTCTTAGTCCGGCAAGCGGGATGTTGGCTTGCGGATATGAGGGCAAGGGGAAATATCCTCCGAATACGGAAGTAATGCAGGCCATTTCGTGTTATTTGCACTGTGGGCAGGATCTGATAGGCAAAAAGGTACTGGTAACTGCTGGAGCAACCGCTGAGGCGATAGATCCCATGCGGGTTATCAGCAATCGCTCCTCGGGAAAAATGGGAATCGCCCTGGCAAGGGCAATGGCATTACGAGGAGCATCGGTGAGCCTGGTCTATGCAAACATCAGTGTGGAGCTTCCCTATCTGCTGCAGCAAAGCATTCAAGCTCTTAGTGTGGACGCTATGTATGAAGCAGTAATGAAGATAGCCCCCGGGATGGATTGGATTGTCAAATGCGCAGCAGTGTCGGATTTCCAGCCAGGTCAGTCTTCCAGCTCAAAGATCAAGAAAGGTGGTTCCTTACATCTGGATTTGGTGCCCACAAGGGATATCCTGGCAGAATTGGGAGCTCATAAGAAGCAAGGACAAAAGCTGATCGGATTTGCAGCCGAAACTGATGATCTGATTGCTAATGCTCAGACCAAACTCAAAGCTAAAAACCTGGATATGATTATCGCTAATCATTTGGATAACGCAGCTTCGGATCGCAATCACATTCACATTATATCCCATGACCAGGATATTGAAAGCATCGAGGGAAACAAAACCGATCTGGCCCATTCCATAATCGACAGGATTGCCAAACTATGAAGCTATCCAGGATCTTAATCAGCGGTGCCAATTCCCAGATCGGCAGCTTTTTGGCAAAATACTATTCAGCCAAAGGGCACCCGATGTATCTGCTTTATCATCACAAGGATGATCGGATTCGGGAGATGGAGCATCCCAGGCAGAGTGTGGATCTGCGGGATTATGCGGCCACCAGTGAGGCAATCACAAACTTTGGAACTCCCATCGATGTATTGATTCATTGTGCTGCCATACGTAGTTCTGATGCCTTACCCCTTGCAGAGACGGATCCCGCTGTGTTTAAAAGCATCTTTGATGGCAACATGCTGCCTGCCTACAATATTCTGCGCTCGGTATTACCAGGTATGCGGAATCAGGGCTTCGGCAGAGTGGTGTTGTTTAGCTCAGATATCACGCGAACCGGCCTGCGTAATGGATCAGCCTATGCTGCTGCCAAAGCCGCCATCGCTAATCTGGCAAAAAGCGCTTCTCTGGAGTGCATTGCTGATAATGTCCTTATCAATTGTGTAGCTCCGGGACCGGTTGAGAGCATTCTGGAAGAGGATTTTAGTGGTGACTATCTGAACTTTAGAAAGCAGTATTTTCAGCGGCACATCGAAAACAGTGCATCCCATCTTTTGATCACAAAAGCGGAGATTTCTGCTGCTGTTGATCTTCTGATCGATCCCAGAACCTCAAATCTCTGCGGAGAAGAAATCTTTATTACCGGAGGCAAACCATGAAGAAAACCTTTGTTTTGATCCTATTGAGTCTCTGCGCCTGGCTTAATGCACAGGCATTCATGGATGGTGAAAAGCTAACCTTCAAGGTAAAGTATGGCATAGTGAGTGCTGCGGAAGCTACTCTAGATGCACAAACCTCAGTCTATCAGGGCACTCCCGTGTGGCATCTTTCAACCAACGCCCGGACCTACAGTTTCTTTGATAAGTTCTTCAAAGTGCGAGATCGGGTTGAATCCTGGTGGAGTAAAGCGGATATGCTCCCTTTTAAGTTTACCAAAAACCTGGAAGAAGGCAGATATCGCCAACACCGGGTGCATATCTATAACCAGAAAGAGGGTAAAACAACCTATCAAAAATGGTCGTTTCGCAGTAATCACTTTGAAAACAAGGTGATGGATATGCCACAGAACTCTCAGGATATTCTGAGTGCTTTCTACTATGTCCGGCATCAGAAACTGGTCCCAGGCCAAAGTGTGTTTGTAAATATCACAGCCGATGGCAGAAATATGTTTACTGAGGTTGCTGTTCATCGCAAGGAGACTGTGGATAGCATCTTTGGCAAGGTTGAATGCCTGGTAATCGAGCCCAAGCTGGCAGGAGAAGCAGTCTTCAAACAAACCGGCAGAATCCTGATCTGGCTTACCAATGACAGCTACAAGATTCCCGTGAAACTTGAAAGCAAGGTAAGCTTTGGCTCTTTTACTGCCACCCTCATCAGTGCGCAAAACGTACCTTTGAAATTGAAATAACGATGCCTGATCTGCATCTTCGCGAATCCTATTATTATGAGCTCCCCCGGGAATTGATTGCTCAATATCCAGCTCAGAAGCGTGATGAATCCCGCCTGATGCATCTGAATTGTAAATCCCAGGAGATCGTTCACCGCCATTTCCGCGATCTATCTACGCTGCTGAAACCGGGAGATCTGCTGGTCTTGAACAACAGCAGAGTGTTTCCTGCCAGACTCTTTGGCTATAAAGACAACGGGGTCAAAGTAGAAGTGCTCCTGCTGCATCCAACCAAAACCCCGGATACCTGGCAGTGCCTGGTTCATCCTGGGAAAAGACTGAAGCAGGATCAATGGCTCACATTTTCGGACAGCCTGAAAGGGTACATTTGCAAAGTGGATGATTCCGGCACCAGAGAGATTCACCTGGAACACAAGGATGAACTCTTCCGGGAGCTGGACCAGGTGGGACACATGCCCTTGCCACCTTATATTGCTCGTGAAGATATTAGCAGTGATCGCGATCGCTATCAAACCGTCTATGCCAGAGAATTGGGCTCGGTTGCCGCTCCCACCGCGGGCTTGCATTTCACCACCCAGTTGATCTCGGAACTGAAAGAGCAAGGCATCCATTTTACCGAATTGACATTACACGTTGGAGTCGGTACTTTTCGCCCGGTCAAGGTCGATAACATCCTGGAGCACAATATGCATAGCGAATGTGCCGAAGTAAGCGAAGAAACTGCTGCATTGATCAACCAGGCCAAGTCTGAGGGTAGAAGGGTCATCACTGTGGGCAGCACCTCCACTCGAACGGTGGAAAGCTTTTTCGAAAATGGCAGCATGACCTTTGGTAATCGCTGGACTGAGATATTCATCTATCCGGGCTACCAATTCCAAGTTCCTGATGCGATGATTACAAACTTTCATCTACCGGAATCCACTCTTCTGATGATGATTTCGGCATTTGCTGGTTTTGACTTTATTAAAAAAGCCTATGCGGAGGCAGTGGCGGAGCATTACCGTTTCTTTAGCTATGGTGATGCTATGTTTATTGAATTATGAAGATAAGATCATTCTTTTTTTATGACGTTCTGGACAACACGATGCTGGAGTATCAGCGTTTACAGGAAGTGCAGAATGGGCTGATATGTGTACGGGCTGGCACTCAGGCCGATGGTGTTGGGCGCAGCGACAAGGCCTGGCTATCTCCTCCGGGAGGATTGTGGTTCACCTTTGATTTTGAATATCCTGATCTGGTGCCATCTTTCGGCTTGTATGTGGGATATTGCATTCATCGCGCCCTCAGCGATGAATTCAATCCCTTGCAGGGAAAATTGCAGATCAAATGGACAAATGATATCATGTATATGGGAAAGAAGCTGGGCGGCCTGCTCTGCAAGCATATTGGCAACAAATATTACATCGGGATTGGGATCAATACCAACAATGAGATTGATGCCAGCCTGGGCAAGTTCGGCGCCGTCAGCATGAAAGAGATTTTGGGATTTGAAGTATCCAATGAAGAGCTCTGTCGCACTCTGATCAGCGCAGTTGAAGAGCATTCAAAGGTGCTGGCTCATGACATCACTTATATCACCTATTGCAATGAGCATCTCTTTGGCCGAAATCAGATGGCCTCAATTGATGTTGGTACTGTGCCCTATGATGCGGAAATCCTGGGGATTGATCTGCATGGGGCTTTGATTATTCGTAAAAAGATGGGTGAGATTGTGAATCTGCACTCAGGTTCCATAATGAGTGTGCAAGCTTTTTCTTGACAGATAGAGTAAATGCAAAAAACTTGAAAGAAATTAAGATTTATTAATACCCTGGAGGATCAAATGAAGAAATTGCTGTTTATCGCCCTGCTCGCTGCGCTGTTGATCTCAGCTTGCACGGTAAACAATGCTAGACCGGAAATGAAGCAGGATGTCGAGGAATACACCGGCCTTACTACCAAGGTTGGTATTCTCCCTCTGAAAAGCCTCGATGCCAGCAGTAGAAATATGAACAGAGTCCTTACTGTAAGGGATTTTGACTATGTGTTTGCCACGCATCCCAAGTATGAATTGCTGGATATGGATGCAGTGGAGCAAGGATTCAAATCGTTTGGTATCCCAGATGTTGATGATCTTGAACCCGAAGAAATGAAGGAAATTGCCGACGAAACCGGGGCAAACGTCCTGATCGTTGGAAACATTTCCGCTGATCGGAGCAATTCCTTTGCTCTGGCCTTCAAGCTCTTCAGTGCTCGCACCAATGAACTGCGTCAGGTAAACTTCAATGTTACCAACGATAAGTTTGCCCGGTGGAAGACCATGGATGAAAACCTTATGGCTGAGCTTGACAGATTCATCTCTACCGAAGTGGAAAAGATATTCAACTTTGCCACAAACTTCTATGCCACTGGCAACTACGCAGAAGCTGAACGTCAATTGAATCTGGCGATCGGTCTTGATCCGGAAAATAAAGATGCTTACTACTATCTGGGCGCTACGAAGTTCAAAACGCAGAATTATGCTGCTGCAGAAGAACACTTCAATCATGTATTGACCATTGATCCAAATCATCTCCAAACTTTACGCATGATGAATGATATGTATGAAGCTCAGGGCGACACTGCCAAACGCCTCGCAATTATGGAACGGATTGCCACCATCAACGAAGATGAAGAACTGTGGCTGGCTGTGGGAAACCTCTATGCTGAGAACAATAACACAGTTAAAGCTGAACAAGCCCTTCGCAATGCCTTGAACCTCAAATCTGATTATACTCTGGCCCAAACCCGGCTGGCTTTCTTGCTTTATGATACACAACGTTTTGGCGATGCCATCCAGTATCTTGAATCTGCCTATGATGCCTTTCCGGAAAATGATATCATTTCACGCCGCCTGGCAATTTCATATCAACGCAGTGGGCGGATGAATGAAGCTATTGAACGCTATGAAGGCTTGATCCGTAACAACCCCAACAATGCACAGGCCTATCTGAATGTGGTTAGCCTGTATCGTCAGCAAGCCACCGAAGCTACAGACCCGGCAATTACCCAGGAAATGAACAACAAAGCTATCAATACAATGAACGAGCTCAAACGCGTAGCTCCGGATAATCCCCTGGCTTACCTCAATCTTGCCAGTATCTTCCTGGCTCAGGGTCAGAACGCTGATGCTGAATCCAATGCCAATCTCACCCTTGAGAAGGATCCAACCTTGTATCAGCCTTACGTGATCCTGGCAACGGTTAATCAGACCAAAGGTACCAATGATTACAACCGCTTTGTTGATCTGGAAAAACGCGCTGCTAACGCTGTCGGACGTGAAGCTACCAGGCTCTCTGGAGAACGTGATGCTGCCAAAGCTGCGGCAAATGCCAATTTCAGAAAAGCTGTCGAACAGCTTAATGCTGCAAAACTTCGCGCAAGCGAACCTGAAGCTGTGACCGATATCACGAATCGCCTCTCCAGACTCCAAACTCTGGTAAACCAAACCTCCGGTTACTAAAATCCTATAAAATAAAGTCACATATTGCAAAGCCGCTTTCTGGGCGGCTTTGCTTTTACACCCGATACACCCAGAGAAGGTTGTGGATTCCAACCCTCCTAGTTGTCGTCACGATGCCGTTACCTTGTGGTTACAAAAGTAACGGCAAGGTGACCACATCGTCACGACAATCAATGGGGATGTCGCAGGAATAGGGGCTTTAAGGAAGAATCCTCCTGTGATTGGAACTGTTTTTGCATTCCATCAGTATGATATCTTGCGGGTGAAATTTATGCACCGTCGAGTGATTTGTAAATGTATGATATATAAGGAGATGCCTGTGAAGAACATAAGCTTGATCATCTTGCTGCTAGCTGTGGCAGCGCTTTTACCGGCAGCATTGCAATGGGATAACCCCGTGGCTTTGCGTCAGGGAGTGAATATTGAATGGTTCCGCACCGGAACTGAATCCGGAGATGGCGGAGCCGTCTATGTCTGGAGCGACACCAAGCTTGGTGAACGCGATCTTTGGGCTCAGAAAGTAGATGCCAGTGGCAATATGGTATGGGGTCAACCCTTATTGGTTGATGGCAAGCCTGATCGTCAGGAAGATCCCGTGATTACCCGGACATCGGATGGCAACTATATCATAGCCTGGATTGATTTTTCCGATGATTTGGATGGCAATGTCTATGCTCAGAAGATCAGTGAAAGTGGTCAATTACTATGGCCTGATGGCGGTAAGCCCGTGTGTGCCATTCCCAGTATGCAGCTTGGCTTGAACATGGAAGCTGATGAGAATGGTGGAGCTTTCGTCGTTTGGGGAGATAGCCGTAATCCCAGCAAAGATCTTTATGCCCAAAGGCTTTCTGCCAGTGGCGATCCGCTGTGGACTGTCAATGGAATTCCGGTGGCCAACGGTGCAGGCGATGAAGTTCAGAATACCATGCTTCCCGATGGACAGGGTGGGATGATCATTGGTTATACCCATACCTATGTGGGCGAAGCTGATGTCTATGCCAAACGCTTTGATGGCAATGGAAATATGACCTGGACTGCTCCCCTTGAGCTGGCTGTAACCAATGGCAATCAATCTGGAGTCCGCATGGCTGCCCTCACGGGTGGAGATTTCATGTTTACCTGGGTTGACAACCGCGATAACGAACCCGATATCTATGCTCAGTTAGTTAATATCAGTGGCACCACACTTTGGAGCGATCCCTATATAGTCTATGGAGATGCAGGTTCGGCAACTCCTGCTCAGCAGTTGAATCCTCGCATTCAGGGCACCAGCGATAATGGCGCCGTGATCGTCTGGGAAGATTTCCGTCTGGATAGTCAGAATGCCGATCTCTTCGCCCAAAAGGTTTCTGCGGCTGGCAACAAACTCTGGGGGGATGCCGGAATCGCTGTTGCTACAGCTGAGTTTGCTCAGATTGGTCAACGGATGGCTTCGGATGGTAATGGTGGCGTGTATATAGTTTGGGATGATCTGCGTAATGGCAATTCACCCAATGATGATATTTATGCTCAACATCTGAATTCCAATGGGGAAGCCCTCTGGACTGCAGGTGGGAAATCGATCTGCAGCATGCCTTTCGAACAGAATGGTGGATTGATCAAAGTGAGCGGTGACGATATTTTTGTGAACTGGATGGACTTGCGTAATGGCAGTGTCGGCATTTATTATCAAGTGCTGAATGCTGCTGGAGTAACGCAGCTTGCAGATAATGGCGTTCAGGTGTTTTGGGGCTTGAGTGGAGATACTCCCAAGGGCGAGTATCAAATATTACCACGCTCAAATGATCTGCTGATTATCTGGCAGGATACTCGTTTTGCCAATGATGGCAACCGGATATTCTACCAAATCGTGGATACCAATGGCAATCCCATGTTCGCCGAAGATGGAATCCCTGTAACTCTTCAGGGTGGAGGCAAACAGGAATCAGCTAAAGCTGTGGTTACCCCCGATGATCAATTTGCCATCGTTTGGGTGGATGGAAGAGATGGAAACCCAAATATCTATGCACAACTCTTTAATCCAGCCGGAGAAAGGCTTTGGGGCGATAATGGTGTAAAGCTCACCGAT
>Ga0265294_10003814_pt1 | contig 19050 bp, 16 predicted proteins | sample MunlanPumphouse3_FD_192504 | JGI IMG/M metagenome (GOLD analysis project Ga0265294, IMG submission 192504) | Groundwater microbial communities from a municipal landfill in Southern Ontario, Canada - Pumphouse #3 | ecosystem: Environmental > Aquatic > Deep subsurface > Groundwater | place...
TCTTTCATGACGGCATGGACACCCCCCGCCCGGTGCAGATCTTCCATGTAGGCCGGACCGGCCGGTGCCAGGTGGCACAAGTTGGGGGTTTTCGCCGAAATTTCGTTGGCCATGTCCAGGGAGAGTTCAATGCCGCATTCGTGGGCGATGGCCGGCAAATGGAGCATGGAGTTCGTGGAGCAGCCCAAGGCCATATCCACCGTCTCTGCGTTGTGGAACGCCGCCGCCGTCATGATGTCCAGAGGGCGAATATCTTTTTTGACCAGATCCATGATCTGCATGCCGGCCCTTTTGGCCAGGCGCAGCCGGGCCGAATAGACCCCCGGCAACGTCCCGTTGCCCGCCAGGCCCATGCCCAATGCTTCGGTAAGGCAGTTCATGGAATTTGCGGTGTACATGCCGGAGCAGGACCCACAAGTCGGACAGGCGCTTTCTTCGTATTCGGCCAGCCCGGCTTCATCCAGCTTCCCGGCTTTGTACGCACCGACCGCTTCAAACATATGAGAAAGACAAGTGCGGGAACCGTCGTCCATGCGGCCGGCCATCATGGGCCCGCCGGAACAGAAAATCGTGGGAATATTGATTCGGCCGGCGGCCATGAGCAATCCCGGGACATTTTTATCGCAGTTTGGGATCATCACCAGACCGTCGAACTGATGCGCCATGGCCATGGCTTCTGTGGAATCGGCGATCAGCTCCCGGGTCACCAGGGAGTACTTCATCCCCACATGCCCCATGGCGATCCCGTCGCAGACAGCGATGGCGGGGAAGACCAGCGGCGTACCGCCGGCCATGAGGACTCCGGCTCGGACAGCTTCGGTGATCTTGTCCAGGTTCATGTGGCCGGGCACCACTTCGTTGTAGGAATTGACGATCCCGATCAGCGGCCGGTCCATCTCTTCCCGCGTCAATCCCAGGGCATACATCAGGGATCTGTTCGGCGCCCGCTCCACACCGGCTTTCGCATTGTCACTTCTCATGGTATCTCCTTCTCTGTTCTATTTCCTGAGCCAGCTCATCATGTCTCTCAGCTTTTTCCCTACAGCTTCCAGCGGGTGCTCGGCCTGCACTCTTCTGCTGGCCAGGAACTTCGCCTGATTGCCGGCACCGAATTCCTGAATGAATTCCGTGGCGAACGTGCCGTCCTGGATCTCGCCCAGGATCTTCTTCATTTCCTTCCGGGTCTCCTGCGTGATCAGGCGGGTGCCGGTACGGTAATCGCCGTACTCCGCCGTGTTTGAGATGGAGTAGCGCATCATGGCGAATCCGCCGCTGTTGATCAGGTCCACGATGAGTTTCATCTCATGGATGCATTCGAAATAGGCCATCTCAGGCTCGTATCCCGCCTCCACCAGTGTGTCGAAACCGGCTTTCATGAGTTCGGTGACGCCCCCGCACAACACGGCCTGCTCACCGAAGAGATCGGTTTCCGTCTCCTCTTTGTACGAAGTTTCCAGAATGCCGGCACGTCCCGCTCCGATCCCGGCCGCATAGGCCAGTGCATAGTCTTTTGCCTTGCCGGTGAAATCCTGATGCACGGCGATGAGGCTGGGGACGCCTTTCCCTTCCGTGTACTGGCTCCGCACGGTATGACCCGGTCCTTTGGGCGCCACCATGGTCACATCCACGTTGGTCGGCGGAAGTACCTGGTTGAAGTGGATATTGAACCCGTGGGCAAACATGAGCATATTGCCCTCTTCCAAATAGGGTTCCACTTCTTCTTTGTATACGGCAGGCGCTTTTTCGTCGGGCACGAGCATCATGATGATGTCTGCCTTTTTCGCCGCTTCGGCAACCGTCATGACGGGCAGTCCCGCTGCCTGCGCTGCCGGAACGCCGGCGGAATTGCTGCGCAGTCCCACGATCACGTTCGCGCCGCTTTCCTTCAGGTTTTGGGCATGGGCATGTCCCTGGGAGCCAAAGCCCATGATCGCGATGGTTTTACCGTCAAGCAATCCAAGATTGCAGTCTTTGTCGTAGTACTTGTTGATCATTGGAATCTCCTTTTTTCCTATGAGCGATGGCTTTCTGTGTTTTGGTACGTAAACGCGTCCTCTCCTCTTTCGATGGTGGTGACGCCGGTCCGGCATTGTTCGATGATCTCATATTTTCTCAGCACCGCGAGAAACGCGTCGATTTTCCCCGGCTTTCCGGTGAGTTCGATGATAAGGCTGTTTTCGGACAAATCCACGATCTGTGCTTCGTAAATGCTGCAGATGGCCGAGATGCCTGTCAAATCGTTTTCGCAGGTGCGCAGTTTGAGCAACAGAAGTTCTCGTTGAATGGCGACCAGCGGGTCTTCGACCCGTACAGCGAGAACCTCCACCAACTTTTTCGTCTGCAGAATGATTTGCTTGATCACGTTCTCATCACCGGTCGTGGTGATGGTGATGCGTGAAATATCCGGATTTTCAGTGGCAGATACGGTCAGAGAGTCGATGTTGAATCCCCGGCGCCCGAACAGCATGGCCACTCGGGACAACACGCCTGCGTTGTTTTCCACCATGAGTGCGATGATCGTCTTACCCATCATTATAGTCCTCCTTCCTCCTGTGTCAAAATAATATCCTCCACTCCTTTGCCCGCAGGCATCATAGGCAGCACTTTTTCCTTTTTGTCTATGGGGCATACGATCCAGGAAGGGCCTGTGTTTTTCAGCGCACCGGAAAAGGCTTCCCGGAAGGCTTCTGCCGTGTCGGCCCGGTATGTCTGAACACCGAACCCTTTGCCCACCGTCTCGTAGTCGGTCTTTCGATAGGGTTCCGTCGCCATGTAGCGCTCTTGATGATAGGCCCATTGAAGCTGACGCACCATGCCCAGCACCGCATTATCCATAATAATGGTGATAACGGGCAGGCCGTAGGAGACGGCGGTGGCCGCCTCGCACATATTCATGTGCAGCGACCCGTCGCCTGTGATATGGATCACCGGTGCCGAGGGAAAGGCGACTTGCGCGCCTACGGCCGCCCCGTATCCGAAGCCCATGGTTCCCAGTCCGCCGCTGGTCATAAACCCTCTGGGGCGGGTGGTTTTACAGTATTGAGCCGCCCAGATCTGATGCTGGCCCACATCCGTGGTGATGATGGATTCGGGGCCGGCCAGTTCGCCGATGATCTCCATGATCTGATGGGGCATCAATTTATCTCCCGTGTCGTCGGGGAAATAATCTTTTTCCTTCCATCGACGGATCTCTTCCATCCATTCGCTTCGGTCCCTGCGATCCACAAGCGGCATCAGCGCCTGAAGGATGCTGCGCAGATCTCCGATGAGCGATCCCCCGGAGTCCACGCTCTTGCCGATCTCGCTGGGATCGATATCGAACTGGATAATCTGCGCTTTGGGGGCAAAGGTCTTTCGTCCCTGGGCGACCCGGTCGGACAGACGAGTTCCTGCCGCGATGAGCAGATCTGCCTGGGCGATCGCCGTATTTGCCGCCAGGCTGCCGTGCATGCCGGTCATGCCTAGATCCATCTCGTCCCCGAATGCGATGACGCCGGTGGCCATGATGGTGTGGCATGCCGGGATGCCTGTTTTTTCGATGAATCGTTTCAATTCTTTCGAAGCGCCGCTGCTCACCACGCCGCCGCCGAAACAGAGCACCGGGCGTTTGCTTTCGTTGATCATACCGGCGATGCTCCGGATCTGAGCGGGATCCGGCGCATCGATCGGATCCTGATGCCGGATCTGCCGGGGTTCGAACGCACAAAACGCTGCGGTAAGATCCTTGGGGATGTCCACCAGCACAGGGCCTTTTCGCCCGGTGTTGGCAATTTCAAAAGCAGTCCGTATCGTTTGGGAAAGACGGTCGATATCCCGTACCGCATAAGTGTGCTTTGCGACGGGTCCTGCGATCCCGGAGATATATACTTCCTGGAAGCTGTCTTTCCCGATCAGATCCGTACCTACGTTTGCGGTAATCGCCACCATGGGCACGCTGTCCAGAAAAGCAGTGGCGATCCCCGTGATCAGATTTGTTGCGCCGGGTCCGCTTGTGGCCAGGCAAACGCCGACTTTGCCCGTCGCCCGGGCATATCCGTCCGCCGCGTGGGCGGCGCCCCGCTCATCGGCAGGGAGATAATGTGTGATTCTGTCCCTTCGGTTGTACAGGGCATCGTGAATGTGCAGCGTAGCGCCGCCCGGATATCCGAAAAGATCGGTCACCCCTTGCTCGATCAGCACTTCCACGATGACCTCCGCACCTGTCATCTTCATGTTCTGTCCCTCCTTCCAAAGTAAAAAAGCCGCTGTCCTTCGTCCATGCTCCGATGGACGAAGAGACAACGGACGAACCCTTGCGGTACCACTCTTCTTGCTTTTCCGTCTCCGGAAAAACCACTCTGACGGGATCTTTCAATCCCCTGCGCGATAACGGGCGCAACCGGTTGTGCTTACACAGATCCTGTCCTTGGGCCAACTGCTCGGGGAGGACGTTCACCATCGGAAGAAGTATTGTCTCGCACCCGACGACAACTCTCTGAACTCTCCTGAAAAGCTACTCTTTCCCTTCAATGCAATGCTTATAAAATTATACGAATTATATAGAGTCGATCCGGACTTGTCAAGCACATTTATTCGGAATCCATGACAATCTTGCATTCCACGAATTGCCGGGCTGCCCTGGGGGTTCTTCCGCCGCTGCGGATCGCATAGGCTTCGGCCTCCCGGATCAATACATCCTCGGGCAGATCCAAACCGCTGTGCTCCGCCAGGCGAAGGACCAGTGCTGTAAAGAGATCTCTTCCGGGTTTTCCGAAAGTAACGACCATGCCGAAACGGGCCGACAGGCTGGCGATCTCTTCCAACGTGTCGTTCAGGTGGACCTCGTCGCCCCGGCGATCCCCAAAGGTCTCGTTGATCAGATGGCGGCGATTGCTGGTGGCGTAGACCACCACGTTCCTGGAGCGGGCGGCGATGCTGCCCTCCAGGACCGTCTTAAGAGCCGTAAAGTGACTGTCGTCGGAGGCAAAAGACAAGTCATCGATGAACAAAATGAATTTCAACGGATTTTCAGCCAGCTCATCCAGCAGAGGCGGAATCGTCTGCAGCAATTTCTTTTCGATCTGTATCAGCCGAAGTCCCCGGTCGAAGTATTCGTTGGCCACAGCTTTGACAGTGCTGGACTTCCCGGTTCCCGCATCGCCGTACAACAGAATATTGCTGGCCGGAAGCCCGGTCAGCAGTGCCTTTGTGTTGCGCACCACTTTTTCTCGTTCTTCCTCGTATCCGTACAGTTCTGAAAGACGCAGAGGATCCGGGTGCAGGACCGGCACCAGCCGGCCTTCCGACGACATGGAGAACGCCCGATAGGCAGCAAACAGTCCGTATCCCTCCACCGACACACGCTCCATACGGGCTTCGTAGCACGCATTGAAATCCGTTGCCTCCGATCGCCAGGAAGGAAGCGTCCCGGGATCAGGCCGTGCAGCCGCCGCCCGGGACAAGGCATCCAATTCGGCTTCCAGTTGGGCTTGGATCAACGAGTCGGGGCGGCGGCCGGCCGCCCGTTCTCGAACATAGAAGTTATCGTCTTTCAGGATTCTGTCCAAAATCGCCTTTGTAAGATCGACACCTTCGGAATACAGTGCCGCAGCCACTGCCGCAGCACTTGCCTCACGTTCGACCTCCTCTGATGCACACAGCCACCCGGAAAGCCCGCGCACCAACGGATCCTGCCTCAAATTTCCAAAGATCACCAGCCCATCCAATTGTCGCCCGATCTTGGCCTGATCCATGATCATTCGCCCTGACGCAGACAATAGAATGCGTTCCTGCCGGCATAGATGGCCGAATCACCCAGGCTGTCTTCCAGGCGAAGCAACTGGTTGTATTTGGCGATCCGATCGGTCCGGGACAGGGATCCGGTCTTGATCTGTCCTGCGTTGAGTGCGACTGCGATATCGGCAATGGTGGAATCCTCCGTCTCGCCCGAACGGTGGGAGATTACGGCCGTGTAACCGGCGCGCTTGGCCATTTCCACCGCATCAAAGGTCTCCGTGAGCGTGCCGATCTGATTCACTTTGATCAGGATGGAATTGGAGATCTTCTCTTTGATCCCCCTGGCAAGGCGTTCCGTGTTCGTTACGAACAAATCGTCCCCCACCAGCTGGATCCGGTCGCCCAAGGCTTCCGTCAGGAGCTTCCACCCGTCCCAATCATCCTCGGCCAGTCCGTCTTCGATGGAAATGATGGGATATTTATCCACCAGCATCTGATAATACCGGATCATCTCCCGGGCGCTGCGGACCACGCCTTCTCCCTTCATATCGTACTTTTCCGAAGCGGCATCGTACATCCCCGAAGCGGCCACATCCAGTGCGATCTGAATATCTTCTCCCGGACGATAGCCCGCCTTTTCGACGGCTTCCAGGATCACCCGGATCGCCTCTTCGTTGGTGGCCAGGTTCGGCGCAAATCCGCCTTCGTCCCCCACGGCTGTACTCAAGCCTCTGCCCTTGAGCACGGCCTTGAGGCTGTGAAACACTTCCGCACCCATCTGCAAGGCCCGGCGAAAGCTCGCCGCCCCCACAGGCATGATCATGAACTCCTGGATGTCCACGGTGTTATCGGCATGCTCTCCGCCGTTGAGGATGTTCATCATGGGCGTGGGCAGCGTCTTGGCGTTGATGCCGCCCAAATACTGGAACAAGGGAAGCCCGAGGCTTTCGGCCGCGGCCCGGGCTGTGGCCATGGAAACACCCAGAATGGCGTTGGCGCCCAGCTTGCCCTTATTGGAGGTTCCGTCCAGCGCGATGAGCACCCGGTCCAGACCGGTCTGATCCATGGCGTCCATCCCGATGACAGCCGAAGCGATGAGGGTGTTCACATTTTCCACCGCCTGCTGCACGCCCTTGCCGCCGTAGCGATTCTTGTCGCCGTCCCGCAGCTCCACCGCCTCATGGACCCCTGTGGACGCACCGGAAGGGACGATGGCCCGCCCCATGATATCGTCCTCCAGCCAGACTTCCACTTCCACCGTGGGATTCCCCCGGGAATCCAACACTTCTCTTGCATATACTTCCTCGATATAAGACATGATCGTTCCTCCTTTAAAAACGTACGATATCCATAAAATCTTCGGGCACCAGACTGGCGCCGCCCACCAAGGCTCCGTCGATGTGTTCGGTGTGCATCAGCTCGGATGCATTGGAAGGTTTGACACTGCCGCCGTATTGAATGACCGTCTTCTCCGACACATCGGTTCCGTAGAGCTCTTTCAGCGTTTCCCGGATGAGACCGCACATTTCTCCGGCCTGCCCCGGCGTGGCTGTCCGGCCGGTCCCGATGGCCCAAATCGGCTCGTAAGCGATGGTGATCTGCGCCGCCTCCCCGGCCGACACGTCCTTCAGCGCCGCCCTGACCTGACTGCTTACATATTCGGCCGCCTCTCCCGCTTCCCGGATCTCCAGAGATTCTCCGACGCAGCAGATGGGCAGTATGCCTGCACCCAGCGCTTTCTTGACTTTTTGATTGACCGTATCGTCGGTCTCTCCGAAGTACTGCCGCCGTTCCGAATGTCCGATGATACAGTAGTCCACTCCGATTTCTCGGAGCATCGCAGCGGAAATTTCTCCGGTGAATGCGCCTTCCTCTTCGTAGTGCATATTCTGAGCAGCCAGTTTGATCCCGCTGCCTTCCAGCTTCTTTTTCAGCGCCGCCAGCTGGGTAAACGGCGCAGCCAGTGCGACATTCACGCCTGCGGGCCGGTCCATGGCCGCAAAGCGTCCGGCAAACTCCAACGCCTGGGCGGTCGTCTTGTACATTTTCCAGTTTCCTGCGATAAAAGGTGTTCTCATGTTGCTCTCCTCTTCAATTCATGCATCCAGCAATGCATCTACACCCGGAAGCGTTTTTCCTTCCAGAAATTCCATGGACGCACCGCCACCTGTGGAGATGTGGCTCATGCTGTCCGCCAGTCCGAATTGTGTGACCGCTGCAGCCGAATCGCCGCCACCGATGATCGTGATCCCTCCGCTTTCGGCCATCGCCCGGGCAATCGCCCGGGTCCCTTCTTCGAATGCGGGAAACTCGAAGACGCCCATGGGTCCGTTCCAGATCACTGTGGCCGCATCCCGGATCGCCTCGGTAAACAACGTGATGGTCTTCGGACCGATGTCCATACCCATCCAACCGTCCGGGATGCCCATGGCGTCGGCGATCTGCGTATCGCATCCGGCGTCAAAGGCATCTCCGATTTTATTGTCTACGGGAAGCAGCAATTCCACTCCGTTCTTTTCGGCCTCTTTCTGAAGACTTCTTGCCAGGGCCAGCTTGTCTTCCTCCACGAGCGAGTTGCCGATTCTGCCTCCGTTGGCTTTCAGAAAGGTATAGGCCATTCCGCCGCCGATGATCACCTTGTCCGCCTTGCGGATCAGACTCTCGATGACACCGATCTTGTCGCCGACTTTGGAGCCGCCCAGGATCGCGACCAATGGCCGTCCGGGTGTCTCCAGCGCATCGCCCAGGAATTTCAATTCCTTTTCGATCAGCAGCCCGCAGACCGCAGGAAGGAATGCCGTGATGCCCGCGGTGGATGCATGGGCCCGATGTGCGGTGCCGAATGCGTCGTTTACAAACAGATTCCCCAGTTCCGCCAGGGCTTTCGCAAAATCCGGATCGTTGGCCTCTTCCTCCGCCCGGAACCGGAGGTTTTCCAGCAGCATCACCCGTCCCGGCTGCAATGCGGCTGCTTTCTCCCGGACTTCGTCATCCACCACTTCGGAAGACGGAACAAAGACGACGTCCCGGCCGAGAAGTTCGGCGAGCTTTTCGGCCACAGGCCGCAGCGTAAATTCTGCTTTCGGAAGACCTTTGGGCCTGCCCAAATGAGACATCAGGATCACCGATGCGCCGTGCTCCAGGAGATATCGTATCGTCGGCAGCGAAGCCATAATCCTGGTGTCATCGCTGATCTTCCCTGCTTCCATGGGTACGTTCAAATCGCAGCGGACCAGCACCTTTCGCCCCGAAACCTCCGTTTGAATGATCGATTTCTTCATTTTATTTCTCCTTCCGATCAATATCGCTTCCGCTTGGACGAAGCGGGGATCCGCAGTTCGTCCCGATATTTTGCCACGGTCCTGCGGGACAGATCGATGCCCCGCACTTCTTTCAGGCGCCGAACGATGACCTGGTCGCTGAAAGGAGCGTGGGGGTCTTCTCCGGCGATCATTTCCTTCAGCAGCTCCTTGACACTCTCCGAAGCAACGCCGGTACCCCGGTTGTCGCAGACCCCTCCGGTAAAAAAGTACTTTAACTCAAAAAGTCCTCTGGGCGTCTGGACATATTTCCCGTTCACGGCCCGGCTCACCGTGGATTCATGGACACCCGCCTCATCGGCGATCTCTGCCAGCGTCATGGGCCTCAGGTGCTTGGCTCCCCGGTCGAAAAAGTCTCTCTGATGATTGACGACGGCTGTGACCACGTGAAAAATCGTTCGCTTGCGTTGTTCGATGCTCTTGATCAGCCAGACTGCCGCATTGAGTCGCTTGTTCAAAAATTCGGTGATCTGGCTGTCCGGATCCGCCTCGTTCAACACTTTCCGGTAATAGGAACTGATGGACAGACGAGGTATTGTCTTTTCGTTCAGCACAACGATGTACTCGTCCCCCACTTTTTCCACGGTCACGTCGGCGGAAACGTAGCGCACTTCCTGGGAGGAGCCGAACTGGCGACCGGGTTTCGGTTCCAGATTGCGGATCCTGTCACAGTGATCCTGGGCTTCTTCCGCGGAAAGACCGTTTGCTTTCGCAATGACGGAGATCCGATTACAGGCAATATCCTCCAAATGGTTTTCCACCAAGTTCGAAGCCACTGCGCTGTCCTGTCCGCCGCGTTTCAGTTGAAGATGCAGACATTCCTTGAGATCCCTGGCGCCTACCCCGGGAGGATCCAGACTCTGGACCGCCTGCAGCGCTTCGGCGATGTGCTCCGGGTCCACGGAAGACACGTTCGCGATTTCGTCGATGCTCAGGGTGAGATAGCCGTTTTCATCCAAGGCCTCGATGATCAGTCTGGCTACCCGGCAGGACTCGGTGTTCAGGCAGAGGAATTGCATCTGAGTCATCAGGTATTCGCTCAGGGAAATATCCTTGCTGAGATACTGCTCATAAGAATAATCCTGGGATACCGGTTCGCTCTGAAACTGGCGATAACTGATATCGTCGTATCCGCGTTCCCGGATGTATTCGCCCCAATCGAATGCTTCGTCCTTGGCCACATCGCATTCACGCCGGTCCTCCGGATTGTTGATTTCCATCGACGGATCCTGAACGCTTTCCTTCTCGGAGGGATTCTGCTCCTCCAATTCCAGCACAGGATTGGCCATGAGTTGCTCGTCCACATACAACTCCAATTCCTGCGCCGTAAACTGCAGGATCTTGATCGCCTGGATCAGTTCCGGCGTCATCACAAGCTTTTGGCTTTGCTCCAGTACAAGTTCGTAGCCGATCTTCACGGTACCCCTCCTTTCTCCGAAATTTGTAAAGGCGGTAATTCAGAATTATAGCACCGTCCCAGGGTTATTTCAATTCCGGAAACCCCAGTTGCCGCAGCGCTTCGTACAGCACGATCCCCACGGAATTGGACAAGTTGATGGATCGCAGCCGGGTATCTGCGCTCATGGGGATCCGAATGGTATCCGCCATTCTGTCCCGCAAGAGATCCGCGGGCAGCCCTTTGGTCTCCTTTCCGAAGACCAGCATGTCTTCGTCCCGATAACAAACATCCGTGTAGGACTGTATCCCTTTGGTCGTCGCCAGGAACAGCCTCCGGGTCCCCCATTCACGCAAAAACGACTCCAGGTTTTCGTGAAGGATCAGTTTCACAAAGGGCCAGTAGTCCAGTCCCGCCCGTTTGAGCTGACGGTCATCGATGGAAAACCCCAGGGGTTTGACCAAATGGAGCACCGTGCCGGTCGCGGCGCATGTTCTGGAAATATTTCCGGTGTTGGGCGGGATCTCCGGCTCCACCAACACGATGTGTAATGCCATAGTGGTATTGTACTACATTTTCTTCGTGCTTTGTAGCTTGTATGGTATAATGTTGCCCAGACAAATCGGACGATTTTTCGTCTTCTGAAATGACGGAGGTAAAGAATGAACAAAAAAACCATCGGCGTTGCGCTGCTGGGCTGCGGGAACGTGGGCAGCGGAACGTTCCGGGTACTGACAGAAAACGCCGGAATCATTGCCAAAAGAGCGGGCGCGGACGTGCGCGTCAAAGCCATTCTCGTCAGGGATCTATGCAAGGATCGGGATGCCGGAATCCCCAAAGATCTTCTGACCGACGATTTTTCCGCAATCCTGGACAACCCCGAAATCGATATTGTCGCCGAGCTGATGGGCGGACTCGAACCGGCCGTTTCCTATATGAAACAAGCGCTGCAGGCAGGCAAACACGTGGTAAGCGCCAACAAGGCCGCCCTGGCCCGGTCCGGGGAGGAACTGACGAAAAACGCTGGAGCGCAAGGGCTGATGCTGCGCTACGAGGCAGCGGTCTGCGGAGCCATTCCGGTGATGAATGCGATCTCCACCGCACTGGCCGCCAATGAGATCACCGGGATCCGGGGAATCCTCAACGGAACGACAAACTATATCCTGACCCGGATGGACGAAGACAACGCCCCTTATGCTGCGGTCCTCAAAGACGCTCAGGACAAGGGCTTTGCCGAAGCGGATCCCACCGGAGACGTGGAGGGGCACGACGCGGCCAACAAACTGACGCTGCTCATCGCCGCCGGTTTCGGTCGGTACATCCGTCCCGACGATATCGAAAGAGAAGGAATCACCGGCGTTACCGAAGATGATCTTCGCAAAGCGGCCGCCGAAAACGCGAAGATCAAACTCGTGGCGACAGCCGTCCGGGAAAAAGACGGGATCCGTGCCCGGGTCCGGCCGGAATTTCTTCCCGCGGATCACCCGCTTTCAAGCGTCCGCAACGAATTCAACGCCGTTCTGATCTCCTGCAATATGGCCGATGACATCTTCCTGCAGGGAAGAGGCGCCGGTCCTCTGCCCACCGGCAGCGCGGTCGCAGGCGATATTCTGGAAATCGCCGCATGCATCGCCAGGGGCACTGAAAAAAATGCGCTGCCCACATGGAGGCTGCAATGAGTCTGTATCAACAATGGAACGAATGGATCCAGGGGCAAAACGACGAAACATTCGACGCATTCTGGGAAAAATATTCGTCTGCCGAAACACAGATTTATCGGGATATTTTAAAGAACTACCCCGCTGTTCCCCAGGGGATCCTGGGTGATCTGGCAGAACAATACGAAGTGGAACCGGCTCTGTATATGGGGTTTCTGGACGGAATCAACTCCAGCCTTCGGGCGCCGTTGCCCCTGGAGACCTACGACGAAACCAGCGCGATCCGGTTGGAGATTGTCTACGAAACGCTCCTGTTCCATATGTTCGCGGCGAATGCGGACTATCTGTACGGTCTGGAGGAATGGGACCGCATTTTGACAAAAGAACAGCGGGAAGAGATCTACAGCCGTTACCGGAGATCCCGGACCGTGGTCAAGGATCCGAAGATCGGGCGGAACGATCCCTGTCCCTGCGGCAGCGGGAAAAAGTACAAGAAGTGCTGCGGAAAGAACGTGTAGAAAATGAGTGTGTTACCAAAAGCCGGCCGGGAAACCGTCATTAAGCAGCTGCTTCTGGCCTATCCGGATGCAGGCTGTGCGCTTCACTTCCACTCGGTTTTCCAGCTTCTGGTTTCCGTAGTGCTGTCGGCACAGACCACGGACAAAAGCGTCAACGAAGTGACTCCGGCGCTCTTCGAACGGGCGCCGGACGCACACGCCATGGCCGAACTGCCCGAAGAGGAGATCCGGGAACGGATCCGGCGCATCGGGATGTATCGGACCAAGGCCGCCAATCTGTCCAGGCTCTCCAGACTCCTGGTGGAAAAATATGACGGGAACGTGCCCGGAGAATACGATCGCCTGATCGAACTGCCCGGCGTCGGTCGAAAAACCGCCAACGTCGTCCTGTCGGTGGCCTTCGGTCGGCAGCGGATCGCTGTGGACACCCACGTGTTCCGCCTGGCAAACCGAATCGGCCTGGCCAACGAAACCGATGTGCTGAAGACCGAGCTTGCGCTCATGGAAGCCATTCCCGAAGAGCGTTGGACGGCCATGCATCACGCGCTGATCTACCATGGCAGGCAGGTTTGCTCCGCAAGAAAACCCCGCTGCGAAGAATGCTGCATTCGTGAAACATGTCTCCGCAACGGGGTGTAGTCGACTTTTCGTCCTCCGGAAGCTGCCGTATCGGCAGCTTTTATTATTATCGGACCGGGCAGACGCCGTTTTCACAGCCGTCGTTTCCGATATCGTACTGGGTCTCTGTTTTTTCAAACTTGGCGATGAGCGAAGGAACGAAAGCATTCATCGCCGCCGTTTTTTCCCGATACTCCTTTTCCGTGATTTCTTCGTAGGGAAGCAGGTCGTAGAAATTGTCGTCATAGGACAGGAAGGACAGCGCCACCGTCTCGTCCCAGTGGTCGAACACCCACTGCTCCACCTGATCCCATTCCTCGTCTCTGACGTGAACGGTAATGGAACAGTTGTGTTCTACGTAGTGGTCCATGAACATCTTGTAGATCTCCAGTTGCTCGATCGCCGAAACATCCCCCTTCAGTTTTCCTTCCGGCGCTTTGACCGGAAATTCCACGACTTTTGTGGAACAGTTTTCCAGCGTCTGTCCCACTTCGGGAAGTACGGGATATCCCAGTTCTTCGCAGACCTTTGTCAGCGGATCGTCCGCAGATATCCGTATCCTGCGGATATAGTACGGGGCATGGGAAAAATGAACGCCGGAGGATACCACCGGAAGAAGGCTCAGCGTGCCTTCCGGCTTGACGGTGGTGATCAGCAGCGGCTTGGGCAGTCCCAGTTCGTCTGCATAGCTGTCCGCAGCCCGCCTGGCAGCCGCCTTCAGTTCCCCCAGGAGTTCTTCCTGACTGCTCCGGTCCAGACCCGTGGCATTGACCATATCCTGCCAGCCGGTGATGGAACACCCCAACAGCTTGTCCCGCTGCTGCACATTGTTCCATTCGGGAATTTCCAATTCCGTGCACGTCATGCGATATCCGGCCCGGGCCGAAAGACGCTGGGCTTCCAGAAGACCGCTCTTGTCCAGCGTACCGTCTTCTTTGACAAAAGCCTTTACGTTCACCGTCGTCAGGTTGCACAGTCCTTTCGAATCCAAAAGGATTTCCGCGCAGGGATTGATGCCGTTGAAGTTCGGCCTGCGCCTGGCACCCGCTTCCGCATTGACCCAGCCGGGTTCCCCCGAATAACGCATTTGCGTCAGATGCCAGTGCAGCTTCTCCCGGGTCGGCTTTTTTTCGTAGTAGATGGAGTTGTTGCTCATCTGCCGGTGGGACAGTTCCTGATCGATCACCCATTTTTCGCCGACTTTCTTATAGAGCTGGTTCTTCGCCTGGATGCATTCTTCGTCGTCGGCGTCGATCAGTACGATCTCGGCCGTCCTCCGCACACCGCCCACCACCACATTTTCTCCGATGATGTTGGCGATATCGAGACAGTCGATCGGCAGCAGCCGAGTCTTTTCGTCCACTTGCCGCACCCCTGCTTTTTCCACGACTTTGGTGATTTTCGTAAACATGTTTTTCATGCTGGCATGCCCGCTGGCGGTCCCGCCGAACGTTCGGAGTTTTTCTCCTCTTTCCCGGACATGGTCATAGTTCAGGATAATGGTCTTGATCTTGCGGTATTCGGAACTGTACAGCACTTTAAAGAAATAATCCAAAGACTGGACCCAGCCCTCCTTGCTGTCGCCGATGGTGATCTTGACCGTATCGTTGTGGGTGAATTCCAGGCTCGTGCTGTCCTGGCGAAGGCTCTTGAGCAAAGGCGTATAGGATTCGTGGATCACTTCGATATCCGTGCGGATCGGCGGAAATTTTGCCACGTCGGATTTCAGGACCCGGACGCCGACCCCCGATCCTACCATGAGCAGATAGAAGACATCGTGGAAGGAAGCAAAGCTGTCCAGCACCTGAAAAGAACAGTTATAATTGCTCATGGGGTAGTACTTGGACACGTCGGTGGATCCCACCCAGAACGTACGGCCCGATAAAAACTGCTTCAGGTTGAAAATATTGTCGAAGAGTTTTTCCGCTTCGTCCCGGGGCGTCGGAATCAGGCTGCAGTTGTATTCCACGGCCCGCCGGATCGTCTCCCACCAGTATTCTCTGCGGCTTTCATCGGGCAACCACCGGGAGTACGTTCTGTAGAAAACGAAGCTGCCCAGCTGATTCATGGGCGAAGGCGCATGCTTGTACGGACTGATGAAATCCTCGGATATGACGCGCCCTTCCTGCTTTTTGCGCTCTCCTCGGGTCTTGTCCCGTTCATAGCGGTAGATGATGAACTTCTTGGCCACGTCTTTTCGCTCGCTGGCCATGAGAAAATCCTCCACCAGGTCCTGGAGGTCTTCCACTTTGATCAGCCGGTTGGAACGTTCCACTTGCTTCTCGATCGCCGAGGCGATCCCCCCGGAAAGATTCGCATCCACCCCCAAGCGCGTTTCCTGCATGGCTTTTTCGATGGCTGTCTTGATTTTGGAAGCGTCGAACCCGACTTCCGTTCCGTCTCTTTTGATCACTGTTTTCATTTTCGTTCCTCTTGCATATCTATATATAGCGATATATTATTCCACAAACACATTATATAGTATCGCTATGCCCGGAGCAAGAATCATTTATCGCAAAGAGGTTTTTCTTTACATCGGGCCGGTAAACCGATAAAATTGTATACAAATCCATCTGACTCTATCACCGAAAGGATCTCCCATGATCACGACACGAATTCCTCCCGTATCCGCTACGCTCTCCCTGCCGCAGAATTTATTCAACCAGCTGCGGGACGACATCCTCCAGGGCAAGATCGCGCCGGGAGCGAAACTCACGGAACACCGCATCTGCAAAGAATATAATGTGAGCAGGACGCCGGTCCGTGAAGCGTTTCAAAAACTGGAGCTGGACGGACTCATTCAGATCATTCCCAACAGAGGGGCTTTTGTGATCGGTCTTTCCCGCCAGGACATCGAAGACATGTACGAGCTGCGCAAGGCTTACGAGGCCATTGCGGTGCGATGGGCCGTCGAACGCATGACGGAACAGGAATTCGAAGAACTCGAAGAAGCTTACGACATCATGGAGTTTTACACCCAAAAGGGCGAAGCCGAAAAAATGCTTCAAATCAATATGCATTTTCACCAGCTCATCTACAGCGCCACGAAAAACCGGATGCTGCAACACGTACTTACGTCTTATCAGATCTACACAAAAAATACGAAAGTCAGCAGTGAATATATTCGTGCATACCTGGACGAAGTGCTCGACGAACACTGGCAGATCTTCCTGGCTTTTAAGGCAAAAGACAAAGACGCAGCGACTCAGGCAGCGATCCGGCACATGGAAAACGGGAAGCGCAGAGCCGGATTTGATTTGGATTAACTTGCGATCAGGAGCAACTCAATCGCAACATAATCTTGTAAAACGCGAGTCAACTATGGTATATTTATCGATATTGTGAAGATTATTTCACAAAATTTTTGCGACAAATGAAAGGCTCTTCTATGAAAAAAGGCGATTATTTCGGAAGTCACCGGGTGATCTCTCCCAAGGGTCTGCTGCCCCAGGCTGCGGACAGGATCGACAACGATCCTGTGATCTTCGCCAATGAAATCTTGATCGACGTCATTGCCCTGCAGCCCACCGCCACCGCTTTCGGCCGCATCAAAAACGAATGCGACGGAGACACGGAGCGCATCGCCAGAACCATTCTGGATATTGTTGAAGATCGTGGTAAATTTCAGGATCCCGTCACAAAATCCGGCGGCATGCTCATCGGCAGGATCAAGGAGATCGGAGAAGATCTGATCGGAAAGATCGACGCAAAGCCGGGCGATAAAATCGCAACACTGGTGTCGCTTTCGCTGACACCTCTCAAAATATATCAGATCGAACGTATCGATACAGAGACGGAACAGGTATACTGCAAAGCAGACGCCATCCTGTTCGAAAGCGGCATTTTCACAAAGATTCCGGAAGACCTGGGAGAAGAACTGTCCTTGGCCATCATGGATGTGGCCGGCGCGCCGGCCCAAGTAGCGGTCAACGTCAAGGCCGGGGATGTGGTTACTGTGATCGGCGCCGGAAAAGCGGGACTTCTTTGTCTGGCGGAGGCAAAAAAGCGGGTGGCGCCTACCGGGACGGTCATCTGCATGGAATATTCCAAAGCGCAGTGCGAGCTCGTAAAAGCGTTGGGTATTGCCGATATCGTGATCCAGGCCAACGGCCAGGAGCCCCTGGCAAGCTATCAAGCCTATCTGGAGGCGACAGGTGGAAAGCTGGCAGATTTTACGGTCAATACGGTCAATGTGCCAAACACAGAACTATCCGCTATTTTGGTCACAAAGGACTCCGGAAAAATATATTTTTTCAGCATGAGCACCGACTTTGTGAAAGCATCTCTGGGCGCAGAAGGCGTTAAAAAGCACGTATCCATGCTTATCGGAAACGGATACTACCCCGGGCATGCCGAAATTACATTCGACATTATACGGAACAATCGGAAGGTTCGTGAGTATTTCGTCGGGAGATATTGCAAGTAGTATTGCAAACCTCCACTGAAAAGGCCGCATCGCGGCAACGCGTTTTTATATGCCGGCGCATGCCGGTAAGCTACGAAAGCAGAAGGAGAAAAAACATGAAAAAAATCATTAGCATTTTGCTCGTGCTGACCATGGTGTTTGCACTGGCAGGTTGCGGTGGCGGCGGTACCGAGCCCGAAGCCGAGGATACCATCCTCATCCGGATCGGTCATACCGACTCCTCCACCCGCTCAACCAACACCGCCGGCCTGTGGCTGGCAGATTACCTCGCGGAAGAAACCGACGGCCGCGTGGTCGTAGAAATGTATCCAGACGGCCAGGCCGGCGACGATCCGGACATGGCTGCAGGCGTCAAGCTGGGAACCATCGAATTCTACTTCGGTCTGGCCTCGGTCATCTCGGCCATCGCCGGAGACGAAGCCAGCTGCGTGGATCTTCCGTACCTGTATCCCACCTACGAAGACTGGATCACCGGCACCTTCGAAAACGGGGGACTGGAACTCTTCAACGAAGCGTTGGCAGAAGCTGGCTACACCGCAGTAGACATGCTTTACAACGGCATGAGAAACGTGATCAGCAGAGACAAAGTCTATCATAATTCCGAAGACTTCAACGGCACAAAGATCCGGATCTCGCAGAACGAACTGAACGTTACGCTGTGGCAGGCCATGGGCGCGAACCCCACACCGATGGCGTGGGGCGAAGTTGTCACATCCCTTTCTCAGGGCACCATCGATGCGTTGGATCACTCTCTGGGCGTATTCAACGACTTCAGCCTGTATGAGATGGCTCCTTATGTCACCATTACCAATCACTGCAGCTCTCCCTATCCTCTGGTCTGCTCCACGGAATGGCTGGAATCGCTTCCCGAAGACCTGAAGCCCATCATTCTGGACGGCATCCATCAGATGTGCGAAATGCAGAGAGCAGAAGAAAGAGCTAACGAAATGGAATACCTCGCCAGCTTCGAAGCTGCCGGCGCAACCATTTACGAACTGACCGCGGAAGAATCCGCAGCATTCAAAGAACTCTGCAAGCCCGCATACGACCTTTGGGCCGAAAAAGTCGGACAGGATCTCATCGATGCCTGGCTGGCCACCTGCCCCGAATAATCTGAACCGACGAAGGTATTGACCCGACAATGATCCGAACCGGGAGATCACCCCCGGTTCGGATCACAATATATCCCGCAGTAGAAGCAATCGGGATAGGAAGGAGAACGCAACGTGCCCTTCGGGCCTGTTTGCGCGATGAAAAGATGAAAAACCGTTTCAACATCTTTACACTTTTCAATAAAATCGAAGAAATCACAATCATTGCAATGTTCTCCGCTATGGTTATCATCATCTTTGCACAGGTGATCATGCGTTACGTTTTCAACAATTCCCTTTATTGGTCG
>Ga0265294_10003815_pt1 | contig 19044 bp, 12 predicted proteins | sample MunlanPumphouse3_FD_192504 | JGI IMG/M metagenome (GOLD analysis project Ga0265294, IMG submission 192504) | Groundwater microbial communities from a municipal landfill in Southern Ontario, Canada - Pumphouse #3 | ecosystem: Environmental > Aquatic > Deep subsurface > Groundwater | place...
ATACGCAATGTTTGAATTCTTTTTTCCGACAGTAATCTATAACGTAGTCAATAATCCTCAATCCGTGCACCATTTTCAGTTCCCTCCTCCAGTCATTAACATTTACAGCAACGGCTCTTTCATATTGATGATATGCCAATAAAGAGGCAGTAATTTCAATGCGTCATCATGCAGACACTAATGTTATAGCTTCCTATTTCAGCACAAACGCCACCTTAGCCCCACTGAAAAACTTCCCCTTCTGATTGGCAGAGTAGATAGTTACCGCATCTTCGTCACTCACCTGAAGATCCGCTGCGGTTGTTGCACCTGATGCCTTGATTACCAGCGGATTCTTGACTCCACGGGCTTCAAGGGCTGTTTTGGCTTTTTCTACACTGTTGGTGTACTCGCCGCACCCTTGTTCAACAAGCACCTTCTTTTCAACCTTGGCCGGATCGTAAAGCACATCGCCCTTGGAGGCGTAAATCCGGTTAATAAGAGCCGGGCGGAAGTTCTGTTCGGTTGCATCAATGATCAGGCCATCGTAATATTCGTCAAGCTTTGCTATTTTTGCCTTGAATGCCGGCTTGTCGCTTTTCAGCGAATCTTTTGCCTTGGGATCTGCAAACATCTTTTCGTAGAGGGCTGAGGCGAAACCTTTTGGACCATGTAGACCCAGTTTAACAAATGCAATAGCAGTGTCTTTCTCTTTACTGTACTCTTGAAACACAACTTGACTCCCTTTGACGAAACCCGAAACTGCCGAGCGGATTACATCGTACTGTCCCATTCCATCTTTCACCAATGTGTCCCCAACCAGTGCAAACCCTTCAAGATATTCAGCTAAAGCCCGCTGTGCAGTGACTACGGCTGCTCGTCTTGCCATCTGCTCACGCTGGGCAGGTGTACGATGGTCAGGATTGCCGACAGCCTCACCGTAGAAGAGAATCGCTTCTTGAGCGAAAGCTGCCTCGTCGTTCCTTAATCCGTTAGGTCCTCCGGTAACCGTCAGGTTCTTTTCATCGAGCCACTTTTGGGTATTGGTGAATACGTCATCCACCTGAATGGTTTCAGCCTGGGCCAGGGTTGCAAGGGCAAGGGTGAATACGATAGCAACGAGAATTGATTTCATGGGTTCGTTCTCCTTTATGTTTAGTAGATATTGATCTTCTGTTTGAGCATACGAATAGCAAGCAGGGCTTCGGCTCCGTCTACAGGGTCGTTGACGCGGAAGTCGCCGGAAAGTTCACCCTCCATGATGCTGCGGGTGGTCATGTTCATGACGGCGTTAAAGAGCGGCGAGGTTGCCCTGACATCCGGGAATGGTGATTTCTCCTGGCCGAAGTAGGCTGTAGCAAGTTTCTCGTCACTGGTCAGTTTAATCAGCACGTCTTCCATGATGAAAGCCATTTCACCGCGGCTGACCGGCTCGGTTGGCTTGAACAGGTAGGCTCTGGTTGTGTCGTCGTATTTCGGCTCCATGCCACGTACATTCCACTTCATCAGGGTCAGAACCTCTTCCTTGAAGGGGTGACTCATGACATCCGCCGGCGTGAACTCGGCTTTTCGATCTGCCACCTGCGCGGCTGACGGGATACGACCTGCCATCAGTTTCTCGATCTTAAGTTCGTCGATGAGCAGCGCTGCAAGGTCGGCACGGGAGACCTGTTCCTTAACAGCAATCGCCTTCCCTACATCGCCTACGGTTATGCCACCCATGGCGCGGACAATCTTGTCAACCCGCTTCCAGGCTTTGTCGGCCTTTTCATTCCACTTACCTTCGCGCTTGGCAGCCAGCACGGCGGTGAAGGAGTCGCGTGCCTTCTGAAACTCCATCCCTTCCAACCAGGCAACACCCATAAAATAGGGGAGAGCCTCTGTTCCCAGGTAGTAGGTCAGAGCCCGCTCGTCCACTTTCAACTTACTACCATCCTGATAGGCATCGTCCGCATCAGCAAGCCACCCCTTCTGCTTCATCAGGGTGTCAGTCCGAATAACGGCGGTGTAGTAGTCGAAATACTGGTCAGGCCGGTCTGCAAATTTTTTGGCCTTCTTCAGGCTCTCTTGCACTCGTTCCGTTTCTGTAGCCTTGAATCCGGCGTCGAGCTGGGACTTGACCTTTTCAGCGCCTATAATCGCCATCCCCGCATGACCGATGCTGAACTCTTCATCACAGAAGAGCGCTCGCTCAAACTTTTCCTGGGCCACGGCAACCTTGCCATCCTCCAATGCCTTCATACCGGTCAGGTAATGATGTTGAGGGTTGTCTTCGGGTGCAGTGCATCGAGGCTGGACTGTGGAGCATCCTGCCAGCAGTGTGACCCCGGCAAGCATAAGCAGGGTGATGTTCAGCAATCTGTTTCTCATGATAAACCTCCTTGTATGATCAGCAATTGTGTTTGATTTCATCATTGGCTGGTTAGACGGACATCATATAAGATTTCCCCGCGCTATTTTCAGCGCTGGGTAAAAAGAAACCATCCGGTCACCTTTCCTTCGCCGTTGATACTGAAGGCAATGCCTGGCTGGTTGTAAATGTAGTGTTGACCTTGGCGGGACGGGACAACTCTGTCAGGGTTGCCGTACAACTGCCCGAGTGACGCTAGAGGCGAACCGATACGGATACCGTGGCTTGAGATTCCCTGGTATTCAGGGACAGTTGAGACAGTTCCGATGCGGCGACCGGCTGTTTCTACTGTCATGAACTCCCAGTCGGATCCGTTGCGTAAGAAAATGTTGAGTGTCGGCTGTCCGGATTCCGCCGACGTGAGGCTGAAGGCGACTGTGTCTTTTGCAGCGGATAACACATCATTGGGAGTGAACCCGGCAATCTTCTCAGGCGGTCCGGTTAGTTCGGCAGCAGGCATTGTAGGGGCCTTGGATATACGTTTTTCGAGCGTTGCTAGATTGCGTTCGACCAGCTCTGGCGCAACCGGATGTGCAGCTGCAAATTCAGCAGCAGCCCGTTTATTATCTCCGTTCAGGGCCAAGGCGATACCTTTCACCACTAGGGCATGGGCAGCCGTGACTCGCTCTCCGGTCTCCCGTGCAAGCGACAGGGCCAAACCGGCAAGCCGAATCGCCTCTTCTTGATGACCGAGCAGGCTCTGGACAGCGGCGCTGTTGACCTTAGCGGTGGCATAGCGTTTATCCCGGCGACCTGCCAGCTCGAAGGCTTCATGTGCATGGAGGAGCAGTCTGTTGCGATGGGTGGAGTTGTCGTCCACCGGTGCTTGCCGAGGCGTCTGTCGGCCTGTTTGCTCCTGCTGAACCAGCCGGGTCTCGGTATCAAGTTCAAATGGGTACAGGTAGGCCGGTGCGCCCACAGGCAAAAGTCTGACCGCTTCCTGTGCATAAGCGACTCCGGCGTTGCTAAACATCTCCCGGCTCGGAAAGATCTGTGCCAGATGGTAAAAGAGCCGTGCAGCCTCCTCATAGCGAGCAAGTATCAGCAACCGATTTGCCGCCTCGTACACCGGCAGCAGTTTACGTACACTCTCTTTCTGTCGCTGAGCGATAGCGATCCGTTCAGATTTTGAAGGGTAGTTGGGTATCTGGTCGGGTAGTTTATATTCTGCATAAATCCGGTCAAGCACCTTCGGCGCTACGCCCAGAGTGTCATATCCGGCCAGATAGCCATAGAAACCTCCGAAAAAGTCAGCCTCGGTTTCTCGCTTCACCACATCCTCATACGCAGCGACCTTCATCATCTTGCGTCCCATGTCGGTCCAGGCAAAGGCGTTGCCGAAATCCCCTGTCCAGCCGTGGCGCAGATAGACATGGGCCAGTTCATGGGCCAGCAGGAACGCCAATGCATTCTCCCTTTCAGTGCCCAGGTCGGACAGTAGTTCAACCGTCCGCTCTTCAACGGCAATATACCCTTCACTAAGAATCCCGGTACTCGCCTCAAAAGCAAGTGTACTTTCATTGCCGCCCCCCGAAGAGGCCACTGGCTCCCGAGTCTTTACCCCCTTGGGGATCACCATCAGCCGGGGTGGCAGCCGTCCGTCACCAAAGGCAGGTAAAAGCCGCTCATAGACAGCCTGTACCTGTCGGTAGACTGGGTTCTCTTCGGTAAGGGACTTGAGAGCGGCTTCAGAGAGAGAAGGGGTGGAGCAGAGCAGAACCAAGAGAACGCGAATGACGTGAATCTGTCGGATCATCTCAAAATGCCCCCGAGTAGTTTTTTTCGACTTGAATTATAAGTTACTGGCAAGCTCATCCAACAAATGCTTAAAGAGAAACAGATCACTCACCGACTTTTGAGTTGCCAGTTTTTCTAGAGTCTTTCGTGTTTTTGTTGGCACTGAATTGTCCAATTCTGCAAGTAAAACTCCTGGAGGGTTACCGCCGAAATATGGATCCTTTCCCATGCCTGTTGCCACCCTTGCCGCAGCGGCCCAACTGCCGAGACGGAGTATCCCCCTGTCAGCCGCCGCAAGTTTGGCCTCCAGCTGGACAGAGATGTCATCCAGCCCTTTTGGAAGCGAATTGGTCTCCAATTGTCTAAGGAGTTCAGAGAGGAGTAATAGTGCTGCATCCCCACTGATGGACTTTATCAGCGGAGTTAGACGAACTGTGGCCAATTCGGCCCGCTCCTTGTCGCCGGCAGCCAGCCAAAGTTCAAGCTCTAAAAGCTCCTGGCCTGCCTTGAAAACTGTTGACTTACGGCTGGCTCCGGCAAACCCGAATATTTTTGATGATGCACCAACAGCAGATCCAAGATTGTCGGGCGTAGCGCTTTTTGCAAGCATTCGCGCTGCTTGGGCTGTATTGAATGTGGCTACTGGTACTATTGCTCGTTGCAAGGTAGATTCCTCAGCTTTCGCAACTCCTGCCTTCGTAGTAACCGGAGCCTGTGCTGTTTGCAGTATAGGTGCTGAGGCAACTTGCTGAGATTTTCCGGATGGTGTCGGCATGGTAATTTTGATCACCAGAGCCACAGTTACCGCAATTGCCAGTGCGCAGCCGGCAACATACCATTCCGCTCTAGACTTGCGGACCGGGTCTTCTTGGCTCAAGGAATGGACCATAACAAAAATCTCCCGACACCGGTCGCAGACACTCATGTGCCTCAGCAGACGGTCACGCTCGGCACCAGCGAGGGTACCATCCTTCATAGCGGCCAGTTCTTCGATTGGCGGACAGGGTTCGCTATGCGTTAGTTTTGCCAATGCTCCACTAAGTGATTTGCCGAGAGCGGTATCTCGATCAGTGCAAGCAGCTGCATCATTATTTGTAGGGTTCGTTTTCATGATTCCTTTGACGGACAAAACTTCTTATTCCCTCGGGTCAATCAGATCATCCAGAGAAAGCCCCTTCTGAAGCAAGGTTTTCCGGAGGCGAAGTAGTATCCGGCGCAGGCGGTTGTCCACGGACTTTTCATTCTTGCCAAGCATCGCGGCGATCTCGCGGATGGGAAGTGGCTCCTCTTCGTCAGAAGCCGGAAACCGTAGCCTGATCATTAAACGCTCCTCGTCGGCAAGGCTGTACAAGATTTCGGCCAGAGTCTGCTCTCGAATCTGATTCCGCTGGTCATCAATCAACTTATCATCTGCACCTTTTGTTGGATCAGGGACGATGACTTCAACGACATCATCTACCAGAACTTCCTTTCCCTGATAAGGCCAGTCTGTTATGGCGGTTATATTTGATGCTCCACCCCTGCCCATGATAATCTGGAGCATTCCACGCAGATCGTCTTCACTCTCGCTTATATCGTGAGCCAGAACCAGATGACCGTGTGCATCAGTCAGAGAATAACCACGACCATAGACCATTTCATGAAGTTTCTCGCCCACCGGTCCCAGCTCGCGGGCACGCTCACCTGCACGGGAGCGACCCTTGCGTTTACGGACAAAATCAACGACCAGATTGGAAATAACTGTGGTGAGATAGGTGGTAAGTTTGGAAGTACATCGGAACTCTCGCAGAACATTATAGTCGTCAGCCTTGAGATGATCTAGGACTTCATTGAGAAGGATGTCGGCCTCGTTGTCGATATCGACCTCGGAACGGTTGGCTCTTGTGGAATCGGCAGCACGGCGGCATTGCTTTTCGATATAAGGGAGATTTTCGACTATCAGACGTGCGTAATCGTGAGGCTCAGGGGGTAGCGGAGCAATATTGCGACTGAACAGGGTTCTTAGGATGGCAACGGACATGGGTACCGTAGAGGTAGATTTTTATATGGCATATTTCTGACATACTACTGAAATATTATTAATAATCAATGGGAAACTTGGTAATGTCCCAGTGCTGACGCACGACTTTTCAAAGGCAGTTAAACAGATACTTTGCAAGGTGTTCAAATAATACTTTGTCGCAAGAAATCCATACTCAAAAACAGCTACTGACTTGAAATAACAGACTTTAACTCAATATTTCGTGCGTCAGCACTGCATTCATTGACAATCACTGTCCCTTCCCTGTATAGTAAATAAATAAAACTCTTCTCGGATTGCCATGCAGGATCTCAAACATCTAACCAGAAAAAAACGCCTTTCCGGATTCGGTATCTCCAGAATCAACTCCAGTAACAAAAGACGGAAGATTGCAAGCGAAAGCGACTCGCGCAGATTTCGCCTTCCCACCGGCAAACAACGTGAGCAGCTCAAGCATCTTCTTTTGTTTTTGGCAATTGTCCTGGGACTGACCCCGGTTTCTCTGATCGTCTTTAAGAAGGCGCCTCATGCTGCCAAGGTGTTGGCAGAGGTGCTTCGATCTCATCTGGATTCGCCTCTATCGGTGGTAGAAGCTGCCAAGCGTCCCCCCGACAGCAGCTTTCAGACAGCCTGCCAGCTGCTGGATTCCGCCACTGTGGCAGGAGCAGAACTCACCGCACAGACGAGCGCAGGAGAGACCCTCCACTACACCATCCAAGGCGATCTACAAAAGCGCGTTCATGACTTTATGGCCGCTAACCAGGTGCCATATGGTGTTTTTGTGGCCATTGAGCCAGGCACCGGTCGCATACTGGCCATGACAGCCCACTCCTCCGCTGATCCCCAGTGGGCACGGAACGCCTTCTTCGATCTCTATCCCATGGCGTCGCTCTTCAAGATCCTGACCGCATCAGCCGCACTGGAAAGCAGGAAGATCACCCCGGAGACCGTGGTAGAATTCCGCGGGGACTCCTACTCGGAGAACCCCAGCTACTGGGAAACCAGTCCCAAAGGAAAGAACAACCGTATGGACGTGACTTATGCCATGGGCAAGTCCATTAATCCGGTCTACGGGCGGGTGGCCGCCGATATCGCCGGCAAGGCCTCGGTGCTGGAATCGATCCGAAAATTCGGCTTCAACCAAGCCTTGTTGCCGGGTACCCCCGCCAAACAGAGCAGGGCCGAAGAACCCCAGAGTACCCACGAGCTGATGCTGATGGGAGCCGGGCTCGACCATGAAGTCAAGATTTCGCCGCTGCACGCGGCCGTGATGATGGCAGCTATCGCTAATGGTGGCCGGATGATGTCCCCCGGACTGACCGAGAAGATAACCGATACCAAAGGGGCTGAAAAAGCGCCCCATACATCCAGGGCAATTCGACAGATCGTTTCACCGGAAACAGCCTCGTCCCTGACGCGTATGCTTTCCAGCACCGTTACCAGCGGGACATCCCGCAAAGCCTTCCACGACCGGCAGGGTCGTCCGCGCCTGGATCTGGAAATCGCTGCAAAAACCGGATCGATCAACGGAACCGATCCACTGGGACACTATTCATGGTTCGCTGCCTTTGCGCCTGCCAACAATCCATGCATCGCGCTGGTAGCGCTAATAATCAATCAGGATAAATGGAAGATCAAATCTCCGCAGGTAGGCGAACAGGCTCTACAGGAGTTTTTTAATAGATGATTTTGCAGGTATATAGTTTTTTAACAACAGCTTTCCGTTCACCATCTCGCCATATGTGAACTGCTCCATCCAGTCCCCCAGGGAAAGAATGGTAAATGGTGAGCCGTTCAGCTCCTCGCGAAAGGCAAGATGGAAGTGTCCGGTAACCAAACCGCTACATCCCTGTTCCCGTACCGATTGTGCAAAACAGCGGATGATCTGCCGATAATCCCAGCGTGCGATCTTAATCTGGTAACCGGCACGGCTGGCATTCTGAAGACGTTCCTTGATGCGCAAGGCCAGTGATGGTGGGAAATGGGCAATAGCACCAGCAACGAGATGGTTGTGTAATAATCGTCGCAATAGACGATAGCCGTGGTCTGCCAGGTTGATCTGGTCGCCGTGACACAGCAAGAGCTGCTGCCCCTGCACCGTCAGAATAGCGGGTCCAGCGTGGATCTCGGTCTCCAGGCGATCACGGAAGATGGAACCCAGATGAAAGTCATGATTGCCCTCGAAATACACCAGGCGGCAACCGCTACGTGTCAACGCCAGTAGCGCTTCCAACACGGCATCATACTGACGGAAGGGTTGCGACGGGAAGCCCAGCCAGAAATCAAACAGATCCCCCATGATAAAGAGGGTCTCGGTATTGCCCTCCAGCTCACGGAGAAACCGTAGCAACAAACAATAATTAAGGTCGGTCGGAGCCGTCAGGTGAGCATCTGCAAGAAAGATCGTACGCATTGTGGAATTGTGCTGTCACTCCCCGCGGAAGTCAACAGGAGAATAGAGGAATAAATGACCTTTGTGCATGATGTCAAAATTGTTTGGGATGAGTTGCTGGATGCCTTCTCCAGTGGTCAGGGCGACCGGGTGTATTTTCTTGACCGGCAGACCGGCGAGATTTTCTTCGTTCCTTCAGCCTTTGAGGACGAAGAATTTTGGCGCCAGATTGAAACCAACCAGGAGCGATTCCTTGAAATTCCCAGATTTGATAACAGTCTTGAACGCCAGATCATGTCCGGCTTTGTAGGCGCCATTGAGGACATGGAACTCAAACGTTTGCTGGATGGTTCGCTGACCGGCCATAAACCCTACGGCAAGATCAACGACATTCTTTCTTTCTTCCCCGAGGAACAGGAACGACTTTTGGAGATTAAGGACGATTTCCTGGCCAGTCGGGTCAAATTCTGGCTCGAAAAAAACAATCTGCTCGCCATTGAGTCGGTTTCAATGTTCGAGCCAGCCATCTAGCAGTGCCTATAAAATGAGGAGGGGGCTTTGGAACAGAGACACCATGGCGCCACCGGCCAGAGTGATTACGACCGATTGATCGCTGCCATCCTGTTACTCGGGCTGCTGGCAGCAGCCGGTTATGCCCTGCAGCACACCATCTCCTGTTTCCTGCTGTCCTGGATAATAGCCTACCTGCTGGACCCATTGGCGGTTCGAGCCGAGAAACGCGGCATGAAGCGTATCTACGCCCTGAGCCTGCTGTATATCGTCCTCGGTTTTCTAACCATCTTCTTCCTGGCCTTCATGGTGCCAAAGTTCACCATGAGCTGGAACGCCTTCATTCGCGACCTGCCGCAGTACATCCAGAAGATCAAACAGATCACCATGGAGTGGAAGGCACAGCTCCCCGACCGCTATGGGACGGTGGAGATTCAGTGGTTGCTGGACAAGATGTCAGCTAATATAGATTCCTCTGTCGAGATGGCCGGCATGAGGGCATATAGCTTTGGTACGCGGATCTTTTTCAACATCTTCAACATTATCCTCTCCCCGATCCTGGTTTTCTTCATGCTGTACTACAAACAGACGGTCATCGAGACCCTCTCTTCATGGATTCCCGAGGTCAGGCGAGATATTATCCTCGGCATCGGGCGTGAGGTCAACAGCAGTATCGGCGGCTTCCTGCGCGGCCAGGTGTTTGTCTCACTCATCGTTGGTGTATTGGCATCCCTGGCACTCTTTTTCATGAGCATTCCCCACCCGATCTTCTGCGGCATATTCGCAGGCATAGCCTCGATACTGCCCTTCATTGGTGTATTCATCGCCATCCTGCCCGCGCTGTTCTTCGCCTGGTTCAAGTTTCAGACCATGATCTCCCTGGCCCAGACCGCTATCGCCTTTGCCGTGATATATTTTCTGGAGGGGTACATCATCAAGCCGCTGGTCTTCAAGGAATCCATGAACCTCAACCCGCTGCTAACCATTATCATGGTCATGGCGTTGGGTGAACTGCTCGGTTTCTGGGGCATCTTGCTGGCGCTCCCCATAGCAGCGGCCATCAAGATCACTTGGGGACATGCCCTAAAGGGCGATTTCAGAAACTGATCGGAGTTCCACTGCCATGCGTAAGAGTGTATTCAGATCTGAAGAGGATATCGTACGTTGCGTAGAACAACAGGGTTACGCTGCAATCCCACCCGAACCAACTGGAGAGCTGACCTTTTCGGTGCGGGGGCTGCACTGTGCCTCCTGCGTCAACACGCTTGAGACAAAGCTGCTGGAAAACCCGGCCATTACCACCGCCATAGTCAACCTGGCCGCAGAATCCGGCTTTGTGCGGTTCGATCCGCAATGCCTCTCCGCCGCTGATATCTTCGCCATCGTTCATTCAGCCGGTTATACCCCGGTGGAACTGCGCGGGGCTGAGGCGTCCGGCAACGACGAACTCCGTTCCCAACGGTTCTGGTTCATTTTATCCCTGCTGGCCTCGCTCCCGATAATGCTCACCATGGGCATGCACAGCAACCGGGCCGTGATGCAGTTAAACTTTCTCCTGGCCACAGCAGTGCAGTTCTCGGCCGGCCTGATCTTTTACCGGGGCGCCTGGTCGGCGCTAAAAAATCGTAGCGCCAATATGGATGTACTGGTCGCCTTGGGAACCTCGGCTGCCTATTTTTATTCAGTAGCCGCCTACTTTGGTCTACTTGGCACACACAGCGCCGTTTTTTTCGAGACCTCGGCCATGCTGATCGCTTTCATCCGTCTGGGCAAGTATCTGGAGGCCCGCGCACGCGGCAAAGCCGGCGAAGCGCTCAAAAAGCTGCTGCATCTACAGGCCGACAAGGCCCGACTGGTAACGGAGGATGGCGAAAAAGAGGCGCCGGCCTCCATTATCCGTGTTGGTGATGTGGTTCTGGTTAGACCCGGCGAGACCATCCCGGTGGACGGCGAGGTCATTGATGGCAACAGTGCCGTAGACGAATCCATGGTCACCGGCGAATCCATGCCGGTGATCAAGAAAAGCGGCGACCCGGTTACCGGCGCCACCATCAACAAAAGCGGCGTCCTGCGGGTACGGGCCACCCGTATCGGCGAGGCCACCCTGCTGGCCCAGATTGTCCGCATGGTGCGCGAAGCACAGGGGGACAAGGCGCCCATCCAGCGTTTTGCCGACGCGGTCTCCGGTTGGTTTGTCCCAGTCGTCATCATCCTTTCACTGGCTACCTTTCTGATCTGGTTCTTCCCTCTCCATGCCGATTTCCTGACAGCCTTCCGCTTTGCGATCACCGTGATTGTTATCGCCTGTCCCTGCGCAATGGGCCTGGCCACCCCCACTGCCATCATGGTCGGCAGCGGCGTAGCGCTGGGACGCGGCATTCTGGTCAAAAAGGGCTCGGCACTGGAGACCATCTCGCGCCTGGAGGTGCTGCTGCTGGACAAAACCGGCACCCTGACCACCGGAACACCGGTTATGACCGATCTGGTCCCGATGGCCCGCACCATTGACCCGGAAAGGCTGCTGGAGTGCCTGGCCACGGCTGAGTCCAATTCCAGCCATCCTTTGGCCCAAGCCGCTGTCAAGGCAGCTGAAGAGGCTGGCATCCAGCCGGGCGAGGCAAGCGATTTCGAGGAACGAGGCGGCTACGGCATAACCTGTAGCTACGGCGGATTTCGCCTGGCAGTGGGCAATGAACGGCTGATGCAGGAAATAGGGGTCAACCTGAAATCCCTGGCAGACAAGGCCATGGAGCTGGCTGAAGCCGGCAAGTCGCTGATCTACGTTGCTGCCGGTACGACCTTGGTGGGCATTGCCGCCTTTAGCGACACACTTAAACCCGGTTCAAAACAGGCCGTGGAAGAACTGAAACAGATGGGGATACGTACCTGCATGATCACCGGCGATCACGCCGACGTCGCAGAGATCGTGGCGCGCCAGGCCGGGGTTGATATGTTCGAGGCCGAGGTGTTGCCGGATCGCAAGCAGAAGGTGGTCAAGGAATACCAGCAGCAAGGCCGCATCACCGGCATGGTCGGCGACGGCATCAACGATGCCCCGGCCCTGGCTCAGGCCGATATCGGCATAGCCATTGGTGGCGGCACGGATGTAGCCAAGGAAACCGGCGACATTGTCCTGATGCGGGACAACCTGCTGGACGTGGTCCGCGCCATCAAGATCGGACGGGCCACACTGGCCAAGGTCAAACAGAACCTGTTCTGGGCTCTGTTCTACAACATCCTCGGCATCCCGGTCGCGGCCGGACTGCTCTCTAACTACGGCATCACCCTCAAACCGGAATATGCTGGCCTTGCCATGGCCTTTTCGTCGGTTTCGGTGGTGTTGAATTCTATTCTACTCAGACGGGTGGAACGGAAATTGTGATTTGAACGGACGTAAATTAAGAGGCTATTGTCCAAGGCCGACGCTGGGTTGGCCACGACCCGCACTGAGAACAGAGAAGGAGACTGAAATGGAACAAAGAAAACTGGGGACACAAGGATTGACAGTATCTGCTCAGGGATTGGGCTGCATGGGGATGTCCGATTTTTACGGCCAGCGGGACGAGGCGGAATCCATTGCCACCATCCACCGTGCCTTGGAAATGGGGGTTAATTTTCTGGACACCTCCGACATGTACGGACCCTTTACCAATGAAGAGCTGGTGGGCAGGGCGATCAAGGGTCGTCGCAACCAGGTGGTGGTGGCCACCAAGTTCGGCATCATGCGCAACGGCAAGCCTGCCACAAAAGGCGGCTGGGTTCCCATCACCGGTATCAGCGGCAGACCGGAGTATGTCCGTTCCGCCTGTGATGACTCGCTGAAACGGCTGGGGCTGGATCATATCGATCTCTACTACCAGCACCGGGTGGATGCCGATGTGCCGATTGAAGAGACCGTGGGGGCCATGGCTGACCTGGTTACGGCGGGCAAGATACTTTACATCGGGCTGTCCGAGGCTGGAGTCCGTACCATCCGCCGCGCTCACGCCGTGCATCCGGTTACCGCCCTGCAAAATGAATACTCGCTCTGGACCCGCGACCCGGAAGACGAGGTGTTGCCAACCCTGCGGGAACTGGGGATCGGTCTTGTGGCATACAGCCCGCTGGGGCGCGGCTTCCTGACCGGACAGATAAAAAGTTTCGACGACTTTGCAGCCGATGATTACCGCCGGAACTCACCCCGCTTTCAGGGTGACAACTTTACCAGGAACCTGGAACTGGTGGAGCGGGTCAAGGTAATAGCCGGGCGGAAAGGGATCACTCCCGGACATCTGGCATTGGCCTGGGTGTTGGCCCAAGGGGACGACATCGTACCAATACCTGGAACCAAGCGCCGGAAGTACCTGGAGGAGAATATCGCCGCCGGAGCGGTGGCGCTCAGCGCGACCGAACTGGCTGAAATCGCCGGGATGCTGCCCAAGGGGGCGGCGACCGGGGAGCGCTATCCGGAGAGCATGATGGCTTTCCTCAACCGGTAACCCAACAAATCCGGATCCGTGAGGAGTAGTCATGTTTATTGTATCAATGCTTCTCATGGGTTCTGCCTTTTAGGCACTCGGCAAAGAATAAATGTTCCATATAACGTTTTGCCGAGTGCCTTATTTCAGCTAATCCAACCACACAGTATGGCGACACTGCTTGTCACTGAAACAATGATCCAGAGCAGTACACCCTGGGCCAGCGGTTTGATGCCGGTCCTGCCCAGCACTTCTCTGGTCAGGCCACTGCCGATCAGGAACAGGGTCACAACCAAGCTCTGTTTTGCGATGTTGTTTAGTGGATGCCAAACCTGCTCAAACCGTGGCAACATTGTCTTTATTGTTGCAGCAGCAATAAAGCCGATGATGAAGAGAGGAACTTTTACCTTTCCTTCCGATTTGGTGAACCAGGCAGCAAGCAGGGCAGAAGGCATGATCCACAATGCTCTGGTCAATTTGACCGTTGTGCCTATGGCCAAGGCAAGCCCGCCATAAGCCGCCGCCGCTCCCACGACGCTGCTGGTGTCGTGGATCGCCAGGGCAGACCAGAGTCCGAACTGTCGCTGCCCCATTCCCAGAAGGCGCCCCATGGGAGGAAAGAGGATCAGGGCAATGGAGTTGAGGGTAAATACCGTGGCCAGGGCAACGCCGGTTTCCTCGGCATCTGCCTTGATAACCGGGGCCATTGCAGCGATCGCGCTGCCGCCACAGATGGCTGTCCCGAAAGAGATCAGGGTGGAGGTGCGCTGAGGTGTCTTGAAAAACTTGCCCAACAGATAGCCTGCGGTCATGGTAAAGCTGATACTGATGGCAGTGTATAGAAAGGCATCTTTTCCGGTTTTAAGCAATTCCGGCAGATTCATGCCAAATCCCAGGCCAACCACCGAGGCCTGGAGCAGGCGCCTGCTCCAGGTGGACGTGGTAGCGCCCCAGGGATTACCAGTCACGATCCCAAACGTGATCCCGGCCACCAGCGCCATGGGGGCGGTGATCGCAGGCCAGCAGCAGGCCAGCAGCAGCGTCCAAAATACTGTTTTCAATCCATTGTTATTATTCATAAAAGGTTCCTTGATTCTGTGTCTAAGTGGCTGCGGATTGCTCTCTTAGATACTTCTTTGAACCCGTTTACTGCTGTTCAAGGTAAACCGTACCGTCATTGCCGGTTCCGTAAGTTCCAGTGCCGCCGGAAGCTGAAATACCGGCAAGCCCCAGTGTACCGCCATGCTTGATTGCGATTCGTCCACCGCCGCCGCCTACGCCTGACGAACCGCCTTTGGCCGATACTGTACCCTGGCCATTAAGTGTCGTAGCCGTAATGTTGACGGTTCCACCAGCGCCGCTTCCTGACACCGAACCACCACTACCAGCGCCATCGGCAATAATAGTACCATCTAAAGATAGATGCCCGGTATTGATCAACACCCGACCGCCACCAGCGCCGCTCACGGTGCCTCCCCAGTTCCCGCCACCGCCACCCAGATCGATTGGATTGGTTTCACTGTCGTAGATAGGCGCAGCGATACCGGCGCCACCAGCTGAATAATGGCCACCTAGACCCCCGTGGCTACCGCCGGCGCCTCCAGGAGAACCAGGGGTGTTTCCAGTTGTCAGGCCTGGATCCCAGTTGACTCCACCGCGTCCACCCCGGTAGCCACGGTCGGTAACGTCGATCTGACTGGTGCTGTCGATAATCAATGAGCCAGTAGTGAGATAAAGCCCTGAGGTGAAAGTATCTGTGGCTGCGTAATGGCTCATGAGTCCATGTTCTGCAAGTTTCAGAGTGCCGGGGATTTCGAGAGGATCACCCAGCAAGAGATTACCGCCGCGTCGGAAGGTCAGGTTTTCGTAGTGATGAACACCACCGTAAGTCTTGCCCAAACCCGCAAGGCTCTGGAAGTCGACACCATGCTCATTGGGTGTGACCACCGATATGGTGTCTGCGGTATTTCCCTTGATAACAAAGGTTTCTTGCTGGGTTGTGTCAGGTTTAAGCCGCAGGCCGACAAGGCCGTTGGGCAATATTGGAACGTTACCATCCACTTTCAGGCTATCGCTGGATACAGACGCCGCCAAGCCGGAGCCAATATGGGGAAGCGGAGTCGCCCCCGGAGCCGTGCCGTTTACGACATTGCCGTCAATAAAGAGTTCCTCTGCCCCCTGGTTGTATTTGAAATAGACCGTTCCGGCACTGGAAGGGTGTGTATCGTAATTAGCCCTGCCGGCGAACGCGGTGATACCACGCTGATTATTGAAATTATCGGTCTGATCGAGAGTGTCGCAGTAGATGGCTATCCGACCACCACCGCCGGAAACACCTGAGCCACCTCCGCCGTTGGCGCTGATAGTCCCGGAGCCGGCCAGACTGGCGGAGCGGATCAGGACTGAGCCGCCTGAACCGTTGCCGCTGGCGGAACCGCCGCTCAGACCGCCGTCTGCGATGATAGAGCCATTGACGACCAGGGAATTGGAGGCATGGAGGAGAACCCGCCCGCCACCGCTGCCGCTGGCAGTTGTGCCGTAATTGGCGCCGCCACTCCCGAGCTGGATCGGGTTGCGGGGGTCACCATACACCAGGCCGCTGTCTGCAGTCAGATAGCCTCCCCCTTTACCGCCATAGCTGCCACCAGCTTGAACCAGCGAGCCGTTCTGGCCTCCGAGGGTCAGGCCGGGATCCCAGTTGATGCCACCGCGACCACCACGATACCCGCGACCGGTTGTGTCGATGGAACTGCCGGCATCGATCCGGATGTCCCTGGCTTCGATAGCGATACCGTTCTCATTGCCGGGGCTGTGGGTCATGGTTGAGTTGCCGGTTAAAAGCAGCTGGCCGGTTACGGCCAGACCACTGTCGACCGTGGCACGGGCATTATTGCGTAAAACAATACTGTCAAAGGTGAGCGTGCCGGGAATGGTGGTAGTGTCGTTGTCGACAGGAAGATTCCCTCCGTCGATGATCAAGGCGCCATTGCTCTGGGTGACGTCGCGGATGAAGATCGTGCCGATACCACCGCGCCGTCCGAACACGCCTTTTCCGCCAAGGGTCGTAATCTGATCGGGAGCAAGAGTATAGGGGCCGCTGTGGACAATGGCGATCCGTCCGCCGCCACCACCGGTGCCGGTTCCACCGCCGTCGGCCCGAATGGCGCCGCCGCCCGTGAGGTTGCCGGTAGTGATATTGACCGTCCCGCCGGACCCGCCACCAGACGCCGAACCAGAGCTTTCCGCACCATTGGCGACAATAGCGCCGTCGACCGTAATGCTGGCGGCAGTAATAAGGACTCGTCCGCCGCCAAAACCGCTGCCAGTAGTACTATAATTCCCGCCACCGCTCCCCAGATCCGTCGGATTGGTGAGGCTGTCGTACAGGGAGTTAGGCACGCCGCTGCCGTCATAGATGCTCCCCAATCCACCGTGGCTTCCGCCGGCGGCATGTTGTGAGCCGAGAGCATTGCCTGCTGTTTTGCCCGGGTCCCAGTTCACACCTTGGCTGCCGCCCCGGTAGCCGCGTCCGGTAACGTCAATCCGGCTGGTGCTGTCGATGCTCAGTGTACCGAGAGTCAGGTAGAGCCCCGAGGTGGAACTGTCTGTAGCAGCATAGTGGCTGAGCAGACCATGTTCGGCAAGGATAAGAGCCCTGGGGACTTCAAGCCGATCGCCCAGCAGGAGGTTGCCGCCACGGCGGAAGGTAAGGTTATCGTAACGGTAGAAGCCGCTGTATATCCTGCCTGCCGCAGCTACTATGGAGAATACAGTCCCATGCTCGTTGGGTGTGACAACGGTGATGGTATCAGCAGTGTTGCCGCTGACGACGAAAGTTTCATTCTGGCTGATGTCCGGGTTGAGACGCAGCCCCGTCAATCCGCCCGGAAGAAGCGGCATCTGGCCGTCAGTTTTGAGAGAATTTGTTGTGACCGCCCCGCTTGTGCCGTTGCCGATAGGTGTAAGCGGCGTGTGCATCGAAGCGGTGGCGCTAGTATTATTATCATCAATGATGAGCTCTTCACTCCCCTGATTGAACTTGACATAGACCGTGCCGGCGCTTGCAGCGCGGTTGTCGTACACATCGTGACCGGCAAAGGCGGAGATGCTGCGGAGGTTACCCAGCGATGCGGTATTGTCGAGATAATCACAATAGATGGCTACCCTGCCGCCGCCGCCTGAAGTGCCGCTGCCGCCAACTCCGGCGCTGTTATGTCCTCCGCCGTTGGCGCTGATGGCGCCGCTGCCTGCCAAACGCGAAGTCAGGATCAACACCGACCCGCCGGAGCCGTCTCCGCTGGCGGAGCCGGAACTCAGACCGCCGTCGGAACGAATGGCGCCATCAATGACCAGAGCGGTTGAGGCATGAATGGTAATCCTGCCACCGCCCGCGCCGCTGGGGTATGTGCTGTAATTTGCGCCGCCGCTTCCCAGGGATACAGGGTTGCGTGGGTCGCCATACACCAGGCCGCTGTCCGCACCCTGATAACTTCCCCCTTTGCCGCCGTAGCTGCCGCCTGTTGCATTCTCCGAACCTGTCTGGCCTCCCAGAGTCAAGCCGGGATCCCAGTTACCTGTCCCGCCACCACTATAGCCGCGCCCAGACGCGTCGATGGCGCTTCCAGCGTCAACCTGCACGGTCGCCGCAGTGATGGCCAAGCCAGCTTCGTTCCCCTGCGAGTGGGTAAGTGTGGAGTTTCCGGTCAGGAGAAGTCTGCCAGTTACCTGTAGTGGCGAGTCAGTCACCACCCGGGCACTGTTCCTCAGGGTGATGTTATCAAACGTGTAGCCGACAGGAATGGCAAGGGTTGTCCAGGCAGTGCTGCCTGCCAGGCCGTCTATCACCAGTTCGCCGCTTGTCTGGGTTTGCTGTTTCAGGAAAATGGTTCCGTTGGCAGCCCTGGCGCCGTATGCGCCCTGCCCGCCATCCACGTTGATCCCCGTCTGGTTCAGGGTGGAGATATCCAGGTAATTGATGGCGATCCGACCGCCGCCGCCGCCGGTGCCGACACCACTGCCGCCCCCCTTGGCTTCGATGGTTCCATTGCCGGAGAGTGTTCTGGTGGTGATATTGATACCTCCGCCGCCGCCGTTGCCGGAAGCTGACCCGCTACTCTGAGCGCCGTTGGTCCTGATTGCGCTGTCGTTGACGACGTTGATCGCGTTCAGGAGGAGCAACCCGCCACCGCCGCCACTACCGTAAGTACTGTAATTTGCGCCTCCACTCCCCAGGTCCGTCGGGTTGGTGAAGTCATCATACACCGGAGTTGGAATGCCGCTGGCATCGTAGATACTGCCCAATCCCCCGTGGCTGCCGCCAGCGGCATGTTGTGAACCGACTGTATTACCTGCTGTCAAGCCGGGATCCCAGTTGAAGTTTTGTCTGCCGCCCCGGTAGCCACGACCAACCAGGTCGATCCTGCTGGTCGAATCGATGGTCAGGGTCCAGAGATTCATGTCAAGCTTAAAGGTTGCCGAACCGGTGGCAGGAGAATGGGTCAACACGGCGCCATTAAGCAGTTCCACGTTCCTGAAGCTG
>Ga0265294_10003816_pt1 | contig 19043 bp, 22 predicted proteins | sample MunlanPumphouse3_FD_192504 | JGI IMG/M metagenome (GOLD analysis project Ga0265294, IMG submission 192504) | Groundwater microbial communities from a municipal landfill in Southern Ontario, Canada - Pumphouse #3 | ecosystem: Environmental > Aquatic > Deep subsurface > Groundwater | place...
TTTTTATCCCTCTCTTTTCCTAAATCAATTTTCTTGTCACCTCTGATATAATCCAAAGTCAATGATTTTTTCTCATTATTGGTTACTAAATCAAATGTCTTGCCGGAGACAACAACTTCTCCGCCTAAAACTCCGGCTCTTGGTCCCAAATCGACCAGATGATCCGATTCCGCAATCACCCTTTCATCATGTTCTACAACAATCACCGTGTTCCCTAAGTCACGAAGATTCTTTAACGTTTTTATCAATTTCTCATTATCTCTTTCATGGAGCCCTATTGTCGGCTCATCAAGCACATAGAGAGTACCTGAAAGCTTGGATCCGATTTGACTAGCCAATCTTATTCTTTGAGCTTCACCTCTTGAAAGAGTTGATGCTTCTTGATTTAGGAGAATGTAATCAAGTCCAACTTCAAGCAAGAAATCAAGTCTTGATATGATTTCGGGTAGAAGATTTTCAGAGATTTTCGCTTCTTTCTGATCCAATTCCAAATCATTGAAAAAAGATAGCGCAGACTTAACGTCCAAAGAAGCTATATCCCAGATATTTTTATCGTTGATCCTCACAGAAAGAGCTTCTTTTCTCAATCTTTGACCCATACAAACAGGACATTTCTCTTTTGAAAAAAATGATTTTCTACCAAGTCCTTGGCAAATCTTACAAGCTCCATGAGGGCTATTGAAAGAAAACAGTCTTGGTTCAATTTCTTCAAAAGAAAATCCGTCACGAGGGCAAGACCATCTTGAAGAAAGAATTTTTTCTTCGCCATCCAATAAAAATCCAGCTAATCCGTCACTATATGAAAGAGCCGCTTCTATTGCTTCAAAGAGTCGAGTTTCATCTCTTCTATCCGATATAAGGTCGATTATTATGTCAATATCATGACTCTTGTATTTTGATAAAATAATTCTTTCGTGGAGTGATTTCACCTCTCCGTCAATTCTTGCTTGAGAATAACCTTTATGTAAAAAGTCGTATAAGAGTTGGTAATATTCACCCTTTCTCCCTCTCACTACCGGAGAAAAAACCACGATCTCTTTAGCATTACTTGAGCCGATGATCTTGAACATCTCTTCAATGGTCAGTTTCTTGATCTCTTTACCACAATCGGGACAATAAGGATGGCCCACTCTCGCCCATAAAACTCGCATAAAATCATACACTTCCGTCAAGGTCGCCACTATCGATCTCGGATTATGTGAAAGTGATTTTTGATTTATCGCTATTGCCGGAGATAACCCGGTTATCTCATCAACATCGGGCCGATCCATTTGACCCATGAATTGCCGTGCATACGGAGATAGAGAGTCGACATAACGCCTTTGCCCTTCAGCAAAAATCGTATCAAAAGCTAAGCTTGATTTTCCGCTTCCGGAGACTCCCGTAAAAACGATAAGTTCATTCTTTGGAATATCAAGATTTATACTTTTAAGATTATGTGTTCTTGCTCCCCTAATTTTTATCATTTCATTCATTCTCAATATCTATAAGATTTAATATTTCTTTCTTTATTCCTTTTGGTTTCACTCCGTTTTTTCTATTATACTCTTCTTGAATGAATCTCCTTCTTTGGGCTTCATCCATTCCGGCTTTCATTGAACCAGTTATCCTATCCGCATAGATAATCACCTTGCCTTTCAAATTTCTTGCAGCTCTCCCCATTAATTGGATTAAGCTCGTTCTACTCCTCAAAAAACCTTCTCTATCAGCATCAAGAATCGCAACCATTGAAACCTCGGGAAGATCAAGACCTTCCCTTAAAAGATTAACACCGATCAGTATATTGAATTCTCCTCTTCTAAAGTCAGTTAACATCTCGGCTCTTTTCAATGTTTTTGTATCGGAGTGCATAAAGTTTGATTTAAAACCTTTTTCTTTCAAGAATTGATCCAACTCTTCGGCCGTACGTTTGGTTAGAGTATTTATTATCATTTTACCTTCTCCTAAAAGTTTGGCTTCTTCCATAAGATCGTCTATTTGGCTCTTGTTTCTCTCCTTATCAAAAACGGGCCTGATCTCTATTTCAGGATCCACCAAGAAGGTGGGTCTTATTATCTGTTCAATGATTTTTGCCGATTTCTCCATCTCAAACTTACCCGGGGTGGCCGAAAGAAATAGTATGGGGCCGACTCTCTCTAAGAATTCATCAAATTTAAGGGGTCTGTTATCTAAGGCCGAAGGAAGCCTGAAACCATACTCGATTAAGATCTCTTTTCTTGATTTATCTCCTTCATACATTCCTCTTATTTGAGGTATGGTAATATGAGATTCGTCTATAATTGTCAAGAAATCCGGCTCGTCTCCTTTTTGAGGAAAATACGATAAGAGAGAATCTGGTGGTTCTCCAGGAAGTTTCCCTGTCAAATGTCTTGAGTAATTTTCGATACCGTGACAATAACCCAAAGTTTCAAGAAGAGCCATATCATTTTCGGTTCTCCTCTGAAGCCTTTCCGCTTCTAACCATTTTCCTTCTTTTTTGAAAGAAGAAACTCTCTCTTTCAATTCTTTCTTTATATCATCAATTGCTCTTTCTCTTTCGGGCTTTGTCGAGATAAAATGCTTGGATGGAAAAATTACTGTTTTCTTAAGTCGCTCTTTGATAGATCTGGTGTTTTCATCAATAATCGATATAGAGATTATATTGGTTTTATCAAGTTCCACTCTATAGATTATCTCTCCTGACGCCGGCCTTATCTCAAATAAATCTCCTCTTACTCGAAAAGTTCCTCTGATCAAGTCCCCTTTGGTTCTCTCAAAATTAATCCTTACTAATTGTGAAATAAGTTCATCTCTTTTTATTAAATCACCAATTGACAAGTAAACGGCTGACTCAAAATAATTAGAAGGAAGACCTAAGTTGTAAATACAAGAGACTGAAGCTACAACTATCGTATCATTTCGTGACAAGAGTGATGAAGTGGTGCTGTGTCTCATTCTGTCAATTTCTTCATTTATCATCGATTCTTTCCCGATATAGGTATCGCTTGATGGAATGTAGGCTTCGGGTTGGTAATAGTCATAATAGGAGACAAAATAACAAACTCTGTTTTCGGGAAAGAAAGATTTATACTCTCGATAGAGTTGAGCCGCCAGAACTTTATTTGGAGCAATGACCAGGGTCGGCTTTTTAAAATCAGTAATAATATTTGATGCGACGAATGTTTTGCCCGAACCAGTGACACCCAAAAGAGTTTGGAAGCGATTATTGTTTCCCAAACTTTTATCAATCTCTTGTATCGCCTTCGGTTGATCACCTGCAGGGTTGAATTTTGAAACCAATTTAAACATAAAAAAAGAAAACTCCCCCAAAGAAAGATACTGGGGTTGCTGTTATTATACCCTATATTACAAGAAATTCAAGGAGTCTTTTACTTGGGCAATTCTTTCTTATCTCCAGATTTTATTCTACGAGTGACTCCTGGAGAAGAGACAACGAGAAAAGAGTTTTTTTCTATCATATCTTCTTTTTCCAAAACAGGATCTATTATCCTTGATATCTTGGCACAATCATCCAACGTCACTAAATCATCAGAATCTTTTGCGTCTATTGAAATAACCAGGGAAGGTTTTCCTTCAAAACTCTCAAAAGACACGCTTTTCAGAAGAAGATTTTCTTTCTCTACCAACGGTTTTATAACTTTTATTATATCTTCTTTGTTTTTCATTGTTTTTCAATTTTAATAAGTTTGTTTGAAGAAGTTTTACCCGACAATATCTTAATACTTGATATTGGTGACTTAAAATGCTTCGATAGTATTTTTATCAATTCTTTGTTGGCTTTTCCTTTCACCGGTCTCTCTTTCAGATAAACCGTGTATTTTGAATCATCCGTCTTTTCAATTATTGTTTCTCTTGGATTGAATTTAACTTTAATGGATATTATCATTTTGAGGATGAGAAGTAAAACGGTTTTCCGTCGGACAACCAATCAAATATTCCTTCCTTGATGAAAAAAGGAAGAAGATTGATTTCGCCTATTTTTTCAATAGGGATCAAATCAAATTCGAGATGATCCTCTTTGCTTTTCGTTTCATCGTGAAGTTTATCTTCTCTTGCTTCATAGATTAAACTGATCTCCCATATCTCTTCCCCGTCTTGCATAAAATGAGATTCGATTATTCCGGCAAAAGACAATGATTTGATTTCAGAGCCTCTTTCTTCTTTCAATTCTCTTATCAAAGCTTCTTTTGAGTTCTCTCCGTCATCGACGTGTCCTCCAGGCAAAAACCAATAATCCTTATCTTTTCTTCTACAAACAAGAATCTTGTTTTCTTTGATAATAATCGCCCTTGATACTGTTTCTCTCATCTGTCGACTTAAAATTATTTTATAAATAGAAAAGCTCCAATTTATATTGGAGCCTTGGAGGGTTTTAACTTTTCTCTCTCTAACTTCTCTCTGCATTCACCGCAAATCTGAATATGTAAAATCGCATACTCTGTTGAGTTTTTTTTATCTTGAACCAATTGATAAATCTCCTCTTGGCTTAGATGAAGTAATTCGTTTTTCATTAAAGAACCTCCTTTACCTCTTTTCAGGGTAAATACTTTCTACTTATTATTTTTATATTGTCAAGTGTTTTGTCTCCTAAAATCTCTTCTCCTGAAGAAAATCCATCATCTTCTTTCATTCTTGAAACTTCGGATACAATAGAAAGCAAGTCTTCGACCTCACTTGTATCTTTTCCTTTTTCACTAAGGATCGATTTATACATTTGAAGTTGAACTTCTACTTGCTCAAAAAAGACCTTCTGAATCGGGTGACGTGAGAGTTTTTCCCTCAACCAACGCCTTTCATCTCTCAATTCCTTATTGTTTCGTTTCTCCAATGAAATCAGTTCTGAAAAGATGTCAAAAACTCTGTCGGCATTTTGACGATCGGCTCCGATCACTATCGGAATCAACCCTTTCAATTCTCCTTTGAAATAGTTTCCGTTGGAATCATTAATTTGGGATTCAAAATATTTAACTTCCAACGGCCAAAAATCTTCAGTAACTCTTCTGATATTTCTTTTAATTTTTCTCTCCATATGATCAATCTCGGAAGTGGTTGACGCATCAACAGCCAAAGCGACTCTTTCAATCTCATCTTCACGATCGAACTCTATAATCATATCAACTCCCCTCAAAACATCATCGTAGCGGGATGTTTGAACTGGCATCGCTTCGGGACCAAACCACTCTCCGTTGTACACTTGGTCAACCAAGAGAACCTCAAAAGCTTGACCTCTCTTTTCATTAAGATCAGCCACTTCTCTTTCAAAAGGAGACATCTTGCCCTTTTTATCCTCTATTCTTTTTTCGGCCAATTGAAGATGCTTTAAATCTTTTAATATCTCTTTCTCCGGATATGTGTCTGTAAAATCAAGAGGTTCGGGTCTTTCAAGCTTCCTACCATAATCCAAAACATTTTCTATGTTTTGAAGTTCCCCTATTCTTTCAGTTTCATAATTCATCTCATTGTGTGTTAATGATCGTGCCTGACATTTTAAGATAATCCGCTTTATTTATCTTCTTTTGGGCTAACAGATTATTAAGCCCCGCCAGATATTGATATTCTATCTGAGTCGCTATAAGAGCGTGGTTATAAATACGGACATCATCTATGAAGCCGTTGAAATATCTCGGAGAAGAAGTTCTATAAGCGAAACCGATTCTTAATATTTCGTCTGTAGAAATTATATCAGATGTGGACTTAACTGATGCTTCTTTTTTACCATTTATATAGACACTGTGTTCGGAGCCATTAAGAGTTACAACGATATGATACCAATTTTGAGGAGATATTATTGACAAATCAGTGTCTACTCCAGAATTATTACTAATCCTTGATCTGATCCCTCCTGTACCGCCGCTTACAGCACTTCTTAGCCTCATTTCATAACCTTTATTTGTATCCATTGGATCATCTTTCCCAATGATTCCATAATACCTCTCGTTATCGGCTATGGAAAACGGGAAGATCCATGCAGACAAAGTTATTTGATTTCCTGTAATGTCGAAGCTATCGCCTTTTCCACAATCCACATAATCATTACTCCCATCAAACTTTAAAGAATAACCGCTGGGAGACGGAGTGTCGTTACTCCATCCGGATGAGTCATTAAAGTTGAAGTTCTTGAGAGTTCCGTCATTACCATATCCGGAAGAGTCTTTAGCTATGTTGCCTGTGTCTTCATCAAAGTTCCACCAACCTACTAAGTCAGCTCCCAAGAGATTGTGCATGTTTGATTGAAAGGAGAGAGCGTTGGATATCTTGGCTTGTTCTCTGGCTCCTGTCAGATTGGAGAAGACTATGCTGGCTAAAAGGGCTAAGACTGCTACTACAACAAGTAGTTCTACAAGGGTGAAGGCTTTGGAAAGGTTTTTATTACAATCCTTTCTAAGAATCATTTCTGTTGACCAAAGCTTAGTTGATTTGGGTATTATTCCGTAGTTACTCCGTCAAAATGATCATCTTCATCATTTAGAGCATCTTCTTTGGTCACGTGAACAATTCCATCTTTATGCTCTGGCGGAGAATAGACGGTGTAAAGTTTGAGCGATTCATCTTGAGAAGTGTTGATTATGTTATGACTCGCTCCCGCCGGAACAACTATTGCAAAATCGTCTTCAACTTGATGTTCCACTCCATCAAGAATAGCTTTACCTTCTCCTTTTTCGATTCTTATAAACTGATCAAGGTCATGCACCTCTTCTCCAATATCGTCACCGGGAAGAATACTCATTACAACCAATTGACTGTTTTTACCCGTATAGAGAACTTTCCTGAAATTATCATTCTCTTTTGTGGCATCTTCAATATTAACAACGTATCCCTTCATTTTTTTATTAATTACTTAATAATCTGCTTTAGTTTAGCAACTCGATAAGATAATTGCAATCAGAGGAAAGGATTGAAATCGATTTTTTCTGTGTAGCTTTTCCAAATACCGGGACAAATTTCATAAAACTTACAATCGGAGCAAAGATCACCTTTCATTTTATCAAATTCAACTTCGCGATAGCTTTTCGGAAGCAACCATTCTGCGGCATAATTATAATTTGATTTCAATAAACAAAAAGGGATAGCCTCAAAAAAAACTTTCACTTTCTCTGAATTGTAACTTAATGCTTTTTCAAGAGACGGTATCATTTCTTTCAGGCTTGGAATCATTTCCGGATTTTCATCCACTCTCCCTTTGGGATGTAGTAAACTGAATTGAAGAGTCAAAACTCCTTTTTTTATCAAAAATCTTGCGATTCGATCAAGAATCTTGGCATTCGGTTTTGTAATGACCGTATTAGTTCTAATGTTAGCCCCCAATGAGATCAAGTTTTCTATGCCTGAAATTGATTGATCAAAACTTCCTTTTGAATTAGTTATCTTCTCATGAATATCAGCATTATCTCCGTGAATTGAGAGAAAGATGTCAATAATTGGAAAAGAAGATACTTTTTTTGCAAAATTGATATCCGAAAATCTTCTTCCATTGGTCTGTATATGGATAGGTGAAAACCCGAACCCAGCGCAAACTTCAATTATACTTAAAAAATCATTCATTAAAGTCGGCTCACCGCCGGTCAATATTATCTCCTTGCATCCGTTTTTTGAGAGATCTTTTAATTGTTTTTTCATATCCAAAACGCTCATTTCTTTTATCTCTTCTTTAGCCCTTGCGCAGATCAAACAATCGTTATTACATTCTTTGCTTGAGATGATATTTACAAGTTCTTTCATAAAAAAGTGAGATACCCAATTAAGCAAGCAAGGATCAAATACCAGAAAGCCCAGCATTTGGTCATAGGTAAATATTTGAACAATCTGTCATTCCACCAACTCAAAAAAAACCATGCGATAATGTTTGCCAAAATTGAGTCTATTAGGATGATTATGGACAGTATTTTCATAATAAGCGCAAGAATTTATCCCTTTCTTCTTGATCAAATCTTTCTATTGAATATCTTAAGGTTACCCTTGACATATAGGAATAATTTTCTTTCAAAAACTCCTTCAATCTCTCTTTATCTCTCTTTCCTGTCTCTCTTAACATCCAACCTACCGCTTTATGAATTAAATCATGGGAATCTTCTAAAAGGAGCTTGGAATAATCAAAAGTTGTGTCCAGATGGCCCTTTCTTATAAATCCGAGAGTGGAGACTATGGCAACTCTTCTTTTCCAAAGATTATTTGAGAAAATCAATTCTTTTAGCCTGTCTTTTTCTCGATTCAGAAAATAATCACCCGTTATCTTCGGAGCAGAAAGGTCCACTAAATCCCAGTTATTAACGCGATCAAGGTTGTTTAAGTAGAAATCCACTATCTTCTTTTCATCTTCTTGATATTTTTCAATCAAAAGAAGAAGAGCACAAAATCTAAACTCGTGAATCTTATCCGATAAAAGATCTCTTATTTGTGAGAGATTAAGAAACTTGTAATTTGAAACAATCTTTCTTTGATCCGGGGTCGATATTCCGATGAAAACATCCCCTTCAGCATACTCTCCTTTACCGGTTTTGAAATACCTTTCTTTATCTTTAGCTTTTTTTAAATCAGCCGCATCTCTTAAATCTTTCTTAAGACTCTTAAGTTCCATGACAAGTGTTTACTCTTTAACCCAATCTCCTTTGTAACCTTCTTCTTTTAACATCTTTGCTTTTCTGTCGGCGCCGCTTCTAAAACCTCCGATTGATCCGTCGGATCTGATAACTCTATGACAAGGAACAAGCTTATTTCTATTGGCATTCATGATTCTCCCAACAGCTCTAGCTGCTCTTTTGTTACCGGCCATCTCCGCAACTTGCCCGTAAGAAAGAACGCTTCCTTTCGGTATTTGAGACACAATTTCTAAAACCCTGTCTCTAAATGTCATTTCTTTAAGAGTTTAATTCCCAATCCCGATATTTTAGATCCGCCGAATATTACAATGAAAGATAAGATTGACCAAGAGATTAGGTTTAATATGTCAAATATCGCATCAAACGGTATGGTTGATTGAATTTGCTCAGCCATTATTTGATTCAAATCAATTTCCGGATCGTTAAGATCGACTGAAACTTTTGGTTTTTCAACGGAAACGATCTCTTCTTTTTCAAAGATATTGGGAGCAATTCTCCCTCCAGTAAACACTCCGTAAGAAGTGTAAAGAATCCAAATGATTAAAATCACTCCCAAAGATAGCAAAACCCAACCTGCTAAACAACGATTATCCATTTTTCGATTTTTAATTAATTATCTCTGATTAATGATATCACTTACTCCTTATTTTTCAATAAAAGAAAAGAGTAAAAATATTTTTTACTCTTTTAAACTAAGGGGGAGGTTTTTAAAAATCAATTTCGTATCCGAGGTCAAGAACCTCCAACAATGCTTGTCGATAAAGAGGTTTCAGAAATTCGGGATCAACTCCCAATTCAAAAGATACATCAGCCAGCCCGCTTTTCAGTTCTGCGGTAATCTTTTTTTCTAATTTCCTCTTAACATTATACATCATTAAATCTACCAACGTTTTTAAAACTGCTTCTTTGTCTTTCTCTTTCCAAACAAACATTTTCTATACCTCCGCTCTTTTTAATGAACAACTCTTATAATTTGATTGTACAATATAAATAAGATTTGTCAATAGTAAATGAATGTTTCAGGCAAAAAAAGAGAGAGTGGTAAAATATCTTCCACCAAGATGATAAATATTTATCAAATAATGGAAAACAGATTCCGACTCTCTTTGGTATGAGGAGAAGAATAGGTTCTTATTCTGATCTAATAGCGTAAGCCGAAAAAATCAATTACCCTATTCAAGATCCCCGATCCCTTAGTGAAGAACAATTATTTTTTGAATTCTATAGATTCAATCTCTTTTTCCAAATCTCTTAACATTGAACAGATAATCGGCTTTATAACTTCAAAAAGTTTCTCTTTTGGTATACCGATCTGTCCGGCAACGCTCCCGATGCTTCTTTTCACAGTTTCAGTATTGAACTGTGAAATCCTCATCTCCTTCATTTGATGTTTGATCAAAAGCACCAAAACTTCTTTATCCATCTTCTTCACCTCCTTTTAAAAGAACTTTTATTGAAGATTACTCTTCTTGCTTGATTGTACAACACAAATGGCATTTGTCAAGATTGAGACAAAAAAAGACTGATTAATTTGATTAACCAGTCATTATAGAGATCTTTGCAATCTCAAGATCTTCGGGCTTATCAATATCAAACCCGATTTCAGGAAAAGAAGATGGGATTGGCTTCGCAAAGACTCCATGTCGTTCAAGAAGATTCATTGCTTGAATCAGATCAAACGATCCGAGTAAAAGCTTAATCACAGAAGATGCTCCAAAAATTGATGCGATCTTTAAGGGTTTCTTTCTGTTATCCAAAATCTTACGCCCCAAGCCAGATAAAGCTTTGATTCTGATCGGATTGATCAAAAAAATATTTCCAAGAGTAAAAGTTCCTTCCTTCAGCTTAACATAAGTCCTCTTCCCTCCGGGAAAAGATCTTTCCATATCCTCTTTTTTGATTATTGGACAATAAAAATCAAAAAGGCAAGGGATAGAATAATTAAGGAAAGAGTAGACCGACTCTTTGGTTATTAAAGGAATATCCGAAGATGAAATGAGTAACGCTTTTTCAGTTCCTAAAAAGTTAACTCCTTCAATGATATTACTAATCAAGTCGTCTTTCTCTTGAATAACGTCTACCCCACTTTTTCTCAAAAAACTTAATTGATCCGACGGTCCTATTACAGCAATCTTATCTATCAGGTCGATTGAAAGCATTACTTCAGAAACTCTCAAAACCATCTCTTTGCCATCAATTTTAATAAGCGCCTTGTTCTCTTCTCCCGGAAATAGGTTTCTTCCCCCTGCAAGAATCAAACAATTGATCATTTAGACAACCTCCTTTTTTAAAAGTTCTAATTTCTTATACAATTAAATGATGAAAATGTCAAAATTGTACAAATTCATTTTTTTTGTTAATTTAACTTAATCAACTTTTTAGAAAATAATAAAAAACGATGAAAAAAGAATCACTTTTTATCCTTCCATTCGATCATAGAGGCTCATTTTTAAAAAACCTCTTTAACCTTGAAGATCGAAAACCGAGTCAAAAAGAGATTGATGAGGTAAAAGAATTGAAATGGTTGATATACTCAGGTTTTAAGTACGCGATCAATCAAAAATTAATTCCTCAATCTTCAACCGCAATATTGATAGATGATGAATTTGGAGAAAAGATAATAGAAGATGCGAAGTCTTCTGGTTACAAAGTCTCCATATCAACCGAGATAAGCGGGCAAGATGAGTTCCAATTCGAACATGGTGAAGACTTTGGTGCTTATTTGAAAAAATATTCGCCTGATTCAGCCAAAGCCCTTATCAGATACAATCCGGAAGAAGACGAAGATTTGAACAAAAGACAGTTGACTCGTTTGAAAAAATTGAATGATTATTGCAAAAAAGAAGGGATTGGTTTTCTCTTGGAACCGCTTGTCATTGCCACTCAAAAACAGATGGAAGAGGTTGATCAAAGTAAAGAAAGATACGATAGAGAGATGAGACCCAAGTTAATGGTGGATATGATAAGAGAGATAAGAGAATTCGGGATTGAGCCTGATATTTGGAAATTAGAAGGCTTGGATAAAGAAGAGGATTACGAAAATTTAGCCAAAGAGATTCACCCCGACTCAAGAATAATCATACTCGGGCGCGGAGCCGACACTTCTCAAGTTGAGAGATGGATTGCCGTCGGAGCCGGTGTCGAAAAAGTAATTGGTTTTGCTATAGGTCGAACTGTCTTTTGGCAGCCGCTATTAGATTACAAAAATGAAAGAATAGACAAAGGGGTAGCTATTGAAAGAATCGCGAATAATTTCTCAAGGTTTTATAGAATCTTCATTGAGTCTAAAGAATCTATTTGAAAAGATAATAAAACGCAAGGTAGTACAAAACCAAAGCTCCAATAAGTATAACTCGTCTCGCAATCTTAGGACCGGCAAACCAAATCTTTTTTGTAAACACGGCTCCGAAAAAGATAACGAGTTCAATGAAGACATAAAAAAATAGATAACCCAATATGTAGAGAGTATAAGCGGTAAGAGACAGCCCTCTCTCCACTAATATCCCCGTAAAAGCTATAGGAAGCCCAACCGAACATGGAAGATCAACCAATGTGACGATTATGGCAAAAAAGATAACGCTTCCGATCATTAAAGAGAGTGTCTTTTTCTCCGATGTCTCAAAAGCTTCTCTCAGTTTATTTGTTGCATCAATTGTCAACTTAGAATCTGATGCTTGACAAGTTAAAGTCTTCTTTTTAGATCTCAAAAATTCCATTGTAAAATAGATGGCCCCTCCGAGGGTGGCCAAACCAATAATCAATCTTAGTGTTTCTAATTGCCCGATAAACATCTCGAAAACCTTTCCCCAAGCAAAAACCATTGCTCCGTATATCAGGGCTCCTGTCACAATGAAAAGACTTCCAAAAAAGAGTGTTTTTCTCTTTGAGTCAAGAGTTAAAACTATTGAAAGAACTAAAATTAAAGCCCCGATTGAACAGATGTTTATTCCGTCAAGAGATCCTAAAACAAGAGTAATGAAGGGAAGCGACCAGCCTTTAATATTAATCTCTTTTTTGATTAAAGGAATGGTGACTATCAATCCTTCTTCTATCACTTTCTCACCGCTCAAAGCCCTTACTATCATATCTTTTTGATGAGGACCGAATTCAGAAAATTGGAAAAAGTTATCGTTAATGAAAAGAGTTGGAGCCATTACATCATAATCGCTTAACCCGTAACTTTGAGCAAAATCATTCAGTTTCTCTTTATCACTTATGGAATAAACCCTGACCTCCAATCCTTCAAATTCATCTTTTTTCAACTCCTCGAGAAAAGCCTTAGTTGAAGAGCAAACGGGACACAACCTGTCATCAAAAAGATTAACTATTATCATCTCTTTTGATGATATTGAGGATGAGAACAGAAAAATTCCTACCCATAAAGTAAGAATAAAGAGTGACGCTTTTTTTAAGTCTAAAGTTCGCATTTAACTAAATTCGCCAAGTCTTCAGGGGTTCTTGATCCGCTATAAAGTTCTCCGTTTATCTGAATCTCGGGCACATAACCGGTCTTTATTTCTTTCGTGCATCTCTCTTCTTCTTCCGAGCACTCAACATAGATGGAGCTTAGAGCTTCTCGCCCGCCAAACTGATTAACAAGTTCCGCGCAAGCTGGGCAAGTCTTACTGCCATAGATAACCACTCCGCTTTCTTTCAAACATTTAATCAAAGATGCATGACCACGATTGTCCCCTGTAAAATTGAAAACGATTAAAACCAATAATCCGATTATTGCAATTGTTACTAAATATTTCTTCATCATTTTTAGATAATAACGCTATCTTTCATTTGAGTCAATTAAAAAACCCCTTCATCTTGAAGGGGTTTGTCTGTTACGCAGATCGTTTCGAGTTTTTTCAAAGGACGATATTGGCTTTACCTTTATTCTATCGGGATTATTCTTTTCCGGAATTTTCTGTCTTCTTTTTGGACTTAAGTAATAAGGAACTCCGTAAAGATACCATGGATAAATCTTCATCTAAGATCACCTCCCTTCTGAAAAGATTCTATCAATATTTATCAAATGAGTCAAAGTTTTATCTGCTTCCACTCCCCTTCTTTCAATCTTCCCAATCTGTATCTGTCTATTCTTACTCGTTGAAGATCCGTTACGGTTCGTCCAAAAGCTTCAAACATTCTTCTGATCTGTCTTCTCTTCCCTTCAGTCATTACAATCTTGTATCTTTTGGAAGAAATCTTTTCTATCTCCAATATCTTTGCCACAGACTTTTCGCCTATATCAACCCCTTTCTTTAGTCCTTCAATTATCTTTGCACCCACTTCCTTACCTAACTCCACCTTATATTCTTTCTCACAAGCAAAAGAAGGGTGAGTCATTTTATAAGTGAAGTCTCCGTCATTGGTTAATATCACCAATCCTCTGCTGTTTTTATCCAACCTGCCAACCACAAAGAGTCTTTCATTTGACGAAACTAAAGAGAAAACATTCTTCTCTCCCGGGATATCTCTGTTGGTGCAAGCATATCCTTTGGGTTTATTGAGCAAGATGTATACTCTATCTTTTTTTGAAGTTCTTATTCTTTTTCCTTCAACAACTACCGTATCTTTGTCATCTACTCTCATGCCTATAGTAGCTAATTTTCCATTAACTTGAACTTTCTTCTCTTTAATTAACTCTTCCGCCCTTCTTCGAGAAGAGTAACCGCTATCCGCTATGTATTTCTGTAATTTTACTTTCATCTCTCTTGTTTAGTCTGACTTCATTTAACTTAACTTGCCTGACAAAGAATCTTTAAATTTTGAAAAACCTTAATGAATTGGTTGAATGAGTGCTATGTTATTATTATAAAAAGAAAGCTACTTTTCTTTATTTTTCCATTCACTAACCTTTCTCAAACAATTTTCAAGATCATCTCGAACCTCATAAACCCAAAATCGCATCACGTCCCACCCTAACTCAAACATACGTTGATTTCTTATTTGATCTCTATAGCAAAGTTCCCCAGTCCAATCTCGATGATAGTGCTCTCCATCAATTTCTATATTTAATTTCCGTTCACCATCAAAAACAGCGAAATCAAGTGCGTACATTTCTTCTTGGTATTGTGGAATACTATTAATACCAGCACCATGTAAAGCTTTGTAAAATAAGCGCTCCCAATCAGACACTCTTTCTGGATTCTTTACTGTTGGATAATCAGAACCATAATTAAACTTTTCTACAAGTTTTTTTGTTTCTTGTTTTCTAATTTCACTTATATGCTGTGCAAATTTCTCCATGTATGGTACTTCTGAGTGGAGTACGGCTTTGAAATTACCAACTACAATCAAGATCGCTCGTGCACGAGTAATTGCCACATTAAATAAGTTTCCAGTTTTTTGTAAGAAAAGAACAGACCCTTTCGGCATATTCGAAGAAATAACGGGTGAGAAGATAATGATATCACGTTCATCACCTTGAAATTTATGAACGGTCTCACTGATAAACTCACATGTTAACAACCATGTTGATAATTCGCTATTTTCATTAGTCAATTTTCTTATGAGGTTTGCCTGTGCTCTAAACGGACTAATAGCACCAATTGTACCTTTGTACCCTTGATTATATAATCTTTGAAGTTCTGCAATCACCGCTATCGCCTCTTGCTCATTTTCAGATCCACTTCCCGAAGATGGTTTTATCGCTCGTCCTTCCACGTTTATCCATCGAATGCCAGCTTCTTCATTTTTAGGTTTTTTAAGAGAATCATACCTGGTTGCAATTCTAAGACGTCCTTTATAAAAGAACTTGTTTGAAAAACCAATAATATCTGCGTGTGATCGATAGTGATCACGCAAGTCAACAATTCCAGTACCTTGCGATAACCCTACGGCTAAGTCAAAAAGAGAATTGTATGAGTATGCCCAATCACTATGAGTTTTTAAAAGATTATATTTTTCTAATAAACGCTCGTCTTGTTTTTTTGAAATTGAGCTTATATGGGACAACTGTTTCGGATCTCCAATTATCACTACTTGTTTCGCTCGATACAAAAGAGGTAGTGCTGAAGCAATATCACATTGGCTTGATTCATCAAAAACAACAATATCAAAAACATCTTTGTCTAAAGGCATTCTGCCTTTTGCAGAAAGCGACGTGACTGCCCACAATGAAAGAATGTGAGAAATTCTTTGTGATTGATCATAATAACTTCGCCACACACTCTTCGTGGGATTTTGGCTAGAAACCATTTGCAATGTTGATCGATATTGACTTAAGAGTGACCTATCATTGGGAGACAATCTGCTAATCTGGAGTTTTAACCAAAGTTTCCAAAGCGCATCTGACTTATCAGACATGCGCCTTAATAAATCCAAGCGTTGCTTTGTGAGTGCTTCTAATGATTCGCTATTCTGCAATTGATCAAGTGCAAGGAAGTATTTATTAATTCGCTGAAGCTGATTCCATCGATGTTGTAATTGATCTATAAATATATGCCACTCTGGTTGATGAATGTTAGTTAATTGTGTTTGCGGGATTTCAATCTTCATTTTTGTAAATACCTCATTTAATCGAGTGGTATCAAAGGCAAGTCGCTTTAATTTTTGGCGACCGAATAATAACTGTGATATTCTTGAGAATAATGATCTTTTTGTTTTGAAAATGTATTTTGAATCACTTATATACTTATCAATATCTTCAGAAAATTTATTGAAGTATCCTTGTTTTATAAGTGTAAGATAGCTTTCTGTAAAATCAGCACGAACATCTTCAATCTCTCTATCTAGCCGGTCAACCGTATTTCGAAGTGAGATAAAGTCGTTTATTTGAGAATCAATATTAAGAAGTTCAGCGTGAATATCATTGAATTCTCGCTTACGATAAGAAAATTCTTGCTCATCTTCTGGATTAATGGTTGTAGATAAAAGACTAGATAGATGAGTTACGAGTTGATCTTGGTAGTCACCTCGACCCCCAAAGCGAAGAAGAGTTGGTCTTGTTCCAATATTATTGATGCGACTCTCAACTACATCAACAGCTTTATTATTTTTACTTGCAAACAATACTCGTTTCTTTTGCCATGCAGCATTGATAAGTAAATTAGCAACCACTTGAGATTTACCAGTACCAGGAGGATCTGTAATAACAGTTAAATTATTTACCAAAGCATTCTCAACTGCTTGCCGTTGTTCTAAATTCATGGGAAATACCTCCAGTAATGATTCGAGGTTTTTTTCATTCCTATTCTCAATGCTACGATGAATCCATTGCCCAAGAGCTGTGCCTTTATAATCGTTTTCAGAAAGTCTAGACAGTTGGCTTAATTCATATTCTAATCCTTGTGTAAAGTTATTTGGAGCTTCTTGAATCTTTACAATAACAGCTCTGTTCAAAATACCCTCGGTAAAACATTTTTGTATAGGTGGGCTCGTGATAAGATTGTATGGATCTATTTTTTCTGTCCACCACCATTCTGGTCGAAGATTTTTAAGTCGTTGTGCAAGTTCATCTAACTCAGGTTGCTCTTTTTCACCCGAGATCCCCAATTCTTCTTCAAGTGAAACCAGCTCTCTCATCAATTCTTCACCTTTTGCATTAGTAAAGCGCTCCATCACTTCACGATTAATAGATGGAAAATTCAAATCAAGTGCACCACTACCCTTTTGCGCTTTAATTGGAAATAGGAATACAGGGCTGACAAAATATCCTTCCCAGTCAGATTTACTAGAACGTGCACGAGAAAGAAGGGTTGGATAGCCAAAGTACAATGATTGAGATTTATCTCTTCTTAATTCATTCAGAAAAACTTGTACTTCAGGAGATTCGAAAACATTACTAACATTATCCGATGAGGGAAGTGACTTTAATTCCTTGTAATCCAATCCATATTTACTTTTAGCAAATACTTTAACTTTTGCTCCACTATCTTCAGATATACAAGATGTGTAATAATTACAAAGTCGTGCTAAAGGTGTATTTACTATTTGATCCGTAATGGTCGTTGTTGAGGATTGAAAGTCGTCTTTTAAATACCAATTATATGCAGTATCTTGTCTACATTGACTCCTTAGGGAGCCATAAAGTAATTTATTAACCTCCGCTTTATCTAAATTGAGGGCAATAGAAATTCTCGTTGCTTTACTACCTGGATTTTTTCTTAAAAAAGCTAATATTTTTTCTGATACAGCTTGATCAGTCATTGTATTGTTTGACAAAACTACTCTTCTAAGTCTCTGGCTGCGGGATGACTACGATGCGATTCTATAAGAATCAATTCATTATCATCATTTAATTTAAGAAAGATACTTTTACCAATAGATGGTTCTTCTGTCATCGGTTCATCTTCACCCCTTTCGGCATAGTTAACTACAACGATCCCTTCGCCTATTTCTTCTATTGCTTGAGGGGCTATCCTGTCACCGATAAAATATCCATTGGAGCCGATATAGCCATCTTCACTGTTTAATGCGGCAACTATATAATAGAAAGTTCCTGTTCCACCGGTCTGTTGGGTTATATAAAAAACAAGATCGTCCAACCCGTCCCCATTGAGATCAGTCACCAATTCATTTCCAAAATAGCTTGTGATTATCTTGGAAGCAGAATTTGGAATTGATTCTTCTGCATAACCGTCCTCCAACTTAACCTCAACATCATTAATTCTATAAACGATACTCTTGTAGTCGCTTCTGTTTGGCTCACTGACTTCTCTTTGGTTACAGAAGACAACTATTCCTGCAATAATTGCAATTAAGATAATTGCGCATAAAAGTTTCTTTTTCATTGATTTGTTAATTACTTTTAAATTATCTTTTTTGAACGAAATTCAGCTTTTTTACGAAAATCAAACAACTGTCACTATAAAATTATAATTAAATAAGGTTTTACGTTCATCACTGTCAACGTCAGTATACTGTAGCCCCTTTTCTTTGACAAGTTGACCTTATCCGATATTTTCACCTATAATAAATGACAACTATTCAATATTTTTGAATATTCGAATTCAATTTTTACCATATTGTTATTATAATAAAATTATAAGATATGGTATCAAAAGATAAGATGGTGAAAATAATTTCACAATTAATTTCAGAAAAAGTTCTGAAAACTCCCGAAATAATTGAAGCATTCTCATTCATTGACAGAAAAGACTTTGTTCCGATAGAGCATCAAGTGTCAGCCTACGAAGACTGTGCATTACCCATTGGATATGGTCAAACCATATCACAGCCCTATACTGTAGCTTTTATGCTTGAACTCTTGGAACCAAAAGAAAAGGATAAGATCTTAGATGTCGGCTCCGGATCCGGTTGGACTACCGCCTTGTTATCAAAGATAGCTGGAGAAAAAGGAAAAGTTTTTGGTTTGGAAAGAATTTCCGAATTAGTTGATTTTGGCAAAAAGAATTTGTCAAAATACGGCTTCAATAATTATCAAATACTGCAAGCTAAAGAAGCTCTCGGATTAAGTGAAGAAGCTCCTTTTGATAAGATCCTTGTTTCAGC
>Ga0265294_10003820_pt1 | contig 19028 bp, 13 predicted proteins | sample MunlanPumphouse3_FD_192504 | JGI IMG/M metagenome (GOLD analysis project Ga0265294, IMG submission 192504) | Groundwater microbial communities from a municipal landfill in Southern Ontario, Canada - Pumphouse #3 | ecosystem: Environmental > Aquatic > Deep subsurface > Groundwater | place...
CCGGACAGCGGTTGCAGCACCGCGCCGCAGCCTCACCTGGGATTGCGGCTATGCGCGGCCGGATGCACGCATGCAGTACACGGCGGGTTCGTTCGCGCGCACGCTGGTCCTGCTTTTCCGCGGGGTACTAAGGCCAGCCGAACACCGTCCGCAGGTAGAGACGCTCTTCCCCGGTCCGACGCACGCGCACAGCCATGTTGATGAAGCCGTGCTGGACCGGGTCTTGGTGCCTGCCGGACGAAAAATCGAGGGAGCCTTTGCCTGGTTTCACCGCTTTCACCGCGGCCTGACGCAGCACTATGTCCTGTATGTGCTGGCGGTGCTGCTGGTTTTCTTGTGCACGCTGTTTCCGTTTAGACACATGGTTTCGGTCTGGCTGAAGCAGTGAGTGGAAAGGGTATTTTCATTTGATGAATGGTTTGTCTGCTGTTTGCGTCGCAGCCCTGCTCATGGGCGTGAGCGGTGGTGCGGGCTATTTGTTCCCGTCTCGCTCCGCCCTCGGGCAGTGCGTGGTCGCTGTGCTGTTGACGTGTGGCAGCGCGGTTGGGCTGTCGGGATGCCTGCTGTCGTTGACGGGCTGCTGGGCGTTGCCTAGCGCGCTGAATCACGCGTGGTCGATCCCTGGATGCCGGTTTGCGGTTGGCTTGGATGCGCTCTCTGCGGTCTTTCTCTTGCCGGTGTTCGTCCTGCCCGCCCTTGGCGCCTGGTACGGGTTGGCCTATTGGCGTGCCGCGTCACATCCTGCGAACGCCCGCCGCCTGGGCGCAGCCTACGGCGCCCTGGCCGGAGCGATGGCGCTGGTTGTGATCGCGCGTGACGGCGTGCTTTTTCTGATCGCATGGGAGGCGATGGCGCTCGCGGCCTATTTTGCGGCCACGGTGGAGGACGACCGCAAGGAGGTGCGGCGCGCGGGTTGGATTTATCTGGTGGCGACGCATGCGGGCACATTGTGCTTGCTCGCTTTTTTCGCAGGTTGGCGCCACGCAACCGGCAGCTTTATGCTGGAAGCCGCACCGGGCATGCCGGTGGCCGCAGCCGCCCCTTTGTTCCTGCTGGCTCTGGTCGGGTTCGGATTCAAGGCCGGGCTGATGCCCGCGCACGTGTGGTTGCCGGGGGCACATGCCAACGCGCCGAGTCATGTGTCCGCAGTGATGTCCGGCGTGATGTTGAAGATGGGGATCTACGGCATCGTGCGCGCCGTCTCGTTGCTGCCGGTCGGCGAGGTGTGGTGGGGCGGTTTGCTGCTGGCGGTCGGGGCGGTCTCTTGCGTGGGCGGCATTGCCTTTGCGATCGGTCAGCGCGATATCAAACGCCTGCTGGCCTACAGTAGCATTGAAAACGTCGGTATCATCGCGCTGGGTCTGGGGTTGGCCCTGACGGGGCGCGCGTCAGGGCGTGACGATTGGGTGGTGTTGGGCCTGTGTGGCGCCCTGTTGCATGTGTGGAATCACGGGCTGTTCAAGGGATTGCTATTTTTGAACGCCGGCGCCTTGATCCATGCCACCGGAACGCGCGACATGGAAGTCATGGGTGGCCTCGCCAAACGGGCTCCGCGCATGATGATGCTCTTTGCGGTCGGGGCCGTCGCGATCTGCGCGTTGCCGCCGTTCAACGGATTTGTCAGCGAGTGGCTGCTTTACGCCGGTTTTTTCTGCGCGGTCGGCGTAAAGGGGGCAGGGGAATTGCCTGCGGTGTCGCTGGCGGCCGTTGCGCTGGCAATGACCGGCGCGCTCGCGGTGGCCTGCTTCGTCAATATGTTGGCCAGAGTCTATCTGGGTACGCCGCGCAGCGAAACGTGCCGGCATGCGCATGACCCTGAAGCGCTGATGCTCTGGCCGATGGTGCTGCTGGCCGGCGGATGCGTCGGGGTGGGTCTCTTCCCCGCAGCGGTGATGATGCCGCTGGAGGCCGCGGCCGCACAGTGGGGGAGTGACGGCATGGTGTTGTCCGGCATGATGCGCGCCGTGCCGTTCAGCCGGTTGTCCATGGCATGCTTCGCGCTTGCCGCACTGACTGCGGCACTCGTGTTTCTGCTGGACAGGACGAGACGCGCGCGTGGCGTGCGTGTCGGTCCAACCTGGGATTGCGGCTATGCGCGGCCGACCGCGCGTATGCAATACAGCGCGTCCTCGTTCGGGGACGGCGTCGTGGGCTTAGCTTCGTTTCTGCTGTGGCCGCGCCGTTGCCGGACCGCTCTGCGCGGTTTGTTTCCGCGTGCATCGTCGTTTAAAGGCCTTGTGCCGGACACGATCCTGGACCGGCTGGTTCTGCCCGCCTTCCGTGCGGCCGACCGCTTTTTGCCGCGTCTGCGCGTCATGCAGCAGGGGCGTACACACGTTTACGTCTTTTATATTCTGGCCATCATGATCGTGCTGCTCCTGTGGGGCGGCGCGGGGAGTCACTGACCCATGCTCGATACCTTGATTCACATTGCGGTGCTGCTGGTGGTGCCGCCGCTTCTGCCGGGCGTGATCGCCAAAACCAAGGCGTGGTTCGCAGGACGCGACGGACCGCCGCTGCTTCAGCCATACTATGACATCGCCAAGTGTCTGCGGCGCGGCTGGGTGGTCAGCGAAACCACCACCTGGATCTTTTTGGCCGGGCCGATCATCACGCTGGCGGCGACTCTGCTGGCGGGGTTGATGGTGCCGTTGGGCCGGGCGGATGCGCCGATCGCATTTACCGGCGATCTGATCCTCTTTGCCTATCTCTTCGGTTTGGCCCGGTTCTTCACCACGTCGGCCGCGTTGGACACCGGCTCGGCGTTCGAAGGGATGGGGGCCGCGCGCGAGGTGACCTTCGCCTGCCTTTCCGAGCCGGCGCTGTTCTTTGCCTTTCTGGTGCTGGCCAAGATCTCGGGGGCATTCTCGCTGACGCCGATGCTGCACGCCCCGGCTGCCGCATTTTCTGCCGGCATCGCCGCACCGCTGATTTTAATCCTCATCGGCCTGTTCATTGTGCTGTTGGCTGAAACCTGCCGCATCCCGGTCGACGATCCCAACACGCATCTGGAACTGACGATGATCCACGAGGCGATGGTTCTCGATCATAGCGGCCCGCTGTTCGGCATCATCCTCTACGCCGCCGCGATGAAAATGCTGGTGCTCGGCACGCTGGTGCTGCAAGTGCTGGTGCCTTTTTTGCCGGGGCGCGAGGTGCTGCGGGGACCGCTCTTCCTGGTCCTGCTGGTGGCCTTGGCGGGAGTGATCGGCGTGGTGGAATCGGTCATGGCTCGCCTAAAAATGCGGCATGTGCCTTATCTGCTGGTCGGCGCACTTCTCTTCTGCGGTTTCGGGTTCATTCTTTTGATCAGGTGACGTCATGTCGAACTTACTCAATTCACTGTTGGTGATGGTTCTAATGCTGAACCTTTTCGCGCTGGGCACCAGTCGGATTGCCTCGGTGATCCGTACGGTTGCGATGCAGGGGGCGTTGCTGGGCACACTGCCGCTGGTGCTGCACGGGCATCTGTCTGGCGGCGCACTCCTGATTGCCGCGCTGACGATCACTCTCAAAGGCGTGGTGATTCCCGGCATGATGAACCGCGCGCTGCGCGACGTGAAGATCAAACGCGAGGTCGAGCCTTTGATCGGCTTTCAAGCATCGGTGATCCTCGGGGCGCTGGCAACCGTCTGCGCACTGCTGTTCGCCGGCCGACTACCGCTCGCCGCCGCGCATGCCGGCACCTTGGTGGTGCCGACCGCGATCGCAACGGTCTTGACCGGTTTTATCCTGCTGATTACGCGCTTCAAAGCGCTGACTCAGGTCATGGGCTATCTCGTGCTTGAAAACGGCATTTTTATCTTTGGAATGTTGCTCGTGCAGGCCATGCCGCTTGTGGTGGAATTGGGGGTCCTGCTGGATCTGTTCGTTGCGATTTTTGTGACCTGCATCATTGTCAATCATATCAACCAAGCCTTTTCCTCGCTCGACACGCGCCGATTGGCATCGCTCAAGGAGTAGTCATCCATGGCGTTTCTTTTCATATTCTTTCCCGTGGTGATGGCGGCACTCGCGGTGCTGATTCCCTCCGACCGGTGGCGCCCGTGGCTGCTGCCGGCGGCCGGCACCCTGCATGCCGCACTGACCGGCGTGGCGCTGGCGCGGCATGCGCCGCTGTCCCCGACGGCTTGGCTCGCGCTGGATCCGCTGGGCAAGGTGATCCTGCTGGTGGTCAGCCTGCTCTTTCTGTTTTGTTCGTATTATGCCGCCGGCTATTTGCGCAATCGCGGCGAACGGCCCAACCGCGTCTTCTGTGTCTGTCTGCTGGCCTTTCTCGGCATCGCCAGCTTGGTGGCGTGGTCACGCCACTTGGGCTTGCTGTGGGTGGCGATCGAAGGCACGACGCTGGTCACCGCGCCGCTCATCTTTTTCAATCACACGCAGCGCAGCATTGAGGCGACCTGGAAATACATGGTGGTCGGCTCTGTCGGCATTGCGCTGGCCTTGCTGGGGACGTTCTTTCTCGCTTATGCCGCGCTGCATGCGGGGCATGAGACGTCGCTGATGGTTCATGATCTGGTTCAGCACGCGCCGGACCTTTCTAAGCCGTGGCTCCACGCCGCTTTCGTGCTGCTGCTGGTCGGCTACGGTACAAAAATGGGACTGGCCCCGATGCACACCTGGAAACCCGACGCGTACGGCGAGGCGCCCGGCGTGGTCGGCGCGATCCTGGCGGGCGGTGTGACCAGTTGCGCCTTTCTGGCCCTCTTACGTGCCTACCACATCTGTGTGGCCGCCGGCGAGTCGGTCTATGTCTCTCGCCTGCTGCTGCTCATGGGCCTGCTCTCGATGGCGGTCGCCAGCCTGTTTATGGTCGGTCAGCGCGACATGAAGCGGATGCTCGCTTATTCCAGCGTGGAGCACATGGGCATTCTGGTGCTGGGCCTCGGCCTTGGCGCGCCGGCGTTGTTCGGTACGCTGCTGCATGTCGTGAATAACGGTCTGACCAAAGGGATCCTGTTTTTGTCGGCCGGCAACATCCATCGCGCCTACAACAGCAAGAGCACCGAACAGGTGAGCGGCGCGATGCGGCGGCTTCCTCTCTCCGGCACGCTCTTTCTCGTCGGTTTTCTTGCCATTACCGGCTCGCCGCCGTTTGGCCCCTTCATCAGTGAGTTTATGATTCTTAACGGTGCGTTCACAACCGGCCGTACGGCGATCGGCGCACTTTTTCTTGTGCTGCTGCTGGTCGTCTTCATCGGCATGGGTGCCACCGTGTTGAAGATCGTGCAGGGTCGCCCGGCCTTCGCGGCACGTTCCACGCCGTACCGCGACTCGGTGTTGACCGGAGCGCCGATGCTCGGCCTTTTGGTTCTCGTCGTGGTGATCGGCGTGGTGCTGCCGGCACCGCTCGCCGCATTGATTACAGACGCTGTTCGCTATCTGGAGGGCCGTCCGTGAACGCATCCTTGACTGACTTCGCCCGTCTGACCAATGGCCAAGCGGTTGCTCTTGACCGTATTCCGGTGCTCGATCTGACACGCTTGCAGGCGTCCATCGCAGCGTGCGTACACGCTGGCTGCCGTGTCAGCGCGTTGTTCGGTGCGGTTTCGCCGCAGCAAGGGAATACGCGTCTGTACGTGGTGCTTGCCGATGACGAACAGAACCTTCTCTTGGCGGCTGCGGCGGATGCCGTGGGAGATGCCTACCCGTCGCTCACGCCGCAGTGCGCGCAGGTGCATCTCTTTGAACGCGAGATCGCCGAACAGTTCGGTGTGCGGCCGGAAGGGCATCCTTGGCTCAAGCCGGTGCGCTACCGACGGTCATGGACCGGCCGCGATGTATGGCAACGGCCGGCGGGCGAGGCGATCCTGCCGGCGGTCGGCGATTTCTACCGCGTGGAAGGCGAGCAGGTGCATGAAGTGGCGGTGGGACCGGTGCATGCGGGCGTGATCGAGCCGGGGCACTTCAGATTCCAATGCCACGGCGAACAGGTGTTTCATCTGGAAATCGCGCTGGGTTATCAGCATCGCGGAATTGAAGAAATGCTGCTGGGCGGCCCCGATGCGCGCACGATCCACCTGGCGGAAACGCTTTCAGGCGACGCGACGGTGGCGCATGCCACGGCGTACTGTCAAGTCAGCGAGGCGCTGGCCGGCCGCGCCGCGAGCGCACGCGGCCAGGCCCTCCGCGGCATCGCGCTGGAGTTGGAACGCATGGCGACGCACATCGGTGACCTGGGCGCGCTGGCTGGCGACGTGGGGTATCTGCCGACCGCCAGTTTTTGCGGACGGATCCGCGGCGACGTGCTCAACATGACCGCGCTGCTGTGCGGCAGCCGTTTCGGCCGCGGACTGGTACGGCCGGGGGGTGTGGGATTTGATGTCGACGCAGAACGGCTGGCTGAACTGGGGCGGCGCCTAGACGCCTGCGAGAAAGATGCGCGCGTGGCGATCGAACTGCTGTGGAAAACGCCGTCGGTGATGGCGCGTTTCGAGGAGGTCGGCACCGTTCCGCGCGCGGTTGCGGTCGAGCTGGGGCTGGTCGGCCCGGCCGCGCGCGCCGCCGGCCTGGAGCGCGACATCCGGCGCGATCAACCGTGCGGCATCTTCTGTTTTTCCCAGATTCCGCTGGCCACGTATGAGTCGGGCGATGTATTTGCGCGCGCGTATGTGCGGTGGTTGGAAATTCAATACGCCATTGCGTTCATCCGCGATCAGCTCCATGCCTTGCCGGGCGGCGCGGCGCGGCTGCCGGTCGGCGTGTTCGCACCCGATCAGTTCGCGGTGGCGCTGACCGAAGGCCTGCGCGGCGAAGTCTGCCACGTGGCGATCACCGATGCGCAAGGCCGCTTCGCGCGGTACAAAGTAATGGATCCCTCGTTCCACAATTGGGCGGGATTGGCCTATGCGCTGCGCGATCAGGAGATCTCCGATTTCCCGATCTGTAACAAGAGTTTCAATCTGTCCTATTGCGGACACGATTTATAGGCCGAGGACGCTGTTATGATTCAAGAAATCGTTGCTCGCTTTCAGCAAAAGCACAGGACGATGCGTTATCCCGACGGTGCGCCGCCGCCGCTGCCGGACCGGTTTCGCGGACGGCCGGTCGTGGACCCGGCTCGGTGCGTCACGGGCTGCCATGCCTGCGAGGCGGCGTGCCCGACCGGCGCGCTCAGCGCGGCATCGCCGGGAGTTTTCGATCTAGGCAAATGCCTGTTTTGCCCGGCGTGCGCGGCGGCGTGTCCGCATCAGGCCATCTCCTGGTCTGCCAACTACCAGCTCGCGGCACGCGAACGCGCGGACCTCGTAGTGCCGCGTGAGCGCGAGGCGATCGACATCAAGCGAGCCGCGTTGGACGGTGCGCTGCGAAAGCTGTTGGGACGCTCGCTGAAGCTGCGTCAGGTCAGTGCGGGCGGCTGCAACGCCTGCGAGGCTGACAGCAACGTTCTGACCACAGTGGGCTGGGATCTGAGCCGCTTCGGCATTCAGTTTGTGGCTTCGCCCCGGCACGCGGACGGTCTGCTGGTGACCGGGCCAGTCTCGCAGAACATGGCGCTGGCGTTAAAGAAGACGTATGATGCGCTTTCAGAGCCGCGCATCGTGATCGCGGTCGGCGCTTGCGCGATTTCGGGCGGTGTTTTCGCTGGAAGCCCGGAGGTCGGTGACGGAGCCTCTTCCGTCGTGCCGGTGGATCTTTATATTCCGGGTTGTCCGCCGCATCCACTCACGATCCTCGACGGTCTGCTGCGGTTGATCGGCAGAATTTCCACATGAGGGGGCGCGGCGTTCACGGCTGACGAGAACGGGCGGATTCCCGCTTCAACGGAACGCGCCACGCGGATTTTTCCGGAAGGTCGGTGTCGATGATGAGAGCAGCATCCGGCGCGAACGGCGCGGTTTCAACACCCTGAACGCGGATGTGGACGCTGCCATCGGGCCGCGTTTGGAACGTGGCGTCGCCGCGGGCACCTTCCAGCCGCACGCCGGTTACGCGAAACCGGGGCGCGGTGCCGCTGCGCACGATGACGAGCCGCGGCAAAGCAGTGGCACTTCCGTGATCGGCACCGTAGACAAGGGTGGCGGGATGAATGCGCAGCAGGTCGTCGCGCCAGGCATACACGGGCAGCACGAGAGGACCGCGTTGCGGCGTGGAAAGCGTGACCGTCACGCGCCCCCGATAGGCACCGGGGTCGGCCAGAACCGGCGGCTGAACAGTCAGCGAACGTCCGTCAGGTTGGACGGCGACTGCGAATGCAGGATGGTCAGAAGCAGCCTCAGTGATGGTGATTGCGGTCTCATAGCCGTTCAGGCGAACTGTGATTGGCGCGGGAGGTTCATGCGGGTTCACCCGGCCAAAGGAGCAGGCGGGAGGTTCGAGTCCGACAGCCGCGCGCGCTTCGCCCTCAATCCACAATGTCAAATTGGGCGTATGGGGGTCGTTCGAGAGAACAGAGACCGATTTCCGTTGGTGTCCCTGCAGCCCGCGCAGGGAGAGGTGAACGTCGAGTGACGTTTCGCCGCCGGGCGGAATCACGCGCGTGCCGGGTTCAGCACGCGTACATCCGCACGACGTGCGGATCTCCGTCAGATGCAGGTCGGCGTCGCCACGATTGCGCAGCACAAAACGGTTCGTGACCGTCTCGGCCGCGTCGCGCCACCCGAAGGCGTAGGTGGTGACCGGTGCTGCGAGCTGCGGCGCGGGCGCGGCCCATAGAACGGGTGACGTCAGGTGAAAGCCCCCCAGAAGGCAACCCGCCGGAATCATGACACGGCATGCATGGGTGACGGTAAATGAAGGCATGTGAGTATCATAGCGTGCTGGGGCTGGTTTGCAAATAGGCGTTTGGTAATCGGCGTTTGATGTTTACCCAGGGCGTCGTGCGAGGTATAGTCACGGACACAATGTTGGCATTTCGCATTTCGAGTGTTCTTCCCGCAGGCCTGATGTTGGTTTACAGCGTCGCGCGCGCCGAAATCCTTTTCGAGCGCGAGAATATCCGTCTGGTAGCGCCGATTGAAATCGAAAACGTCGGTGAATGGATTCGGTCCGAGGATCGCGTGCGCGGGACACTCGAGGTCTTTCTGAGCGTCAACAGTCACGCTGACGGGTGGACCCTCGGGCACGGCGATGTTGTCCTGCATGATGGCGTCGCCCGCTACCCGCTCAAAACGCCGTTGTTCAAAGAAAAGGCCGCGAACCTTGGACGCTTGGAACGTCACCAGGCCCTCCAACTGGTTTTTCCGCTTCCGGATAACCTTGCTCCTTCTAGGCCGTTGAAGATGTTCATCCAAGGAGGCGTCTACGCTTGGAGCGGCGGAAAGGACAGCGACCGCTTCGGGTTGACGATCTGGCGCGGGCCGCGCGCGGTGGCCGTCGTGACGGTGGATGCGCAGGGACGCATGCTCACGGTCGATGCGTCGAAGAGCACGGGCAACATTGTCGGTTACGAGTTTGAGATTCACGGCGTCGGGAAGCACGTCACACGTGACGCGCGCTGGTCGATTCGGATGCCGCCTGTTGATAAGGCCGAAGGCAAGGTGACGGTCGTCACCACGAACGGCACGCGGCAGACAGCGGCGTTCGAGGTCGTGCGGACCTCACCTGCTGTCAAACTGCCGGAAGAGGTGTTGGTGGGTGTCTGCATCTATCCCGAGACGAGACTGACGGCGGAGGAGATCGATAAACTTGAGGCCGACGGCAAGACGGAGTGGGACGGGCCCTATCGGAGGGAGCGCCACTCGCCGGCATTCTACATCGACAAGGCCGTCGAAGAGGAACTCGGGAATCTGATCGTCATGTGGCCGGAAGTGGCGAAAACGGCCTGCTGGAGCGTGGAGCAGGAGACTGCCTGCATCGGTACGCTGGCCGACCAAGCCATCTATTCGATGACGATCTACCAGAGGGTCGATCGCGCCACGGCTGAGCGGTTTGGGAAAGCTGGGCGCGGCCGATTCTTTCTGGGAAATAACATGGGCGAATTTGCCTCGTACATGTACCAGTCGGCACGCTCTGCCCAAGTTTCCAACGTGCCCCAGGAAGGCCATCTTGAGGCATGTCGCGACTGGTTCGTTCACGGTTACATCGCCCAAGGTGCCCGGAACTATCGCCGGAGCTACGATCTGGTTTTTTCGACGAGCGGCTCGGCGCTGGCGGCGTATGAGTTGCAGGGCGGCATCGATGTGATGGTCTCGGAACTGTATGCGATCGGCGCCGCCAATCTGGCCTACGCGACGGCCGAGATGCGGGGCGCCGCGCGCAAATGGAAACCGGTCTATTGGGGCGGATGGCTCGCTCACGAATGGCAGACGGCGGGCGTTCCGTTCCACGCCGAGGAAAAATTTCCGCTTTTGCGTGCTGGGCTCTACCAGCAGTTCTTGATGGGCAGTTCGCTGATCGTGCTCGAATCCGGTTCGCAGACGACGCAGGCTGGTTTTTATACGAAAGAGAGCGGCAAAAAGAATTTCACGTACAGTCAAGATCCGCCGACGCGCTACCGGGCGGAGATGAGAGATTTTTACCGGTACGTGAAAACGCACCCGCGTGCAGCCGGCATGCCTGAAACACGCGTGGCCGTGGCGTTGGGACATTGCGATTCGTTCGTGGGGATATTCATTGACTGGTTACCGCAATGGGCGCAGTTCGAGGCCGCGAAAACGAATCGTAATTGGCTCTACGGCACCCCCGAGCTTTCGTGGCAAGTCGCGCAAAGCGTACTCTTCCCGACGCCCGCCAAGGCGGTGGGGGCGTATAAAAACGCATGGCTGGCCGGCAGTCCTCTGGGGCAAGTCGATATCGTGCAGATCGACCGCACAACGGTTCCGGAGGACCTGCACGCGTACCGTGCCATCGCTTACGCCGGCTGGAACAGCATGAACGACAAGATCGCGGATACGCTGCGGAAGTATCTCGAACGGGGAGGGCGGCTGCTGGTCTGCCTGCCTCATCTCTCGACGCGTCTGGACCGCGAGTACCGCGCGTATGGCGCGGCAGACCTGCTCGGGAACGGCGACCTGTCCACGTTGCTGCCGGTGCGGGTGACAGGGCGTAAGACCGTGGAAGGGAAGGTGGGCGTTGCGGACAAGGCATTCGAAATCCCTGCGGACGAAGTGACGGCCCCGTTGACGGGGGCGAACCTTGCTCAGATCGCGGCGGGCCCGGGCGTCGTCACGGTCTGTTCGGACGCGTCCGGCGCCCCGGTTGTCATCCGGTGTCCTGTGGGTGCGGGCGAGGTCGTGATGGTTCTGGCATGGGAGTATCCCGGACATCCGGCAATCGCCCAACTGTACGCGCACCTGCTGAACGCGTTTGCCGCACGTGAACGCGGGGAGGTCTTCATAACGGAAAAGGGTGAAAACACGCCGCGTTACAACGGTGCTGAAATCGCTTCGATTTCATATGCCGTCTACGTGGACCGAATCTATCTCCTGAACATGGACACGCGCGCGCCGCACACGTTCGATCTCCATCAGGGCGATCGGGTGCGGACCGTCACGTTGAAACCGGTTGAATTCCTGGAAGCGGAACGTTAACCGACTCAAAAAGACATCCTGTTGCAATATGTGCTTGGTACAGCCGTTTGTACGCGTATTGACAAATCAAACAGGAGCACCTTTATGGCTAACGGATCGGGCTGGGCAAACGTGGCGGTGATGTGTTTAGCGGTCTGGGTTGAGGCGCGTGCTGCACCTGCCGTGACAACCGAATTGAGCGGCAGGGTTTCTTACGAATGCGATGAGTCCTGCCTGCTTCCGGGCGCGCTGGTACCGGCCGGGAAATATGCCGTCGTGTCGCCGGTTGGCAAGCAGACTGTGCAGATGATCAAGCAAGCCCCCCGCTTGGACACGCTGGACGGAAAAACGATCGCGGTCGTCGGAGGAAGCTTCATGGCCAGCATCACGCATCCCGAGATCAAGCGGTTGATCCTGACTCATCACCCCACGGCCAAAGTGATTTTATTGAATGAAATCGGTTCTGCCGGCCCTTATCCAGGCCCGGGGGTGAGGCGCGATGCGAAAGACGAATTTCAAGCCAAACTTAAAGAAATGGGCGTGCAGGCGGTGATATCCGGGAACGGAGGCTGCGGCCTCTGCACACCGAAGGAGACGGGGTCGAGCATAGCGGCCGAACATATCGGCATTCCTGCGGTCACCATTGCCGCGCCGACGTTCGCGAACCAAGTCTATTCAACCGCACTCAACAACGGGGTGCCCGCACCGCGCGCGGCCACATATCCCGGCGCGTTTTCCGCGCATAGTCCTGACGAACTGATCCAGAATACGCGTGACGTCGTCTGGCCCCAGATCGTTGCGGCCCTGACGAGCCCGATCACTGAGACGGAGCTAGCGGAACGGCGGAAGGCGGGCATGGGAGACCCGAAGGATCGGGTGTTTGCGGGCACGATTGACGGGGTGAATCGTTTCTTTACCGAACAGCGCTGGTCGGATGGTCTGCCGATCATCCCGCCCACGGTGGAACGGGTCGAAGCGTTTCTGAAATATACGGACGAGCCGTGGGACGCCGTGGTCGGCGTGCTGCCTATCGCCTATCGGGAAGTGCTTGTCTGGCATGTGGCGGTCAATGGCGTGATGGCCGGTTGCCCGCCGGAATTTATGCCGGTGCTGATTGCCTATACCAAGGCTCTCGCCGATGGAAACTATCGCCGGACACTTGCCAGTACCCACTCATGGACGCCGTATTGCTGGCTGAATGGCCCGGTTGCCCGGCAATTGGGCATGGATGCGCAGCAAGGACAGATCAATGAGCCGCGCAACGCCGCGCTGGGGCGCTTCATTAACCTGGCCATGATGAATCTGGGAGGCTATTACATTAAACAGGACCGCATGGGGACTTTCGGATATCTCATGCCTTGGAGCATGGCGGAGGACGAAGCGGCCTGTCTGAAGATGGGTTGGGAGCCCTACCACGTGCAGAAAGGGTTTGATTGGAACCAAAGCACGCTGACGGCGGCATCCGCCTTGATGTGGGGCAACAATCTGACACCCGCCTCGCACGACGGGGAGAAAATCATGGAAATGATCGCATGGGACGCGGTCGAGAAAGGCCAGTTTGCGACGGGGAGCGGGCCGCGACTTCCGAACCGAACGTTCCTGATGACCGAGTTTGTCGCGCGTGACCTCGCCCGGACCTATCCGACGAAGGGCATGCTGGAAGCGGCCCTGATCGCAACCGCGCGGCGGCCGGCCTACGAGCGGGCGTACGCCAACTATTGGGCCAATCCAGGAAGCGCCTTTCCCTCACGCTATACGATGGACATGCATGTGAGAAAGATCATCCGTAATGAAGGCGGAGAACTCACGCCACCCCCGCCGTGGATGGAAAAGGCGGCGGGTCCTGAAAAGATCTATACGGTCCCTGTGATGAAAGCGGGCCTGACGTCCATTCTTGTCACGGGTGACGCAGACCGGAACAAAGTACAGACCCTGCCCGGCGGCAACTCCGTCACGATTGAAATCAAACTGCCTGCCGACTGGGACGCGCGGATGGCCGAGCTGGGTTATCCGCCCTTGAATCATTTTTTCCTGAAGCGGTAACCCGCGTGGCGGGAATATCTGGTGCGCACCGTTCCGGCAGGTGGTATGCTTTCAGGCGTCAGGTTTCAAGGGTGTGAAAGGCGGCGGTATGACACTAAAACGATGGATGTTGGTTGTCGGCTGGATGGGGACGGGCGTGTTGAGCTTCGGGGACGCGCCGCCCGGAGAGATTCACGGGGCGCCTGCGCGGCAGGCGCGCGCGGAGATCCTCTGGACGCGGGCGATCTGCAAGCAGCCTGGGCGGTATCTGGGCTGGCCGACCGCCTGCCTGCGAAAAAACGGCGAGCTGCTGACGGTTTTTTCCGGTGACCGCGATGCGCATGTCTGCCCGTTCGGCAAGGTGCAGATGATCAGCAGCACGGACTTCGGCGAGAGCTGGTCCACCGCGCGTAACATCTGCAATACGCAGCTTGATGACCGTGACGCGGGTATCGTGGAACTGCCCAATGGCGATCTGGTGGTGGCGTGGTTCACCTCGGTGGCCTACATGGGGAGCATTCGCGACCGGAGCAAGCTGAAGCCCGGCACGCCGCAGTTCTACTGGTGGCTTCACGATGAGAAGATCCCGCAAGCGGTCAAACAGGAGTGGCTCGGTTATTTCACCACGCGGTCAAGCGATGGCGGCAAGACGTGGGAAGCGCCGGTGAAAACCCACGGCTCCGCCAATCACGGTCCGGTCGTGTTGAATGACGGCCGGCTGCTGATGGTGGGGCGGCGTTGGCTGGGCGACGGTACCTCCGCCGTGTGGAAAAGCGGCAAGCATGAGCTGACCGTCGAAGAGTCGCGCGACAACGGCCGCTCCTGGCAGTTGATCGCGATGATTCAACCTACGCCGCCCGACGAGATCGGCCAGTTTCACGAACCGCATCTGGTGGAGACCGATGACGGCCGTCTGGTGGCGCAGTTCCGGTTCCACGCCAAGCCCGCTCCGGGCAAGAAGGGGCGCGACGAGGCGCAATGCAAGCTGCGGCAGGCCGAGAGCCGCGACGGGGGCAAAACGTGGACGCGCATGGTGCCGACCGAGATGCAGGGCTATCCGCCGCACCTGATCAAGTTGCGCGGTGGCCGGCTGCTGACGGTCTACGGTCGCAGGCTGGGGCCCGGCTTCGGCGAGTACGCGTGTCTCAGCGACGATCACGGCCGGACGTGGGATGTCGCCAACGAAATCAAACTGGCCGGTCACTTCGACGGCGACCTCGGGTACCCCGCGTCTGTCCAGCTTCCGGATGAAACGGTCCTGACAGTCTATTATCAGGCCGAGAAAAAAGGCGAGCAGACCTGTCTGATGGCGACCAAGTGGCGCGTCAAACCGTGAGGTGCCGGCATGAACAAGCTCCTTCGTTCTCACGTGTCCTCTGGCCGTATCCTGACTGCGGCAAGTGCCGGTGTCGCGCTGTGTCTGGCGGGGTGCATCAGCAGCCCGCAGACGGACCGCGCACTGCGTGTGCGTTGCGGACGGATGACAGCCCTGACAGACGGTCCTGGCCACGACACCGAGGCGGTCTGGTCGCCCGACGGCCGCCGCATCGCGTTTCAAACCGACCGTCAGGGTGACTGGGATGTCGCCGTGCTGGATGTGGCGGACGGACGGGTCACGCCGGTCGCGGCCGGAGCGGGCCATGCCTGCTATCCGGCGTGGACGCCGGACGGACGCTTGGTCTATGCGTTCGGACACCATCCGATGACCGCCGTGCAGGCGGCGCGTTCGGGTGCCGATTGCGGCTATGGGCTGCGAGTCTGGCGTCCTGACGGAGGGACATCCGAACGGACGCAGGGATATTGGCGCGATTATACGCCCAGCGTCACGGCAGATGGCGCATTTGTGTATTATGCGTCCACGCGCGGCAACTCCGGCAACAGCGCGGGCGTGTGGCGGGTGCCGCTCGACGGTGAGGCGCGCGCCGCGTGTGTGCTGCCGTTGGACGGCGGCACGGTCGGCGCGGTGCAGCCGTCGCTTTCGCCCGACGGACGGTTTTTGCTGTGGGCGCAGCTTGACGGGTTCAGGGAGAACTGGCGGTTGACGGCGGCGGCCGCGACGAATCTTCAGGAGTCGCTGGCCTTGACGCCGGTCGAAATGAGCGCCTACGCGCCGCGCTGGTCGCCCGACGGACGGCTGATCGCATTCACCGGTTTCCGCGCCGGTGATCCGGGGTGGGGTGTTTATCTGCTGGAACCGCGCTCGGGAGAGCTGTGCCGCCTGGCCACGGGGAGGGGGCATGCCCGCAGCCCGGCGTGGTCGCCAGACGGGCGCGAGCTGGTGTTTGAGAATAACAGGAGCGGCTTTTACAAGCTCTACCGTATGGCAATCCGCTGTGACCCTCCGCGCGCACAGCCTGCGGAAGCGCCGCTGCGGCTTGACCGCGTCGAAGCGCGTTGGGATGCTGGCGCACTGGTGGATGCGGAAGGCACGCGGGTACCAGGCGCACAGCAGGCGGGCGGCGCGTTGCGGTTCGAACGTCCCGCCGGCCTTGATTTCGGCGAGGGCGCGTTCTTTGTCGATCTCACGTTGGTCGTGGACCGGCACGAGCCCGACACGCGCATCGCGGCGGTCGGACAGTACGCGGAGCATGCGCTCGGGTGGCAGGTTTTCGTGCGCGAGAACCGTCGGCTCTTTTTCAACGCGCGCGGTCCGGACGGACGATTCATCGGCATCGAGTCGGACGAGCCGGTGCAGGCCGGTCGGCCGGTTCGCGTGTTGGGCATCCGCGACGCGGACGGCTCGATGCGGCTCTATGTGGACGGGCGCAAGCAGGCGGGACGCGCTTCCGGCGCCACGCTGTGCTACGGTCCGGCTCTGTCGGTCTGTTTCGGCCAGCAGTGGAATGGCGGGATGCGTCTCAACGGCAAGGTGTTGGCCTTCGCGTGCGGCCGCGGGTATCCGCCCGGCGTGCCGCGGATCATGACGCCAGCACGGTTGTTTGACGGGGAGGGGGCGCCATGAAACACTGCGGCTGGATGGTAGTGATTGTGTTATGCGGAGCGTCGGCACGCGGTGTTGAGCGTTTCGAAGCGGCTGCACTGGTAGACAGCTTTGACTTCGCGCAGGTCAAGGAGCGCGACGGACGGGTGCTCTACGACACCGAGACCGAGGCGGGCAACATCGCCGTATTGGATCATGTGCTGCTGACAGGTGCGCGCACCATTCTCTGGCGCAACTGCGGCGGGGCGACGGTGCGTTACCGCAGCGACGAGGAGCGGTGGCCGTGGGTAGAGGCTCCGCTGGACAAGCGGCGTCTGCCGGACAACCGCCCGGTATACGGCTGGCTGCGTTACTATGAGACCGAACCGGATATCCTGCGCCACATGCTGGGCGTCTGTCGCGAACGGGGGTTGCGCGCCGGTGTGCATGGACCGTTTGAGGAGACGCATTGGGCGAGCTGGACCTTCGGCGCGTGGAATTTTGAACATCCCCAGTTCTGGGGGGTGACGCCGCGCGGACAGGTCTGGGCGGGCCGCTGCAGTTTGGCGTATCCCGATGTCGTGGCGCACAAGCTGCGGCTGGCGGATGAGCTGTTGGCGCGCGGCATGGATCATCTTTTCGTGGACCTGTGGCGCACCGGAGGGTGGAGTCCGGAGTATGAGTATGTCGCGCCTGAAGTGGCGCGCTGGCGTCGCCGACATGGCACCGAGCCGCCGCAGGATCCGCGTGATCCGCGCTGGTGCCGGCATGTCGCCGAGACGACGCACGCCTATTTTGTCGCGCTTCGGGCGCGTCTCGCGGCATCGGGACGCCCGGTCCGATTGATGATCGGGGTCACGGAGGTGGACGGCATTGAGTCTGATGAGGATGTCACGCTGCTGACGCGGGGCGTGGACTGGCGGCGGCTGGTGCGCGAAGGCGTGGTCGATGCCGTTGTCGTGATGAGCGCGAAATGGGATGAGCGGGCACCGTTTGAAAGCACGCGCGCGATTTATCGGCATGTGGCTACGTTCTGCGCGGGGCGCTGCGAGGTGCTCTTCCCCGTGACCCAATACGATTTCACCAAAAAGGGGATTCCCTCGTACTGCCGCGCCACGCGGCTCGCGCCGGAGACCGTGGCGGGCGAGCTGGTCAAGCTGGCGTGGGAAGAGGGCGGCGACGGCATCTGCATGGAGTGCGTCGATCACAACAATTACGCGCCGGCCACGCGCGACACGCTGCGCCGGCTGCTTGACGGCCCTTGCCGGTGGAAGCGCACACGCGCGCTCACGCCTTGAAGCAGGCGACCAGATGGCTTGGGTCGGGGGGCGAGGGCTTCAAGACCGGTGCCGCCGCGCGGCAGGTGTCGTCCGCCAGCGGGCAACGCGGCGCGAAAGGACAGCCGGTCTGGGTGCGGCGAAGGACGGGTTCTGAAGGGCCGCCTGTTTCTTCTGGCAAAGGAACGCCGATTTTCGGCACGGCGCGCAGCAGGAGCTGCGTGTAAGGGTGGGCCGGTTCGCTGAGGACCGCTTGTGCCGGACCGGTCTCAACGATGCCGCCCAAGTACATCACGGCGATGCGGTCGGCGATGTGCTGGACGACGCCGATGTCATGCGTGATGAAGAGATAGGCCAGCCCGCGTTTTTCCTGCAACTCTTCCAACAGGTTCAGCACCTGGGCGCGCACGGAAAGATCAAGGGCGCTGACCGCCTCATCGCAGATCAGGAGTTGCGGCTCGAGTGCCAAGGCGCGCGCGATGCAGAGGCGCTGACGCTGGCCACCGGAGAAGGCGTGCGGATAACGGTCGAGAATGTCGTCGGGCAGACCGACATCGGCGAGCAGCCGGACCGCAGCCGCGCTGCGGTTCTCGCGCGTGACCAGTCCGTGAGCCAGCATCGCTTCGGTCAGGATGTCCAGCACGGTGTGGCGCGGGTTCAACGATGCGTGGGGATCTTGAAACACCACCTGCACCGTGCGGCGGTAGGCATGGAGCGCTGCACCGCGCACGCGCAGAGCGTCGACCCCGTTCACATGGATCGTGCCTTCGCGCGGGCATTCCAGACGGAGCACGGTGCGAGCCAGCGTCGACTTGCCGCATCCCGATTCGCCGACGATGCCCAAGGTCTCGCCGCGCGCCAAGGTCAGGTCGACACCGTCCACCGCGCGGACGTATCCGACCGTACGGGCGAACACGCCTTTTTTTATGGGATACCACGTTTTCAGGCCCCGGATATCGAGCAGCGGCGGGACGGACGAGGAAGACAACTTCATGGGGGTCATTATAAAGGGGCGCAAACGGCGCTGTCCAGCCCTTGCAGGGCCGACGCATCTTAAATTTGACTCATACCGTCAGAACTGCGGGTGTGACATGCACCCAGTGAGTGCCATGCAGTCGGCACTGCGGCATGGTTTTTGTGGCCCCGCGTCCCCGTACCCGTTCACGTACACGTACACGACGGCCTCATCGCCTTCCCGTGACCGTGTAAGGTCCCGCGACTGGCCGGAGCTTGCTCTCATCCAAATCGCTATCGGGATCGGGATCGTCCATTTTGAGCCGTCCCGCGCGGCTCCTCTCGCGATGGGGTCGCAAGATATTCGATCCCGATAGCGATCCCGATAGCGATCCCGATCTC
>Ga0265294_10003822_pt1 | contig 19015 bp, 23 predicted proteins | sample MunlanPumphouse3_FD_192504 | JGI IMG/M metagenome (GOLD analysis project Ga0265294, IMG submission 192504) | Groundwater microbial communities from a municipal landfill in Southern Ontario, Canada - Pumphouse #3 | ecosystem: Environmental > Aquatic > Deep subsurface > Groundwater | place...
TGCTACAAATTTAGCAGCTTCGAGTTTTCTTAGAAGTTCTTCAGCGCTTCTACCAATTGAGTTATCATGCATTTCGTAAGCTCTTAGAATTCCTTCAGGATCAATTAAGAAAGAACCTCTTAAGGCCACCCCTTCTTCGGGAATTAGAGTTTGATATTTCCAAGATATCTCGTGCGAAGGATCAGCCACCATCGGAAATTTAATTTTCTTTATGGTTTCTGAGCTGTCATGCCATGCTTTATGTGTGAAAACTGTATCTGTTGAGATACTTAGAATTTCTGCTCCTAGCTTTTGAAATTCTTCGTATTTATCTGCCATTTCTCCTAATTCTGTTGGACAAACAAAAGTGAAGTCAGCGGGATAAAAGAAAAGAATTGTCCATTTTCCTCTGAAATCGCTTAGAAAAACTCTTTTTATTTCTCCGTTATGGAAAGCTTCTGCTTGAAAATCTGGAGCATGTTGACCTATTCTTATTGTGTCTTCACATCCGCAATTACAATTTGTCATATTTTTAGAATCCTCCTTATCGCTCTATTAATTTTCTTATCTGAAATTTCTTTCATATATAAAACTTATTGTTTGCTGAATAATTCTTTAGTTTTGTATCCTAACCATTTCCAATTTAAAATCAAATGTGTTAATACTAGGAACCCCATGATTATTCCAGACCAATCATGAATTGTTCTCATTAGTTCTTTTGAAATTAGTTCAAATACTCCGGCAAATAAATTTCTTAGGGGATAGAATTTGAATATTCCTGAAACAAACACTCCTATAAAAGAAATTATCAATCCTATGTCTATTATATATTTGAAATCATCTTTGTGCATTTTCTTTGTAATTTTTTATTGCTTTTCTTAAGGCTGATATGGCCATTGAAGAGCAGTGCATTTTAATTTGAGGCAATCCTTTTAGAGATTCAGCAACATCTTTCATTGTTAGTTTTTCAGCTTTTTCTAAGGTTAAGCCTTTTGCTATCTTGGTTAATTGTTCTGTTGAGGCAATAGCAGCTGCACAACCATAAGTTTTGAATCTGATTTTTTTTATTTTATTTGTTTTTGGATTCACTTTTATGTAAAGCCACATAATATCTCCGCATGTTGGATTTCCTACCTGCCCAATAGCATCAGCATTTTTTATCTCTCCAAAATTTTTTGGTTTTAGAAATCTTCTCATTGTTTTTCTAGAATAATCTTTTGTTTGTGTCATTTATTCAATCCTTCAATTATTTCCTTTATTTCTTTTTTATTGAATCCGTGAGCTGCTAAACCTTGTTCTAAGGTTTCAAAATGCGCCATTGCACAACCTAAACAACCTAATCCCGCTTCAGCTAGAAGATTTGCCGCATCTGGGTTTATTTCTAGGGCATCCATGATTCCCGTTTTTTCAGTTATTTTTTGTTTTTTCATTTTAAATTAGTTTTTCTAATGCTTCTTCATAATCTAACATTTGCTCTTCTATTTCTTCTTGACATTCTGCTTCGTTTTTGAACCCACAAAAATGCTTTTCGTATGAGTTTTCCATTTTCTTTCCTCCTAATTTAGTTAGTTAGATACGGGAGATAATCTCCTAAGTTTTTTTACTATTTCTGGTAATTTTTTTATTGTGTATTCAATCTCTTTATCAGTTGTGTATTTGCTTAGACTAAGCCTTATTGCTGAGTTTGCCTGTAACGGTTTTAGTCCTATTGCTTGTAAAACGTGACTGGATTTTAAGGTATTTGACATGCAGGCTGATCCAGTTGAAACGTAGATGCCCCTATTTTCTAAATATCCTCCGATTGCTTCTCCTTCTATATTGTTGAAGGAAATGTTCACATTATTTGGTAAACGTTTATTTGATTCTGGCTTTGGACCATTTAATGAGGTGTTTTTTATTTCTAAGATTCCTTTGATTAATTTATCTCTTAATTTAATCATTTTTTCAATATCCTTTTTTGAAATATTTTCTACAGCCTTAGCAAAACCGACAATTCCTGGAACGTTTTCTGTCCCACTTCTTTGTTGTCTTTCATGTCCTCCCCCGTGCATTAAGGAAGTTAGTTTTGATTTATCTTTAACGTATAGTGCTCCAATTCCTTTTGGACCATTTATTTTGTGAGCGTTTATTGAGATCAGTTCTGCGTTTTTTGAGTCTATTGGAATTTTTGTATAACTCTGGCATGCATCTATGTGTAACGGAACATCATGTTGTTTTGTTATTTTATGAATTGATTCTAAATCTTGGATTGTTCCTATCTCGTTATTTCCATGAATAATTGTTAGCAAAATTGTTTTGGTTGTGATAGACTTTTCTAATTGTTTTAAATTTATGAACCCTTCTCTGTCAACATCTAAATAAGTTATCTTTGCTCCTTGTTTTTCTAACCACTTGCAGGTCTTTAAAGTCGCATCATGTTCTATTTTTGTTGTGATTATATGGTTTTTAGAGGGGAAATTTTCCCAGAATAATCCTTTAATTGCCCAGTTGTTTGATTCGGTTCCTCCAGAAGTGAAATATATTTCGGAGGTTTTTGCGTTTAGAGATTTTGCAATTATTTTTCTAGCTTTTTCTATTGCTTCTTTCCCTTTAGCTCCAGATTCATGTAGTGATGAAGGATTCCCATAATCCTCTTTCATGTATTTTATCATAGCTTTTATTGCTTTGTCATCCACTTTTGTCGTGGCTGCATTGTCTAAATAAGCTTTCATTTGAAATGTTTTCTGTGTTTATTTTGGATTAGTGAAAATATTTGATTTACCCTCATTTTGCATTGCATCCCCCTTTGCAATAAATCCCTTTGTGATTATCAATTATCTTTAGGATTGGCAAGATTGTATCTTTGTTTAAAGAATAAACCCTCTGTTTTCCTTTGGTTTCTGAAATAACTAAATTACAGAATCTTAGATTTGCTAGTGCGTGAGAAACTTTTGATTGCTCTTCTTTTATTTTATTTGTCAATTCTGTAACTGTTAGGGATTTAGTTTTTAGTTCAGTTATTATTTTGATTTTTAGGGGGTTTGCTAGGTTTCTAAAAAATATATGGTAGGTGTTGTAATTCATATGAATTTTAATTCATTCATGTTTTTAAGTGTTTTGGAAAAAAGTTTATGTATCTCGAATAAAATGTTTTTATGGTTTTTTGGAAAAAGAATAACCTTTAATCAAAAGGATTATCAAAGTTCCTTACTTTTATTTTAAATAAAGGGCATTTAGATCTGTATTCACACCAGTTGCATAAGATTGATTCTTGAGGAGGAAATTCTTTTGTCTGTTCTATCTCGTTTATTAACTTTAGGGTATCTTCCTTTAATTTTTCTAATTGCTCGTTAGTTCTAGAAGAATCAATTTTCATATTGAAATTTAAATAATGCCAAGTTAAAGTTACAGGATGATGATCCCCGTAAAGTTGTTTTATTCCTAATGCGTACAGGGCTAGTTGTCTATCTTTTTCAAATTTTTCTCTTTCTGGCAATGTGTTTGCAGTTTTGTAATCGTGAATTTCGTATCTCTGTTTTTCTTTATTATAAACCAATCTGTCAATATACCCTACTAATTTATTTTCTGAATTTGGATTTAATGAGATAAAAATTTTTTTTTCTAATTCAAGGGTTCCATCATTAAAGGGGTAGTTTTTTAGGTAATAGTCCGCGATAAATTTTATGCCCTTTTCAAAATAGTCTTGTTGGGTTAAATCTTCTTTCACTACTTTTATATTTTCATTTAGATTTTTTTGCCACCTATTTATGTAAAATTCTAAAACTTCGTCTAGTTTTGGAATAATTTTTTTTAGGACGTTGTTGTAAAGCCATTCAAATGTATCATGAACTGAAGAACCTAAATGGGCTTCAATAGTTTGCTTAAAATCTGGTTCAATTTTATTTATATATCGAAATTTATATTTTTGCCTACATTGTTCAAAAGTTGATAATTTAGAATGGGAGTATACTGTCATAAATGGGTAAGGAAAAGTTTAGTTATAAAGTTTATTAGAATTTTTGAACAATTTTTTTATTTTGAAATTTGTCTCTTTTAGACAATTAAAACTGAACCCTCCCTCTTGATAATCCTTCATTTGGATAAGTTGGTTAGAATTTCGCGTGCTTTTATTCGTATTAAAGCTTCCTTAGTTTAATAAGCCGGTTCTGATTTCTATAATCTAGAGATTATTTTAATTTCATAATTTTTCTTTATTATTTCTTTTAACTTTAATCTTTAGGTGTAATTTTGATTTTTTGTATTTTTCTACTAGATTTATTTAAGAAGTTAAGTTAGTTTAGACTGATTATTGCTTTAAAATTATAAAATTTCTCCAAAACCTATTAATCTCCAATGACCTTGGATATTTCTCGCTAATCCAACGTTGTCTCCTTTTAGCCCAACTATTGGAATATTAAGAGATAGTTCAATCTCATCTTTTTGTATTTTTTCTACGGTTCCTACTGAAATAGTAGTGTTAACAGAAAGCATTAGCATTTCTTTTGTTTTTAACTCTTTAACTTCTTGGCGTTCTTCTGAACCTAGAACCTCTTTGAACAGTTCGTGTTTTATTTTTAAGTTTGTTGTTATTTCTGGTAAACTCCCTTTTGTTGAAACAACACACCCAGTTAATGAATCTGTTTTTGTTAAAAAAGGATCTAAATTTGTTTCTATAGAAATACTTGCTCCGGGTAAGACTTCTTTAACTGATTCTGAACCTTTACGTAAGGAAATTATCCTGGTGGTTAATGGCTTGTAGGTAAATTGATTATTTTTTTTAATGCTTAGTCCCGGTTTAATTTCTATTTCCTCTCCAATTTTTAGTTTACCTTTTTTTAAAATTCCCCCTAGAACTCCTCCCTTAAGATTGGAAATGGTTGTACCTGGTTTGTTTATATCAAAGCTTCTTGCAACTAAGAATATTGGGGGGGTATTTTCCTCCCTTTTCGGAATTTCTATCTTAGTAAGCTCTTCCAAGAGTTTGTCAATATTAACTCCTTGTTGAGCTGATATTGGAATTATTGGAGCGTTTTCTGCAATAGTTCCTTTGGTAAATTCTTTTAGGGCTTTATAATTTTCTATTGCTTTTTCTTTTGAAATTAAGTCTATTTTATTTTGAACTATGATTATGTTTTTTATTTTTTTTGCTTGTAAAGCTACAAAATGTTCTTTTGTCTGGGGTTTAATTCCTTCGTTTGCTGCAATAACCAAAATTGCAGCATCTATTGTTGCTGCTCCTGAAAGCATTGTTGCCATAAGCATTTCATGTCCTGGGGCATCTATAAAAGAAACATATCTAACGGGTTCGCCTTTTTTGATATTGAATTTTCCTTTTTCGTTGTATATTGTTAAATCGGCATAACCTAATTTGATTGTTATTCCTCTTTTAAGTTCTTCAGAATGGGTATCTGCGAACTTTCCGGTTAGCCTTGAAAGTAAAGTGGTTTTACCATGATCGATGTGCCCAACGACGCCTACATTAATTTCAGGAATTATTTTAGTCATAAAAAGAATAAAATTAATGGGTTAAAAAAGGTTTGGGATTAATCTGACATCAAAGTTCATTTTTCTTTGAGATATGCTACTCTGCCGTGATCTCCAACTCTAGAAGGAATATATCCTATAAGATAATCTTTATTTAATTTAAGAGTGTCGGCGTTGTTTCCATAAAGCCTTAAATTTGTTTCTTTTGGGCTTGTTCTTGCTTCTTTAAGTTTATCATCAAAAACTAAAATTTGTCTTCCTTCTGAAAAATCATTATGATACCCCCTAAAAGTATCAACAACTTCAATAATTCTGTGTGAATTATTACAACTATTAAAAATAGAACCTAGAGCTAGAGCCCCAATTACTAATTTCTTTGTTAGGTTACTTTTTGTTTTCATATTATTCATAGAAAAAAAGATTATTTAAATATTTCGGTTAGTTGTTTCTAATAAAGAGTAACAAATTAGAACTATTCAGCCTGTTCAGCTGGAGCCTCTTCTGTTTTAGGGTTGAAAACTTCTTCTAAAGATTTCTTTCCTTCCTTAATGGCTTTAAGGTTAATTTGTATTATTGCAGAAGAAATAACTTTTCCTCTAACGGTTTTTCTTAATCTTAATCCTTTTGGCTTTTTGTCTGCTCTTTTCTTTTTTCCTTCGTATTTTGGTCTTTTTTTCATTCCTTTTCCATAACCTAAAAGAACTTTTTTTAATCCTATTCCTGGAACTGATTCTAAAGCTGTAAACCCAGATTTATCACTTGCACCAGTTATTTCAAATTCATAACCCTCTAAATCTGAAGATAATTCTTTTCCTTCAAATTTATCATGAAGCTCTTTATCAATTAAGAATTCTGCTTCCGTTTCCAATTTGTAAGTCTTTCCTGATTTATCTGCAATGTTTATTTTGAATACCATGAATATTAAATTGAAAAATGGTTTTTAAAAGTTTGGATTCTCCAAAAGATTTATAACCCTTAGCAATTTTTAATCTTTGTAAATTGGATAATGAAAAATAAAAAAAAGATTATGACCAAAGATAAAAAGCCTATCAAAAACTCTATTGTTGAGGAAAAATTCATTAGAGACATTGATCTTAATTCTAAGAAGAAGGTTTTTCTTGTCGGAAAGATTACGCGTGTTGCACAGACCGGGGGGCCTACAGTATTTGTTATTTCGGATGGAACTGGTTCTTTGACAATCAAAGGTTTTGTTGGTCCTGGGCAGAGAGCTTATCCGGAGATTGAAGAAGAAGATACAGTTAAGGTAGTTATTTCTATTGAGGAATTTAGGGGAGAAATTGAGGGTGAGATATCTTCAATGCATAAATTAAATGAGGTCCAGCATGAAGAATTTTTGGAATCTTTAAGAAAATTAGAGATGGAACGGGCAAGGGTTGTTGCTCCCCCTTTTTTAGTTAAGAGCCCAATTTTATCTAAATTGGAACCTAGATTTATTGAAGCAGCTACTCAGGTTAAGTTAGCGATTATTCAGGATAGACCGATAATTGTAAGACATCATAATGATGCTGATGGCTATTCTTCTGGTTTTGCTTTGGAAAGAGCTATTTTACCTTTGATAATTGAACAGCATAATTCTGAAAAAGCAGCATGGGAGTTTTTTCAAAGAGCTCCTTCTCAAGCACCTTATTATGATCTTGATGATTCTTTAAGGGATACCGCAAATTCGCTTCGTAATGTTGCTAAGTTCTCGAATAAGATGCCCTTGATCATTATTGCGGATAATGGTTCTTCAGAACAAGATTTGATGGCAATTAAGCAGGCCAAAATTCATGGAGCAGATTTTATTGTCATTGACCATCATGGTTTTGATAAAGATGTTATTTCTAAGGAAGTCTTAGTTCATATTAATCCTTTTTTGGTTGAGGAAGATGGTTCTCATTTTTCTGCTGGAATGTTATGTGCTGAATTTGCTCGTTTTGTTAATCCTAATGTTCAAAATATTAAACAGATTCCTGCGATGGCGGGGTTTGCAGATATGATCCAATTAGGAAATCCAGAAGTTATGGAGCAATATCTAGCTATAGCTAAATCTGAAGGGTATACCAAAGAACTACTTTCAGATATCGCTCTTGTTATTGATTATGTTTCTGCCAAGGTTCGTTTTATGGAGGTGAGAGAGTATATTGAAGTTTTATTTGGTGAACCTAGAAATAAACAGATGGCTTTGGTCAGTTTGTTGGCGCCTTATATCAGAGAATTGGATGCGAGGGGATTGACTATTGGAAAAACAAATGCTAAACACAAGAAAATCGGAAAGGTTATTTTGCAGACAATTGAAGTTGAGGAGACTTTTCCTGGTTTTGGATTTTTTCCTAAACCAGGGAGGGCGGTGGGGTTAGTCCATGATGATTATAAAAATAATGAGGGTGTTGAGGGATTGATTACGGCAGGAATAATGAGCACTGCCATAACTTTTAGGGCTACTGATGAAGCTAATTTCTCAGTTCATGATTTAATTGGATATTTAGATAAAGAAATTCCTGAGGCTTTTGTAGGGGGTGGAGGACATAAGAATGCGGGATCCATTAGTTTCTTACCTTACAAAAAAGATGAAGTCGTTGACAAGTTGAAAGAGTTTATTAAGGGAAAGCAATAGGATATTCTTATGAGGCTTATTTTATTGGGTAAGTTTTGAAAGAGTTTTGGAAGATATTTTTGATTATTTGGTCTTGTTTAATTCTTTTTGGGGTTTATGTTTTTTATTTGGAATTAGGGAGAGGTTTTGTCCTGATGAACCTATTGTTAGTACGAATTGGGAATAGATTTAGGGGTTAGGGATATTTCTCCTGAGGAAAGAATTTATTTCAATGTCTTTTAAAAGGTTATGGATTAGAGTATTGTGAAAGGCAACTTGAAGAGTATAAGAAACATTTTATTCTTATTGTACTTTTTAAATTTCAAGGCTCAGAAAAAGAGGAGATTAAAGAGTACTACGAATCTGTAAAAAATAAGTACGAAATAATTATTTATTAGTTAACCTTAAATAATCTTTTTGTATTTTTTATTTATGGTTAAGAAAGTTGATAAAATTCTAATTGAATTGAGAAATGTTAAGAAGCATTACCAGATGGGAGAGGTTATCGTAAAGGCTGTTGATGGGGTTTCTATAGAGGTTAAGGAGGGGGATTTTGTTGCGATTATGGGGCCTTCTGGTTCGGGTAAATCTACTTCTATGAATTTGGTGGGTAGTTTAGATACTCCAACCCACGGTGAGATTTTTCTTGACGGAGAGGATATTTCTACTTTAACTGAATCTGATTTGGCACAGGTTAGAGGCCGTAAAATTGGCTTTATTTTTCAGTCGTTTAATTTGATTCCTAATTTGACTGCTAAAGAAAACGTTATGATCCCTATGATGTTCCAAGGAACAGATCTCCTTGAAAGAGAAGAGAAAGCTGAGAAATTATTGAATTTAGTTGAATTGGAAGACAGGATGGATCATTATCCAAATGAGCTTTCTGGGGGTCAGAGACAGAGGGTTGCTATTGCTCGTAGTTTGGCAAATGATCCAGAGGTTATTCTTGCGGACGAACCGACAGGGAATTTGGACACTAAAACGGGCGAAATTGTTTTGAAGTTTTTGAAGGATTTGAATAAAAAGGGTAGAACTGTTATTATGGTTACACATGATCCTAATTTGGCGCAGGAATATGCGGACGTTGTTTATTGGTTGAAAGACGGGGTTGTAGATAAGATTACTAAGCGTAGTAAAACAGAGAGGAGAGAGTGAGATGTTTGAAGATTATTTCAGACTGGCTTTTCGTAATCTTAAACATAGAGGGGTTAGGTCTTGGCTGACCTTATTGGGGATTTTTATTGGTATAACTGCAGTAATTAGTTTAATTTCTTTGGGTAATGGTTTACAAGTTGCAATTGGAAGTCAGTTTGGATTAAGTGAGACTGAGTTAATTTCCGTTCAGGCTGGAGGGTTGAATTTTGGTCCTCCTGGAAGTTCGATTGCAGATTCCTTGACGATGGATGATTTAGAAGCTATAGGAAGATTAAGTAGTGTTAAACAAGTCACACGTCGTAACCTTGAATCTGGTCAATTGGAGTTTAATGATAAAGTAATTTTTGGATTTTCAATAAACGTTCAGGATGGTGATGAGAGGAAATTTCTCTACGACCAATTAGGAATAGAAACAATCTCTGGTCGTTTGTTAAAAGATGGAGATATGAAGAAAGTTGTTTTGGGTTATAATTTTTATTCTAATGGTGTTGGTCTCGATAAAGAAGTTAGAGTTGGAAATAAAGTTCTTATTCAGGGAGAAAAATTTGAAGTTGTGGGTTTGTTGGATAAGCAAGGGAGTTTTATTTATGACAATATTGTTATGCTAAATGAAAAAGACATGCAAGATTTATTTAGTTATGGGGATACGGTAGATATAATTGCAGTTTTACCTAGAGATAAAAATAATTTAGAAGGAACAAAGGAAGATATTGAAAAACTTTTACGTGAGAGAAGAGATGTAGATTTTGGTAAAGAGGACTTTGAAGTTTCTACTCCTGAGTCTTCTTTAGATCAGGTTAATGGAATTCTTAATGGGGTTAAGATTTTTATTGCAATTGTTGCCTCTATTTCTATTTTAATTGGAGCTATAGGAATTATAAACACGATGACTACCTCTGTTTTGGAAAGACGTAAAGAAATAGGAATAATGAAGGCAATTGGTGCACGTAATGAGAATATATTTTTCCAATTTTTCATAGAATCTAGTTTATTAGGGCTGATGGGAGGAATAGCGGGGGCGTTGTTTGGAACGGCTTTAGGTTTTCTTGGAACACTTGTGATTAATTCATTTATTGGAACAGATGTCCGACCTGCAATTAGTTTTAGTTTAATTTTCTTTTCATTATTGGGTAGCTTTTTACTTGGTGGCTTGGCAGGAATTTCTCCTGCAATGAAAGCGGCAAGGGAGGACCCTGTTGAGGCGTTGAGAGGATGAACATAGAGTCAATACAATATTCTCTTAGAAATATTCGTCATAGAAAGGGAAGGAGTTTCTTAACTGTGTTTTCAATATTAATGGGAATAGCGACAATCTTTTTGTTTATTAGTTTTGGTGCGGGATTGTATAATTACATTGACGAAGTTGCTTCTGGTTCTTCTGCAAATAAATTAATAGTTCAATCTAAAGGGGGTTTCGGGGGAATGGATGAAAATTTTAAGATGGATAATGATGATTTAGATGTTATCAAACGTGCGGCGGGAGTGAATTCAGCTTCGGGGCTTTATCTTAAGACTGCTAAAGTTGAAAAGGGAAGCGAGCAGGTTTATAGCTTTCTTGCAGCTTTTGATCCAGATAGTCCTTTGATTATGGAGGTTTTTGGAATTGAAATTTATGAAGGAAGAGGGTTGAGGTCTGGGGATTCTGGAGTGGTGTTAGGGTATAATTATCAAATACCCGGTAAGATTTTTGAGAAGGCGGTTTCTATTAATGATGATATTGAAGTTCAAGATAAAAATCTGAAGGTAATTGGTTTTTATGAGGAGATAGGAAGTCCTCAAGACGATGCTCAGGTTTATATCATAAATGATAATTTGAAGAATTTGTATACTGGAGAGAATTCCTATAGTTGGATTGTTGCAGAAGTGGATGTTGAGGATTTAGAAAAAGCTAGGACAAACATTGAAAGAGGCCTTAGAAAACATCGTGGCTTGGAAGAAGGAAAAGAAGATTTTTATGTCCAGAGCTTTGAAGATATGATTGAAGCTTATTCTGGGGCTTTAGATATTGTAATCGGTTTCATTATATTGATTGCTTTTATTTCAGTTTTTGTTTCAGCAATTAATACTGCAAATACTATGATAACTTCTGTTTTGGAGAGGTATAAGGAAATTGGGATTTTGAAAGCTATTGGTGCTAGGAATTCCGAAGTCTTTAAGATATTTTTATTTGAAAGTTCATTCTTAGGCTTTATCGCAGGAGCTTTAGGGGTTTTATTAGGTTGGATTTTAGCATATGTTGGAGGGATTATCTTGGTAGAAATTGGATATAGCTTCTTACAACCTTATTTTAGTGTTTGGACTTTTGTAGGTTGCGTGGCTTTCGCAACGTTGACTGGAGCTATCTCCGGAGCATTGCCTGCCTTGAGAGCATCTAAAACCAATCCCGTTGATGCTTTACGTTACGAATGATAATTCGTGATGTAATGAACTAACTTGTTAGTGCGTTGAGGTGTGAGTGAAAAGGGTAATGTGATAAAGAGATTTCTTAGTTGGTAGGGTTTTTTTAAAATTCAGTTTAACATCTGGGATAAAAGAAGTTTTTGGGGTGAAACGGAGAAAGTTTGGATGGAGTCTGCAAGGCGGAACAGAGCTGGGAAATCAAATTTGGGAAAAATGCGAGCTTAGCATTTTTTCGTTAAATTCTTGTTATGTCTCCTGAAGACTGGAAGGAGGAAAGCACAGCAGGCAAAATTCGAAGGATTTTGAGTTCAGAATTCGAGCGTATAAAGCATTAACTTTAAAGTAGTAAATTATAGAAATATTTATAAACAAATTATTTTTCTCCTAAATATATGAGCGGAGAATTAATTGAAATAACTTTGGGCAAATCTAAATCTTTAGAAGGGATAATGACACAGAGTTTTAATAATGATTCTAGAGATGATGAAGTTAGAAATTACTTTTATAATCTGGTTCCTTCTTTTGAATTTTATCCTACAAATGGGCATAAGATACCTTCCAAATACAGATTTTCAAATGTCCACAATTATTCTTCAGATGAAATTAAGATATCAGGAGACACAATTATTGTAGGGGAATATTGCAATGAAGGATTTGTTGTTCCTAGAACATTTACTATTGCATTCAATCAACTTTATAATTGCTCCCCATTGATTAGTCTAATAAAAGGGGATGAAGAATATCTTTCATTTTTACATACTTGGGCAATACCTGGTAATTCTGATGTAGTTGATAAACAAGTAAAAAATTGGATAGAAACGGTTAGAACATTTGGAGATATCTCAGAAACTATTTTTGCTCCGAGAAAAAATCGCGGTTCTGAGACAAAATATAAAACTGCTATTGAGGATATAACAAAAAAAAGTTTGAAAACAATTGTGCTTACGAGAAATCTTAATGAAATAAGTGGAATTGCAAATGGTAAGGGGGTGTATTTTAACAAGTGCGGATATCATCTTTGGGGAAAATAATTTGTATAACTTTATCTTTTAGCCAGAATTCTGAATTAGACATAACATAAGGCTTAAGGGAAGTTGTTCTGACCTAGAGACTGGAGCGGAACCTCACAGGTTCGAGCTGGAAACTCAAATTTGGGAAAAATCTGGTTTCTACAAAAGAAATTTTCTAAGCAAAAATACTTTTCTCTTTATCTCTTGTTCAGCGTTTTTTGATTTCGGTTCTTTTTTCTTCCTATTGTTTATGTGTAAATTTTGCTATAACTTCGTTTAATCTGGTTAAATGCCATAAAAAACGAAGATATTGGAAGTCAATTATTTCTTCAACTTATTCTTCTTCTCTTTCTTTTTCTTTTGTTTTTTGTAGAAATAAACTCCGATGTTCACTAAAAGTAAAATCCAGAATAATGTTCCTGTAAAGCTTCCTTTGCTTTGGGCCCCGTTTACTCTGTCTTCAAAATATTCTGGGTTGAATGTTATTGTTTTGTCTAACGTTCTTCTTTTATTGATTGAATCTGTATAGGTTATTGTTAAGCTTATTTCTCCTTCTTTTGGCGTTGCTTCGAAATCGGCAGTTGTATATTCATTAGAATCTAAATCTCCTACGATGTTTGTGCTAGAGCCTTTAACAATTATATTTTCTTGTTTTGGAATTTTTATTGTTAGGGCCTCAACGTCTACTTTTTCTGTATTTAAAATTTCAAATGTTAAAGTTTTTGTTATTGGTTTATAGTCTTTAATGTAAATTTCAAAATCAGCTCTTGTGTCTTTAATATTCAAATCAAATTTTTTTGTTTCGTAGTTAGTATTAGCTCCGTATCTGAATTCAACTTCTATTGGGTTATTTCCATCTAAAGCGTCTTTATCAACTCTAACTTTGTAAGGTACCATTAAAAATGAGTTAAAATCTCTTTGAAATGTTCCTGCATTTATTGTTGTCGTTCTTTTTGTGTCAGGGTCAAAAATTAAAGGATATTGCTCTAAAAGTCCGAATTCAACAGTTCCGCATTCTGGATTGTCTACCCCATTAACTTGAAAAAGAACTTCGACATAATCTCCTGGAGTTGCGGGGTAAGGATCTTGATTTATCATAGAAACAGACAAGTCACATGCTGCAGCTGAAACGCTAGCTAATGTGAAAAACATTAATGCAAGAACTGGAACAATCATTAACCTCTTCATGATGGAAATAATTTAATTTAGTTTTTAAATTTATGGTTAACCAACCCAATAAGATGCTTTCTTCTGAGGTTTAGAGATTTTTATCTTCTTTCCTTTTTTATCAATTAATTGTTTAAAAATAAGAAGGGATATCTATTTGTTCTGCTACAGGACTAAATTCTATGGCAGTTAATTCCAATTTGTTTTTATAAGAGTTCTAAAGAAAAAGAGTCAATTGGAAATTAGTCTTAAAAATTATCTTATCTGAAAAGAATAGGTTAAGGAGGTAGAATTTTGATTATACTCTTTTGAAGAATTTGCATTTTCTTTATAGGAAATTCCTTTTGCAGGGTTTAATTGGATTGGTTTATATTCAAATATTGGAGCATATTTTAATTTCTTTTCTAGGTAATTTATTGGTTGATATTTGGTTAACATCACATTCCCCATTCGGATTGCTTTTTTCTTTTAATCTCTGCAATTTCTTTTAAGATATTCATTTCGTTGCTGCTAAGTAAATCCTTATTTTTTTTGAAATCTCTAAAATGAGATTCTCCCAAATTTGTGTATAGGAATTTCTTATTTTTTAGTTGTCTATCAAATGTTAAACCGGGTATTGAGATTGCTACTTCTTGCCCTTCTGTTGCGGTTTCGACCGCTTTATTTTCGTGCTGAACATTTTTAATGTTCCCTATTTTTTCATCTTCTTCATCAATCATTGAAAGACCATTTGTTAATTTTCCTCCTGAAACTCTAACTCCGAAAATTGCAGGTTTGGTATTTCTAAAAACATATTGGTGCAAAATTTCTAATTTGCAGATTGTGGTTAAACCCATTAACCTTTTTTTCTCTATTTCCTTTTGTTTTTCTTTTCTCCATTCAACTAAATCTTCAATTAGTTTGTAAACTACTTCATTGTTAATTATCTTTAATTTTCCTTTAGTTTCTTTTGCATCTTGGTCTAATGAAACATTAAACCCTACGATTACAGAGTCTAATTCATTTATTTCCTTGTTAGCTCTTGCAGAAATTAAATCTGCTTTATTTATATTCCCGATTCCTGCTTTTACCACCGGAATATTTTCTTGTTTTAGAAGAACTAATAAAGCTTCTAAACTTCCTAGTGAATCGGCTTTTGCAATTATTCCTTGCTTATCAGTTTTTATTGACTCTCCAAGTTCTTTCTTAAATTGTTCTCTCAATTCGTTTAAATTATTTTTAAATAAAACGAAGGGCATTCCTGGGAGAATTTCTGTTTTTTCTATTAATTGTATTCTTATTCCTGTTGAAGCTTGAGCTTTATCAATTTTTTTAAATTTTGCACAAAGAGGTTGAATTTCTTCCAAGATTCTTATTTTTGAGATAATCGGCTCTCCACTAAAAGAAGCTATCGCGATTTCATCAGTCTTTTTTAGTTCTCCATCGTAAAGTATTGCTTCAATATAACTTGTTGATTTTTCTTTCTTTATTTCTAGCATAATCCCTTTTGGTTCTGGTTTTAGAGTTAATCTTTCTGTTAGGAATTTTTGAGAAAGTCCACATAGCACCATTATTAGTTCGGGTATTCCTTCTTTTGTATTTGCGGAGGTTGGAATTAAAGCTATTTTTTTTGTATAATCTTGGATATTATAAAATAAATCTGCATCGAAGCCGTAAGAATTAAGAGATCCTATTAGTGTCATGTATTTTTCATCAAAGACTTGTTTGACGTTTTGGGGTTGCATTTCTATTGATTCTTTAAGAAGTAATTCCGTGTTTGCCTTCCATCCAGTTATTCTGTCTATTTTATTCATTGCAATTAAGAAAGGAGTTTTATTCAGTTGAAGTATTTTAATCACTTCTGCTGTTTGGGGTTTTATTCCTTCGTTTATGTCAATTACTAAAACTGCTAAATCTGCTAGAGAGCCCCCCCTTTTTCTTAAGTTTGTAAATGCGGCGTGGCCTGGCGTGTCTATTAAGAGAAAGCCGGGAATGTTTAATTTGATTCCAGATTTATCTATTAATGGGCAGGCTGCTTTTAGTTGATTCATAGGATAAGAAGTAAATGAGATTTTTTGAGTTATTCCTCCTGCTTCTCCCCCTTGAACACAAGTGTTTCTAAGACAATCTAGGATTGATGTCTTTCCATGATCAACATGACCGCATACTGTTACAATTGGTTGTCTTATTTGATTCATTGAAATAGGAGAGAAAGAGGATTTTTAAGATTATTCTATTTTTAATTTTGCCCCATTTTATTTCAAAAGCATCTTAAATTCTGGTGTTCTTTTTTAATTGTTTTAAAAATAATCCTTCATTATTTTTATTTCTTTTAATTTAATGCTTAGTCTTTTAGAGGTAATCTTATTTTGATAAAGAATATCAAAAATTTGCTTTTATTTTTCAGAAATTTTTAGACTAGCATGTCTAAAAAAGCTAGTTTATTTCTTGTAATTTGTATAAAATCTATTATAAGTTTAAATTATTGAGTCTTGGAAATAATTATATATCATTAGGCCTTTTAATTTGAATGAATGAAGAAATTATTCTAAAAAAGTTAGAAAATCTTACTAAGATCCTTTCCTCTCTTCTTGAACCAAAGGTTCTAGATTCTAATTATTCCGTTTATCTAGATCGGTTGAGGTACAGATTAGACTTTAAGTTAGACTATCCCGAACATAATTCTTCCGTAGTTTATAATATCCTTGAATCTCTTAATTCCCTTGGAGAGAAGATTCATTTTGATGAGGAAAAGACTAAAGAATTGTATGGGGGCAATTATAGATTTTTTTCTTTTTCTAAAGAAGGTCAATTAAGCTTGAATAGATTTGTAAGTTTTGGAAATAAAGAATATTCTTATCTAAAAGAATTTCTCCCTTTATGGCTTAATTAAATCCATCCGAAAAGAATTGCTAATCCCACTAAGAACAGCAAGATTCCTGCGACTAAGTGTAATTTCTTGATGTTTTGCTCTTTCCATCCTGAAACTTCATCTACTTTTGCAAAGCCTAAATAAACTAGCCCAATTATTATTAACATTGGAATTATGAAGATAAAGTTATAATATATTAGCCAGGGCAATGCTGCGAGAAATCCTAGTTCTGATAAAAGTCCTGAAACTACCACATAAGGTCCAATTGTGCAGGGTAGTAAGAATAGCGTTACGAGAAATCCCGTAATAAAAGATCCTCTAGTAGAGGTTATTGTGTTTGTTATCCTTTTTACTTTTGGTCTCATGAATAAAGGCATTTCTGTTCCGAGGGAGCCTTTCTTGTAATACAAGGCATCTTTGATGTTTAATGCGCCAAATAACATTGCTAAAATTGCTAAGGCCTTGTAAATATATATTGAACTTGATTTTAGAAAAATTGAAAGAGTTGTGAATAATTGTATAATTATTGTTCCATAAATAAAATAACTTATAAAAACTGCTGCTATGAATGCTAATCCTCCATGTAGAACTTTCTTTTTTTTATCTGGATTTTGAATTAAAATGGACATTAGAATCATTGCTAAAACTGCGATTGCACAGGGGTTTACGGAATCTGCTAAGGCTAGTAAAGTTACTCTTCCAAAAGTTAGCATTTTGTTAGCTCCTTTAATTTATCTATCGATTGGACCCCTAAATATAATTTGTCATTTATGATCCAGCTTGGAGTTCCAGGAATTCCTTTTTGACTACAAATTTCTCGGTCATAGAAACAATCTATTACTGTTAAAAACTTGTAATTCTCTCCGAAGAGGTTTTCTTGAGTTTTACAATGAGTGCAACCTATTTGAGTATAAAGAACGGAATTTTTTCCTATACATTTTATTAATTCTTCTTTAGTAACCGATTCAGGTTTTGTTAGTGCTAGGGTTGAAACTATGGCTATTACTAAAATTATTACTAGAGTTATTGTATTTGATTTAGAGATTTTCTTTTTCATTATAATTTAAAATTTTTGTTTAATTCTATGAAGTTTCTATTTCCTATTTTTTTCAGATTGATTAGTTTTTTTTCTTCTAATTTTTTTATTGCTCTATGTTTTCTTATCTTTTGTAATTCTTTTATCTCTGATTGTGTAATTTCTTTATTTTGATTTTTTAAAGTGTTTAGAATTATTTTTTCGTCTTTATCTAAAAAGTTCATTATTCTTTCTATGTTAAATTTTACTTTTTTATCTCTTTTTTCTATCTGCATTGATAAAAGGTAATAAATTAATCCCCCCACGAATATTATTGAGAGAAGGATGAATAGAACTATGAAGTTTTGACTTACCATTTTTGGACATTCGCAGCTTTCAACTTGTAAATGTTTTCCCAGAAGCAGACTTAGAAAGAGAACTAATAATATAAAAGAAATTCCTGAAATTATTAGAATTGCTAGTTTTCCTCGTTTCATATTTTATTGCGGATTGAAGATTATTTAAAGGTTTCTAATTTTTGTAACCTAATTAATCTTTAGAATTTAAAGGTTTCATTAATATGAAACTTAACTTTTATTGAATTTTTTTACATCACTTAAAATAAGCTGCGATTTCTTTTGGAGTAACTTTTGAGTCATTTTAATTGAAAGATTTAAGGATCAAATCTTTCACTAGTTCTAGTCTTCTTTGATAAACTCTTTTATTTTAAGAGCTTTTCCGTTTATTATTGAATCTGCAATTTTATTTTTTGCCGATTGTAATATTCTTGAGAGGGTTGGTTGGGAAATCTGCATTTTGGTTGCGGCTTCAGATTGAGGCAATTTATCTAGATCAATTAATTTTATTGCCTCAAATTCTTCTGAAGTCAAAACTACTTCTTGCAATCCTTTTTTTGGAATTCCTGCAGGTTTAAAATAATTGGAGCTAGGATTAGCTTGTAATCTTCTCCTTTTTTTAGGCCTGGGCATTTTACTCTTGTCTTCTACAATTTCTTGGTCTATTGCATCTTCTACCGAATCCCCTTCTCTGTCCTTGGGGTTCTGCATCTTTACAACTTCCCATTTGTCTTCCGGTCTTAGATCCTTTTCCTTCTGGACCTGTTCCGTCTCTATTTGGCATTTTATTTTCTCCTTTGCTTCTTATGAAGCTATTTAATTATGAATACTTATTCATAATTCTATTTAAAGGTTTTGGAGAATTGAATTAATTTGGAGGGAATTTAAGTTGACTGTTAAGATATTGTTATGCGGGAAAAGCAAAGCGAAAACATTTTTCTGTTTACCTGTTGTTGCTTGACCCGAAGGGCACGAGCTGAAACAAAAAGTTTCCTCGTGAGTTTTTTCTGAGAGAAAAATTTG
>Ga0265294_10003823_pt1 | contig 19008 bp, 19 predicted proteins | sample MunlanPumphouse3_FD_192504 | JGI IMG/M metagenome (GOLD analysis project Ga0265294, IMG submission 192504) | Groundwater microbial communities from a municipal landfill in Southern Ontario, Canada - Pumphouse #3 | ecosystem: Environmental > Aquatic > Deep subsurface > Groundwater | place...
GTATTTTTCGATTAAAGTTTTTCTAGTTTTATTTTTTATTTTTTCTGATGATAACCCCCATTCATGCCCATATTTTTTTTTATTTGTGATTTTCTTTTTTTCTTTTATGTTCTTAGATTGTGATGGATTCTCGACTCCATATTTATTTATATTTGTCTGTTTGATCTTTTCTTTAACTGAATGTAATTTAAAAACATTATCAACTCCATATTTTTCTAACAATTTTGTTTTATTCTTACATTTTTTACATACATAATTTTCTAAATTATTACTCCTAATTAATTGATTATATTTTATTTCATTTTCTATGCCACACAAATCACACCTAACAGATATTAAAGAATGAGAACCTCTAGTTAAATCTTTTATATTAATATTAATTTCATCTCCCACTTTACCAATATATCCAATATTATTATATTTTTTTACATTAGAAGCATTTAATTTCACTTTACAATGTTCATTAAGTATCATTTGATATTATATTTTTATTTATGATTATATATAAAAAATTATATGTTATGTTTATCAAATACTCCATTTAATACATATGAAATTTCATAATATAAAAACATCAAAAATGGAAAAATATGACAATTTTTACATAATATATATCAATAAATAAAAAATAATAAGATATAATGATAAAAAATGTTCTTATTGTCGAAAATTCTATTAATGGGTTAAAGAAAGTTAATGAATCTTTAGCTCCATCAGGCAAAAAGCAATATATTTTAGGCGGTATTTTCACTGAATTTAATGTGAAAAATCGTAATGATAGAATATATCAAGCTGACAAATTTTTACCCCATTTAAAAGAATTATTAGAAAGAAAAAAAACATTGGGAGTTGTGTATGGTGAATTTGACCACCCTGATGTTTTCGACACAAGTCTAGCAAGAGTTTCTCATACTGTAGAAGACGCTAGGTACATAAAAGAATCAAACAGAATTGATGGTGAGATTAAATTACTTAATACTCACTGGGGAAAAGAGGCACAATCGTTAGTTGACGATGGGTGCCCTATTTTTGTTTCTTCACGTGCCGCTGGCGTAACTGAATCAAATAATGAAGTGACTCTTAAAAAACTATTCACATATGATGCTGTAGCTGATCCAGGTTTTAGTTCAGCTAAAATGGAATTGCGCACCATTAATGAATCATTAGGATTTAATGAAAGTGCTAACTTTAGGATATATGATATATCCGACGAGTCAAAAATAAATGATTTGTTCAATATGGATAAAAATGAATTTGTAACAAAAAAACAAATGGAAGAGTATTCAAATTATTTAAGAGACGAAATCGTTAAGACTAAAAGTGAAATTAAAAACACTTTATCTGATGGTGATTTTGATCCCAACAAATTGAATGATTTATATGAAAAATATGAATCCTTCCAAGAAGGCTTTAAGAAAATAGCCTCTTATTTAGATTATTTAGCTGAAAAAATGCAAGTTTTAGTTGACGAAAACAAAACTATTAAAAGAACTAACATGAAGTTAGAAAGTAAATTAAAAAATACTGAAACAAAAACAGATAAATTAATCGAACATAATGATTATTTAGCCGGAGAATTAGAAAAAGCTATTGATTATTCGGAATATGTAGCTGAAGCTGTTGATAAATCTATAGATTATGCTAATTATATAGCAGAAACACTAGATAAATCTATTGATTTTTCAGAATATATAGCTGAAAACGTTGATAACACAATTAAATATTCAGAATATGTTGCTGAGCAATTAGATAAATCTATCGATTATTCTGAATATGTAGCAGAAAATTTAGAAAAGAATATTGCTTATGCTGAATATATAGCAGAACATGTTGATAATAACATTAAATATTCTGAATATATAGCTGAAAACGTAGATAATAGCATTAAATATGCTGAATATATTGCTGAAAATGTTGATAATAGCATTAAATATTCAGAATATGTAGCTGAACAATTAGAAAATAGTATTAAATATTCAGAATATATTGCTGAAAATTTAACTGACAATATAGCTTATGGTAATTATTTAGCTGAAGCTATTGATAAAAATATCGAATATAATAAATATGTTGTTGAAAAATTGAATAATAAAGGTGTTGGTATGTTAAAAGAAAACTTAGAAACACCTGAAGAAAGAATGGGAAATTTCAAAACCGATTCAGTCGCTAAATATTATGATGAAGACGATACTGATGATATGACGCAAGCTCAACCTGTTCAAAGACAGCCTCAATCTCAAGGTCAGCCTCAATCACAACCTCAATCTCAAGGTCAGCCTCAAGCACAACCTCAATCTCAAGGTCAGCCTCAAGCACAACCTCAAGATATAGATGACGATGATGATTATGATGATGACAATATCGAAGGAGTAAATGCCGATGAAATTGATGATATAGATAATACTGAAGTTTTAACTCCTGGGCAAGTTGTTAAAATAGATGATGATAAAACAGGTGAGATTTTAGCTATGAATGCTGATAATGGTATTGCTGTAGTTAAATTATCTGATACTGGCGAAGTTCAAGAAGTTCAAGAATCAAGATTATCTGTTATTGGAGATAAATTATATGAATCTGAAAATAAATTGAAAAAATTAATATTAAAACAAATAAATGAGTCTAAAAAACGTAAAGCCTCAGAAGAATCAGAACCACATTTCTTGTTATTCTTATCTGAAAAGAAAAAAGCAGCCTATTACAGCTTATCTAATCAAGATAAAGAAAAAGTAATCTATGCAATGAACGAAAGCAGTGGATATACAACAGAAAATGAAGTTCTAACAATCATGACTAAAGCTCTTAGCAAATCTGAAAGAAGCTTTAATGAAAAATTGATTGACAATATGCCATCAGAACTTAGACCTATATGGGAAAGTCTGAATCCAGAAGTTCAAAGTAGTGTTTTAAATAGTGCTCAATTTTATACTAATTTAACTGAGGATAAAATGGAAAGTTTTTGGAATAGCAGAAACATCCATGAGTATTCTAAAAAGAATATGGGTAAAGTAACATTGTTAAAAGAAAGTAATAACATGTATGATAATACTAAACTCAGCGATTCTCAAATAGAGAAATACTTAAAAAGATTACAAAGGTAATTTTGTATATTGGTTTAATTAATCATTTTGGAAAAAAATGACTTTTTTAAACAAATATATAATAAAAAAAAAATTAAAAAAATGAATAACTTTATAGTTGACAGTGCGAAAGCAATGAAAAAATGGGGTCCTATTCTTGACCATCTTAATGTACAAGATGTTGAAAAGAGATCATGGATGTCAGAATATGCTGAAATGCACCAAATGAATGAAAATGTAGGTTATGCTACATTGAATCAAAACGGTATGGGTAGAGTAATTGCTCCTACTATCTCCACTATTCCTGGTGCCACATGGCAAGGTGACGGTGTTGTAGGTAGTGGTGATGTAGCCCAAAACTTACTCCCAGTTGCTATGAAAATAGCAGCTCAAACTATTGGTTTAGACTTAGTTGCTGTTAAACCTACAGCTTCACCAAGAATTGAACTCTTATTTGTTGATTTCAAATATGATAATGCTTATGGTGACGGTGTTCGTGAAGACGTTGAATCAAGACAAAGACCATTGGTTTTCAAATTACATGACCCTAATGTTGATGCAGCAATAAAAGCAGCTATACAAGCTGTTTTAGTTACAAACACAGTTCAAGAAAGAATTGGTGGTTTAACTAAAAGAATATGGTTCACATTAGGTGGTGGAGCTACTACTACTCAACCTAGTACATTTACAAATGTATTAGAATTCTTAGGTTTCTCAAGAATTGATGGATTACCTATGTTTAGAATCTATCGTCAAGCTGGTTTTTCAGTTGGTAATCTTGTTCCTCAAGATTCAACTACTATTTGGGACGCTGCATTAAATACATTCCCTCAAACTGGCGTTTTAGCTGGTAATAACGGTTTGTTATCAGGTACAACTATTACTGGTGTAACCTTGACTTCAGGTGTAACTATTGCTTTAGTTTCATTACTTGAAGATCATATTCCTGGATTCTCAGCTGGTTGGTATAACAACGGTGAGGCTGGATGGGAAGGTCCTATGAACAGATATCAAGATGAAAAAACTTATCCTGGTGTTATTGGGCCTGATGTGTTCACCAAATCAATCCAAGTGGGTGATGTTGAAATTTCTTCAACATTAAAGAGAACTCAAATTGAAGATATTAAAGCCGCTACCGGTATGGATATCGTTCAAAAACTTGAAGGAGTTTTGGTTAATGAACTTACCCAAGTTATTTCTAAAGAAATCGTTGGTAAAGTTAGAAATTTAGCTCTTAAAAATAGAGATTCTTATACAGCTCCTAAAGCTGCTGATGGAATCACTTCTAAATTTGACTTAAATGTTACCGAATACTTAACAGGTTCATTAGCACCTCAAGGTGAAACCACTCACTCAATTCAAAGAAAACTTATTGCTAAGATTAATAACGCTTCTAACTTCATCGCAACTGATGGTAGAGTTGGTCCAGCTCAATATTTAGTAACAAATGGTAATTTAGCATCTGTTATCCAAGATATCGCTGGTTATACAATTAACCCAACAAATGCTGGTAAATTGAATACTAATGGACAACTTTATCCTATGGGTAATGTTGGTAATATCGCAATTTATGTAGATCCTTACATGAGATGGGACGATAATTATATCTTCTTAGGAAGAAAGAATAGTGTAGATCAACCAGGTCTATTATTTATTCCTTATTTAATGGCCCAGTCAATTTCTTTAATTTCTGAAGCTACTTGGGCTCCTCGTATGTTAATCAGAAGTAGATACGCTGTTGCTGACATCGGATTCTTCCCAGAAAAACAATTCATGGCTATTAAGGTAACTGATACCAATGGTGTACTTATCTAATAAATAACTAATGATATATAATATCATAGTGGACTGAAAAAACCCGGCAATGTGTCCGGGTTTTTTTAATTAAACATTTTTTATTATATCAATATAATTATTTGAGCTCACGCTTGCTGAATTTTGATGGAACAAACCTGGTTTTTTTATGACTGCCTGAATTGTCTTCATTGCGTTCTGAGGCTTTTTCTATTCTTATGCCCCGGGAATTTTATTTATTTAGGACAAAAATATGGAGGTGAATATTTATATTTTGATTTAAATAAATCGCATTTGGGTTGGTTTTCAAATAGAAATTTTAGGCGTAGAAATATTTATAATAAAATAGCTAAAGAATTAAATATTCTAGTTTCTTGGAAAAAAGTTAGTGATATACCCAAAGAAGTTAAAAAAATACTTGATAATGAAATTAACAAATACAAAAAATATTGTATTGAAAGAAAAACTCAACCGAAACATAAATATCTTTATATCTTAGGGAAAGATAAAAGAGAAACGAAATTTCTTATGCGAAAATTTCAAAACAAAAATCCCAAATTAATTAAATTGAATTATCCTAAAAATAGATAATTATTATTCAACTATATAAATTAATTGCGATACAAACAGGGAAAAATCCAATATCAGCAATCAATATATAAATCTATGTTACTTACTGAAAAAACAAATATTAAAATATGCTTTAAAAATATAAATCATTTTAATGATAAAGGTTACAATGTTATTAATGGGCAAACGATTGAAGTAAATGTTTTGGATATGCCGTCAAATTCTAGAAAATTAGTCAAAGTTAGATGTGATAATTGTGGAATCGAAAAAGAAATTCAATATTGTGATTATAATAAAATAGTGAAAGAAGATAAATATTATTGCTCAAAATGTAAATGGGTTAAAACTAAAATGACCGTCAAAGAAAAATATGGTGTTGAAAATGTTTTTCAATCTTCTGAAATAAAAGAAAAAATAAAGCAGAGTAATCAGAAAAAATATGGAGTCGATTATCCGAATCAAAATCCTGAAATTTTCAATAAAGTAAAAAAAACTAATCTTAAAAATTTTGGAGTAGAATTTCCCACTCAAAATCAAAAAGTTTTGGAAAAACAATATAAAACTAATATTGATAAATATAATAATTCATATTCTTTTATGAATGATAATGTAAAAAATAAAATATCTTTAAAAATAAAAGAAAAATATGGAGTAAATAATCCTATGCAATCTAATGACATCAAAAATAAATCCATAGAAACTAAAATTTCCAATTTATTAAAAAAATATCAATATTTAAATATCATAGATATTGATAGAAAATCTAATATTTATAAATTTAAATGTGATTGTGGTGAAAATCACCAATTTGATATAACATCAGTTTTATTATATAACAGATTAAAAATAAAAACTAAATTATGCACTATATGTAATCCTGTAAATAGTTATAATATATCAGGGCTACAATTACAAATACAAGATTTTATAAAATCTAATTACAATGGCGATATGTTATTTAATAATAGAGATATAATAAAACCATATGAGTTAGATATATATTTACCAGATTTAAAAATAGCATTTGAATTTAATGGACTTCATTGGCATAATGAATTGCATAAAGATAATAATTATCACTTAAATAAAACAGATCAATGTGAAAAAATAGGTTTGAAACTAATTCAAATTTATGAAGATGATTGGTTATATAAAGATAATATAGTAAAATCTAGAATATTAAATCTTCTTAATAAATCAGAAAAAATATACGCTAGAAAATGTGAAATTAGAGAAATTAATGATAATAAAATAATTAGAGAATTTTTAGATAATAATCATATACAAGGTTTTATAGGGGCATCTATTAAAATAGGATTATTTTATAATAATGAATTAGTATCATTAATGTTATTCGGATCTTTGAGAAAATCTCTTGGAAGAAATAGATCTCATAGATCTTATGAACTACTTCGTTTTTGTAATAAATTGAATTTTAGTGTAATAGGTTCAGCTAGTAAATTGTTTAAATATTTTTTACAAAAATATAATCCCGAATTAATTGAAACATATGCCGATAGATCTTGGAGTAGTGGCAAATTATATGAAAATTTAGGTTTTGATTTTGTTCATAAAACCAGTCCAAATTATTATTATATTATTGATGGAATTAGAAAACATAGATTTGCATTCAGAAAAGATATTTTAATTAAAAATGGAGCAGATAAAAATAAAACTGAGCATCAAATAATGACAGAAAAAGGTTTTTATAGAATATATGATTCAGGCCATTTGAAATATAAATATAAAAATAATTATATATAAAATTAAAATAAATATAGAGAATGAAAAAATTAGGTTTTGGTGAATATATTATACAAAAAGATATAACTAGATTAAATGAACTACACATCAGCTAAAGACTGATGTGTTTCAGGTTTCATAGACTCATCTAACAACAACGCCTCCACCTGTTTTTGTTTTAAGTCCGTTGATCAGTCCCTGATCCAGACTATATTTTATTTAATTAACTTGGTTTTCGTTAATTTATTTACTTTTCATGATTTTACCTGAATTAAGTTTTTAATTCAGAACCATATATCACTACATCAAAGAACTAATTAAAGGTATATATTAAATATTAAAAGTCTAAAATGTCAAATTCATCAACAAAACTAAAGATTTTGTTGTTTTCTTTGACGGGTCATATAAAAAAGATATGATCGGGAGATGTCATTCACAACTTGTTAAAAAATTATGGTTTTCGCTTAAAGACGCAAAATATGATTTCTTTTTTTCTGATTAATTTTGTAAACTTAATTTTATATTTTTAATATAACAAATATATTATTCTAAAAACATTAATTAAAATATTATTAAAATGGAAAACACAATAAAAATAGACAAAAATTTGTCTGTCATAGATATATCTAACTACGATAAAGATGTTATTTTAAAATCAAAAGAGCTTTCGAATGAATTATCTGTAAAAGATCCTAATTCAATAGTTAACTATGGAATGGATGTTCAAACTAAATTATCACAATTTAGTTCGAGTATGTTAGAAAATGTTAGAAATGTTGATACTGGATCAATTGGTGAAACTATACAAAATTTAATGAAAGATCTTAATTATGTGGATGTTGATCCAATTGAAAATCCGTTTATTAGATTTTTAAGTAATTTACCCATTATTAAAAATTTAATTTCAACTACAAAAAATGTTTTAAACAAATACGATGAAATATCAAACAATTTAAATAATATAATATTAAAACTAGATAAAGGTAAGATATATTTAATTAAGGACATTAATTCTTTAAATTCAATGTTTGATAATAATGTTGATTACATTAAGGAAATTGATACTTATATTGTTGGAGCTAAAATTAAACTAGAAGAACTTCAGAACGAGTTGGAATATTTGAAAAATAATAATTCTGATCCATATGAAATTCAAGATATGCAAAATTATATTAATCGTCTAAATAAAAAAATATTAGATTTAAGTTTAACAAAACAGGTAACTATACAATCATTGCCTCAAATCAGAATTATTCAAGAAAATAATATGACACTTGTTGAAAAAATTCAAAGTTCTATTACTAATACTATACCGTTATGGAAAAATCAAATATGTTTATCAGTTATGATTGATAAGCAAAGAAGAATTGTTAAAGTTCAAAAAAATGTTAATAAAACTACAAATGAATTGTTAACTAAAAATTCAGATATTTTAAAGAGTAATAGTTTGGATGTTGCTAAATTAAATGAAGAATCTATTGTAGATATTGACGTAATTAAAAAAGTAAACCAAGATTTAATATCTACTCTTGATGAAATATTGAGAATTAAAAAAGAAGGAGATCAAAAAAGAGTTTTGATACAAAAAGAACTTGGCCAAATAAACAATGATATAATAAATATGATAACAGATTCTAAAAAATTAATTCAAACTAATTAAAATTTTATAATATTGACTAAATAAAATTAAAAAAAATGAATAAATTTATAGTTGACAATTTGCAAGATGTTGAAAAGGTATCACGGATTAATGATTTGATAAAAAATACTAAGAAAATCGGTAATAACCATTTTGATCAAAGAATTTTAGATTTTTTGAATGTTGATTGTGTTGATGAATTTTGTAAAAATATAAAAACTTTAAAATTTATAGGAAGATCTCCAGATATGTATTATTCTATATTCGAAATATTCAATGGTGAAGATAGTATTTATGTAATATTTTATAATGATTTTAATTTATTTTATTATTATAATAAAAATTATACTGTATTGAAAGTCTATAATGAAGATGAATATCAATTATTAATAAAAGAAAAAGATGAAATATTTCATAAAGAACAATCAATAATATTAGATAATATTAACCTGATTCAAGGTGGATGTACTATAGATAATGATATTTTTATAAAATTTAGAGATAAAATAATATCATATTATAATAATATTAAGATACACGATGATATAGATATAGAAAAAAATAATATTGAAAAATTTTTAAGTATGGACATACTTGAAATTTAATAAAAAAATTTATAAGTATGGCGAAAAATGTGTCAAAGAATATAGATGATAATAATATTAAATATTCAGAATATATTGATAAAAATATAGAGAAAATTAATGAGTATTCTGAATATATTGCTAAAAATTTAGAGAAAATTAATTCTTATTTTGTGACAAGTGGTTCATCGAAAATTTTAGGTCCACCAGGCATACACGGTTCATCGGGAATTTTAGGTCCACCAGGCATACACGGTTCATCTAGTTCAAGTTCATCTGGGGGGTACAGTACATATGGGTGGTTAAATTCATACGGTTCATCTGGAATCAATTTAATAAAAATAGATAAATCTGTCAAATCTACACATCAAATCGAAGAACAGGGAATCATAAAAAAAATTTTTAAATTAATTTTATCGATCTTCATTAAAAAAGAAAATGATAATCAATATCAATTAAGTGGATTAAATACATCAAGTAAACTTACTGACGAACAAAGATATATAGATGATTCTAAACTTAGAATTAGTAAACTAAAAAGTTTAAATGAAAATATTAAATCAGATATTATAAATGATATAATTGATAATTTAGAAATATTACAAGATTTAATGATAAATGGGAAATTTAAAATTATATCATTAGAAAAATTTCATATTTATTATACAGATAATTTTATTTCATATTTTGAAAAATTAGTACAAAATGAAATAATTGAGAGAGATAAAAAGATCTTAATAAATAAAAAAGAATTGAAAGATTTGAAAATTGAATATGAAAATAAAAATAAAAAAATTGAATCTATAAATAGAATTAAATTAGATATAATGAAGTATGAAAATTACTTAGTTGAAAATATTTTAAAAAATATTGATCTTTCTTTCATAGAAAAAAATTAAATTCTGATCGTAATAGTAAGTATTAAAAATATCCATAAATCTTTAAAAAATGAATTTATATTTTTATATATACATAAAAATATAAATTTATAAAATGAACAGAATAAATAGATATAAAGATTTTTCATTTGAATCTAATTATGCTGGAGAATGGCCCTTAAACAAACAAGAAATAGGTGTCGATGCTGGAGATGTATCAAGTAATCCTGATTTTGCTTCTAGAGAAAATAAATTTCAAGAAGTTCAAGAATATATGAAGATTATATTAAAACCTATTTTATTAAAAAAGAATTCAAACGCAGATGAAAGAGATATTGAAAAGGTATCAGATTCTTTTTTTAGATTAGGGAATAATAAATCTCAAGAAATAAAAAAAATGGTGGATGGTTGTGTTGATGCTCAAAAATGTGCTCAAGATATAATAGATAATTATTTAAAATATGTTAAAATAAATTTTGGCACAAAAGATAATATAAATGATGTAGAACAAGATTCTGTAATGTCATCTGAAAGTATATTATATGATGAGTTTTATTATATGAATGAGGGCAAAGCAGAAGATGTTGAAATATATCCAAATTTTGTTAAATATCATCAAGAAGTATTTCCAGGATTTAATAATCCTAAAAAATATATAGGTAAAGGTAAATATAAATATAGAGTATTAGCAAGAGAGGGAAATATAGTAAAACCTATAAATTTTGGTACAAATACCAAAGTTGTTAAATCAATGAATAGATTGGATAGAGAATATTGGAATGCTCATCCATATTTTAAATAAAAAAAATATTATAAAAATAAAAAGAATTAAAACAATAAATGAATTTTTAGGATTTTCGGCTAAAGAAAAGGAAAATAAACAATTAAAAAAAGATATAGAAAATTTAAAAATAGAAATATCTAAATTTAATTGGTTGAGAATAGTAGCACAGCCCGCGGCTAATAATAAGAGTAATGAAGCCATCAGAGATTTATCTAGAATAAGAGTTAATCAAGCAAAACAAGAATTGCCATTTTTATATAAATTATTACCAGAATTATTTGAATTTAAACCCGGTGGAACTAATGCGGCTCATTGCCATTTTAGAATGAACATCCAACATAATGAACCATATGGAAAAGCATATGAAGGAATAGTTCCAGCTAATTTTAACTTTATCGTTGATCCCAATACAAGAACAGTAGAAGATACGGATGAAACGAGAGAAAGAGCAAATAAATTTATAATGTCAAAAATAAATCAAAAATATAATTTAAAATTTTAATACAAATTTAGTTATGGATTTTATAAGATATAAATTCTAAACACATAAATAACTTTGGTGATTCATGTAACCAACCAAAGACTTATCCGTTTTGAATTTCCTAAAAACAACTCCTGTTGAAACCCGGTATCTAAAGGTTCAACACTTGAAATAATATCAGAAGATGACTTTTTGAAGAATATTTAAACAAAAAAAAACCGCGGTGTAAAAAATTGAGTTTATCGGTCAATTCAAAGTATTTCATATTTAACATACAATAAAACTAATGGGAATAATAGAAATAATATTCCTATTTTTAATATATTATAAATTAATACTGGAATATACATAAATTTTATAGCCCATTTTTTTAGGATATTTAAATCACTCATGTCCCATTTATTGATTATATAAAAATATGTTAGATTCAATAAATTCATATTATATTTTTTATTTTTATATAATTATTAAATTAAAAAGTTTTATTTTTAATAATCTTTACCTATTTTGCTTTTTAATTCTTTTAAATCGCTCAACCATATATCACTTTCAGTGGTGTTTTTAAGGGTTGTAATGCTAGATTTTAACTTTTCAGTAGTGTCTCTCAATTCTTGTAATTTCTCCTTTGTAAAGGAAGATATGGACATATTTAAAAGATAATTATAGGTATTTTCTATTCTATCGAAATTATTTTTTTCCAAATCCCTTTCAATTATATCTTTAGATTTTTTATTTATAATTATCGTATCATCCATAACTAATTTTAAAAATCTTATTTTATTTAATAATATATTCAACTCAATATTTTTTTTATTTAATTGATATTCTTTTCTTTTAATATAGTACATCATTCTAATTTCATAAAAATCATCTATAATTTCATATTGATCTTTATATTTTTTAATTTTTTGTTCAGAATCAAAAAGATGCATATTATCTGTTGATATATATGTTTCGAGATTTAATTTTTTATAAACATCATCCTTATTTTGAAATAAAAAATCAAAATTATCTTTTGTTAGGAATACTTTAATATCAATTATTTCATCAGTACAATTTTTTATGTAATCCTTTATCTTTTTTTCTTCAATTAATTTATCCAATTTTTTAAAATATTGATCATTCCAAGTTCCAATTGGTAATTCTGTTATATTAATTGAATTGTCATTTATTATTTCAAATTTCCCTCTAGTTATATATCTATTATTATTTTCATCCAATATTATATCCCCCTTAAAACCTTTATAATAAGGAATTAATTTTTTGGGTTTTTTATTTGTCAATTTACTTATTAAATAACTTATTATATCTATTGGATTAAACATGGGAACATTACTCGAATAACCAGAACCAAGGCCAAAAGACCCATTAACTAAGACCATTGGGATTATAGGAACATAATATTTTGGTTCTATTGTAAAACCATCATCATTAAGATAATCTAAAATATCATTATCTTCTTTTCTAAAAATATATTCTGTTATATCATTTAATTTTGTAAAAATGTATCTAGCTGAAGCGCTATCTTGTCCCCCTTTAATCCTAGAACCAAATTGGCCTTTAGGAGATAATATATTTATATTGTTTTTACCAACAAAATCTTGAGCCATTCCAACTATAGCTTCTTCAATTGATGAATTGTGCGTGACTATATTAGAATCCCCTATTAAAAAATTATGATGTTCTTCAACTTCAATATCATAAAATTTTAAAGGAATATCAGATATTATTTTTTGTATTTTTTTAATTTTCATTTAGAACAGATTTATTTTTTAATTGCTGACACATTAAATATATCATCACCTTCTTTTAAAAATCTAGCTTCTACCCATTCATTATCAACCAAAAATTTATGATTTGGAGTACACAATATTTTAACATTATCAGATAATATTATTTCATAGTATTCATTTGTAATATTATTACAAATAGGATTTTTACCGATACTCTTAACTAACTGATTTTGTTCATTTATACAATAAACTATTAAATTTTTATCTGGATATTTTTCAGCCCATTCTCCAATTTTTATTTTTGAACCATCTTCTAATAATATTTCTGTATTATATTCAAGACAATTTCCATGATGATACGATGCTTCAGAAATAACGCTACCAGAAAGAGAACTTACTTTTATATCTGATTTTATATTTTTCTTTATTAATGTATATAGAGTTTTTCTTTGACTAGGTTTAAAACCATCGATGGAATTTTGAATTTGTCTAACATTATTATACATTGAAAATTCAATTAATTCATTATTAATGAATTTATCATAAGTTTGTTTGGAACTAAGTTTATCTATAAAATCAATAGGAGTATAATTTTTTAACCAATCTTTACGATCATCAGATCTTTTTGTATTAAATAGCATATCTAATAAATCTTCAGTCTCTGGTTTATCATAATGAAATCTAACTAAATGCTTATCTATTTTTTTAAAAAATTCTTTCATTTCGCTGGGTTCAATAGTTCCGAGACCTTTTATCCATTTAATATCATAACCTTTTAATTTATCTTTATCTCTTTCATACTCTTTTAATTTATAATAATATTTAGTAATTTTACCTTTTGTTGCTTTTACTATTGGTGATGTAAAATCATAAATAAAATCCATATGAAGTAATTCCGGCCAATATGTATCAAAAAAATTCATCATTAATCCCCTTATATGATTGCCATCACAATTATGAACTAAAATATTATCTTCTCCATTTGAAATATAAAATGTATTATCATCTTCTACTTCAATATCATACATTATTTTATTTTCTTTTATTATTTCTATTTTATCTATATCTAAAAATTCAAAATTATTTTCATCAAAAATCATTAAATTTAATTATTTTTATGATTATATATTAATTATATTAGATTTTGTTTCTAAAATTATAAAAACAAAGTAATTTTTAAAAGATATATAAGTTTATATAATAAAAGAAAATAATTATGATAATGCCGATAGTGGCTTATGGGCACCCAACATTAAGAAAAAAGTCCATAGAAATAGATAAAGATTATCCCGATTTAAAAGATCTTATAGATAACATGTTTGAAACCATGTATGAAACTAATGGAATAGGTTTAGCCGCCCCTCAAATTAATAAAAATATCAGACTTTTTATTATTGACGCAACTCCATATAGTGAAATTTTAGAAAATCACACAAATTTAAAAAAAGTTTTTATTAATCCCAAAATTATTGAAAAAAATGGACAAGAATGGCCTTTTATGGAGGGTTGTTTAAGTATTCCAGGAATCATGGAAAATGTTATTAGAGAATCTAATATACACATTCAATATTATGATGAACATTTCAATTTTTATGATGAGGTGATAGATGGCATTTTATCAAGAATAATTCAACATGAATATGATCATATTGATGGGATTTTATTTGTAGATAGAATAAACCCATTAAGAAAAATTATGATAAAAGGAAAATTAAATGATATTAGTAAAGGAATTGTTAAAAATAATTATAAAATGATTTTTTCAAAAACAAAAAAATAAAATTAGATTTTATTGAAAAAATAAACAATTAAAAGTGAAATATATTGTAAGGTATGAAAATTTTAACGAATCCAAAGGTATATCAAATTCTTGTGATAAGATAACAAATTCAATATGGAATGATATAGAAAATGATATTATTAACTCAAAAAGTTCAAATTTTAGATTTGATGTAAATGAATTAGATTTTAAATGTAAAAATATAATATTAAATTATAATATATCGAAAGGTGAAAATAATACATGTGACGCTCAAACAATTTTAAAGGAATCAAAAATAGTTGATAAATATTTAACTAGTGTGATTATTAATATTTATATTATGAGTAAGGAATTTGATGATGAGTTTATTTATTATATAAAATCTGTTCTTTTGCATGAATTATTGCATGCATTCCAACATTATAATATATTATCCGGTAATAAATTCAGACCGGAATCATTTTCAATAGGGAGTTTAATACCTCAACTTAGAAACATAATTAAAACAAAATATGGTAATTATCTTTTAAATATATTATATTATTCATTATCACATGAATTATCCGCTCAATTGCACCAATACTATCTATATAAGATAAATAATAAATATTATAAACGAATATTTGATATTAAAGATTTTATCAATGGTTTTAAAATTAAAAAGTTAGAAAAGGATGAAGAAAATGATTTAATTTTAATAAAAAAACATATAGTTAGTTCTATTAGTTATTTTACATCTAATAAAAATTATAAATATGACATAGATAAGTCTATTTGGAATGAAAATGATATTTATATTTTTTTGGAAAAATTTAAAAAATTATTGGAATATAAAATTAAATGGATCAATAAAAAGGTTGATCTTGTTAATAAAAAAATAAAAGATATGGAAATTATAAAATATGATGATGATATAACTTTGCCGCATGATTGGAATATGTATGATTTATTTATTAGAAATTCTTTTATAAAGGAAAATCTTAGTGATCCATCAAATATTGAATTTATATAATTTTATGAAATGTATGTATAATGAAAAACAAAAAATTAAACTTTCATAATTTTATTTATTATAATTATTAAAAAGTTACAATTAAAAAATATCAAAAATTATGAAAAAAATATCAAAAAAAGGAGATGAATTATCATCAAGTATTAAAAAATTATCATTAAAAGAAAAAAGACAAGAAGTTCTAGAATGTTATAATAAATATAAAGAAGAATTTGACGCTGTTGATGAATTCAATAGTGAACTTTTAAAATATGACGATTATATAGAATTTATTCATGAAATGATCAATGAAGGATTAAATGATTTTTTATTATATGCTAGAAAATTGATTAGAGAAAAGAAAGAAAATGATATTTGATATTTGTGAAATCCGTGAATGTAATATTTTCTGACGCTAAACCATCTTACCAATATATCCTCTATTTTTATATTTGTAAAGTATTTCATTTTCTTTAAGTTCTGGAAATCCGTGAGGATAAGTTTGAACAACAATTGCTTTCCAATTATCGCCTTTTTCATTAATGTAAGATACTTTGGTTGGATTATTTTTATCTAATAAAAAAGTTGGTTGTTTTACTTCTATAGTCATATTAATTTTTTTATTATTATATATAAAATTTAAACTATTGTTTTAAATTTTTCAAAAAAGAAACAAATTATCGTATATAAGTTTAAAAATAAAAGCTAATAAAAAAATTAATGCTATTATTACGTAAATATTATTATTTTTTTTATGACTTACATCACTTAAAATAATCACATCTTTATTTTTATTTTTAAATTTTAAAAAAATCGATTTATTTTTTATTATTATAAAAAAGATTATAACGATAAATATAATAACAATAAAATAATATATATAATCTAAAAAACCATTAGGCAAATCATCAATTTCATAATTTTCAATTTTGCTATTTTTTTCCTCCATATAAATACTATCCCCAACAGCAATATGAACTGATATTTCACTTGTATAACCATCCATGCTTGTTATAGTAAATAACCATCTCTCTTTTCCAGCATATTCGGATGTTGGAAGAGTAAATATCGCATTATATATCTTATTATCTATAATAGAATCGATTATTATCTCTGGTTTATTATCAAAAACTCTGGTTAATTTAAATTTATATAAATTATAATCACTATTAGTATATGCGTTTATGCCAATTTTAAAGTCATCGTCGAGTTTTAACTTTGTATCATAAGATATAAAATCTTTGCCCCCAACAAAATTTATTGATGGATATTTATGTTCTTTTGAACAGGACGTTAATAATAAAATTATTATTAAAATTTTATATAAAATCATTTTATTCATTTTTATTTTTAAAAAGAATAATTTTTAGTGGGTTTTCTACATTTTAATTGTGTTTTATTATTGTTTTTAGAATTAAACCCATATTCTAAACCAGCATTTTTTATTTTTAAAACTAATCCTTCCATCATATCAATTTTAATAAAATCATTCCAAAGATTTAAAAAATCACCATAAAAAGTTTTAGTTATATAAATATTTCTAGATAATTTATAACTATATCGATTTTCATCTATTATACTTATTTGATTATATAACAAATCAATTCTTTCTTTAAATGTTTTACCAATTAAATATTCATTATTATATACTAAAATATCGAAAATTATGAATTTATTATTAAAAATATCACCATTTTCATCTTTTTTAGATTTATTCATATATTCACCGACAATTAAATTTGTCCCAGAATCAGGAGTAATGATATTAAATTCATTTTTATCTATTTTAAATGAATTTAATTTTTCATTATGTCTGTTCATAATTTTCCATTCATTTAAATTTAAATAAATTTCAACGCAAGAACCATTGAATTTAGGTTGGGCCATAAATTTACCATTATCAAACTTATCCATGCCAGAAGCCGGAAATTTATTTTCCGGCCTCGGTGGATAAATATATCTATCATCCCTATAGATCATAATTATTTAGTTTTAGCACTTTTAAGTGAGAATACAGGTTGAATATCCCTAATAAAATCAGAAACCATTCCCTTGCCCCAAGTAAAAGCCTTTTCGATAGCACCTTTACTAACCGAATAAGATACCTTTGCTTGAATTAATTCAGATTTATCATCGTCACTAATTTCATTGCAATTTTCAATTAAATCAGAAATTATTTCACCATATTTATCAAGAAGAGCTGAATTTATATTATATTCAGTTTTCTCTGTTACAATATCATCACCATAAATATCTTTAAGTTCATTAAAACGCTGCTCGTCACATTTAATATATTTATCCATAGGTATAAACATAACAGAAGCATCGGACTTAGATGACATTATAAAAGAACCAGGGTATCCTCCATTTTTGGTATATACATTCTCAAAGGTATAAACACCGGTATCTTTAACAAACCCCTTAGCGATTTCTAATTCTGCTGTAAGCTGACTAATTTGAGACTCGAGTTCAGCCATTTTAACAAGACTTTGATCGAATTCATCAGAATCTATTTTTACAATGAGCTTATCATTATTAACTTTAGTAGATTTTGAACCTTTAGCTTTGGCTTTATCAAAAAGATTTCCCATTTTTATTTTTTTTTATAATGTTTATATTTCAATTAACAATACAAATATAGGAATATTTCATCATAATAAAAAATATTTGAGTTAAAAATTTAATATAAAAAAATTAAATTTCGTAATCTTCGCCGTATGGATCAACACTTACCCAAAAATTATAAATATCATAATTAACAATTTTAATTTTATATTGCTTAATTACATAATATAATAAACTACATAAATGTATACTTACAACAATAATTAATATAAACACAAGGGTAGATATAAGTCCCACAATAAATATTATATAACCTTCAATATGTTCTTTTTTAATTACTATAATATCATTTTCTTTTTTATATTTATACATTGAATCTATAACTTCCATTTCGAATCTATTTTTAT
>Ga0265294_10003824_pt1 | contig 19007 bp, 19 predicted proteins | sample MunlanPumphouse3_FD_192504 | JGI IMG/M metagenome (GOLD analysis project Ga0265294, IMG submission 192504) | Groundwater microbial communities from a municipal landfill in Southern Ontario, Canada - Pumphouse #3 | ecosystem: Environmental > Aquatic > Deep subsurface > Groundwater | place...
GATGCAGGTATTGCAATAACAACTAACATACTTATTATTATAATAACTGCTAAAATTTCTACTAGAGTAAAACCTTTATTCTCCACTTCCACCACCAGAAACGCCTCGATTAGGTTTTATTTCAACAATTTTAACATCACTAGTTAAAGGATTTACTTCAAAAATCATATCAATATTTCCTGTATCAAGATTCTTTCTTTCTATTTTATATTTATTATTTGTTTTATCACTTATAATAAAATCATGACTATCATCTTTATATATCATTAACAAATTAAGTACTTCTTTATCAGTTAATAAATTTTCTGTTGCTTTTGTAGTTGTTACAGGCTCTTTATTATTTATTTTATTATCTCCTGATTGTTTATCATCTTTAGAAATAAAAGCCATAATAATGAATACTAGAATTAATAATAAAACGATAATTATTAATATTTTATTTAATATTTTAAATATTTTCATTTATTCTCCTTTATGGTGCATATATTCTTAAATAAGTTAAAGATTTATTACCAGCAGCATCAACTGAATAGAAATCCAGATAATTTCCAGATCCTATATTTAAGCAAGGAACACTTCCGCCAGTATAATTAGATGAAGAACATGATCCAGTATAAGCAAGATGATCAACTCCAGAATATCCGTTACCAAAAACATTTTCATCATCACCCCAATACCAAGACCAAGTATAACTTTGTCTACGAACTATATATGTTAATCTACAAACAGTATTATCGTTTTTATTAAAATCGGGATTATTAGTTCCGTCTGCTAAATATTTATTGTTAGTACAATTAACATTACTTATATTACTACTAGTATTATTTATTGTTCCATAAATATCAAATTGCGGTGGATAAGGAGGTAATTTATCAATTTTACTATACACATTGCTTGTGTGAGTTCTGCCAGCAGCATCAGTTACTCTAACATAATTTATATATTCTGATGTATTAAAACTGGCAGTATAAGGTGTAGAAAAAGGCCCACTTTCATTTATGCTACTAAATATATTCCAATTATAATTATAAAGACTCCATTCTAATTTTCTTATACCAAAATAATCACTACCAGTACAATTTACTGCTGAAGATGTATTACTCCAAGCTCCACTACCAATACATGTTACACTAGGATTACGATTATCAATTTTATAAGTTTCACATGTAGATGTTGGCGTTGTATTATCTAAATTATCTGTTGCAATTGCACATATCGTATTACCTAATACTGTTGTGGTTCTACCGGTTACAGAAATATTACCGCCATTAGATATATTAGTCGTTGGTGTACATGTAGTTGATGTAGTACTACAATATTTAATGTTTTTTACTCCAGATTTATCGGTTGCACTTATATTAATTAATGCTGGACTAGCATAGATATCTGTTCCGGGTAATAAACTATTTCTATTAGTAATTAAAATAATTGGTGGTCTTATATCAACTTCTAACCATTTAGCATATAAAGTTGTATTATTGATTATTTTTATTGAATCTCCAGAATTATATTCAACTTCACCATTAAGGGTAGTACTCCATCCCATAAATTTATGATCTATTTTTTCTAATCCATTATCAGGAATTAAACATGGTTGATTATGTTCACATATTATAGAATTCATAGTTCCAGTTGATCCATTACGATCAAAAGATAAAGTATATTTTTTTAAATTCCATTTAGCATAAAGCGTTGTATCTGCTGTTAGTTTAATAGAGTCTGAATTATTATACTTAACACTACCACTTGGAGTTAAAGACCATCCGGCAAAATTAGAAGTTATACTTTCAAATTGATTATCAGGTATTGAACATAGTTGATCATATATACATTTTATAGAATCCATAGTCCCAGTTGATCCATTACCATCAAAAGATAAATTATATAAATAATTCCCACTATAAGCATTTACTATGCCATTATTTTTATGATAAATAATTGTTACAAATTCACCATTTAATATCTTGTTTTTATTTCTTGGATCAATTATTTTTGTATTGGTTTCATCATCATATTTAAAATATTGATTTTTTGCTAAAGTCCCCATTGTTATTGTACATATTTTTTCATCATCTGTTTCATATATACAATCTAAATCTTCACATTCGGCAGGACAAGTTCCTTCTAAACAAGTGAAACATACATTATTATCTTCTCCCCATAACTTAGCCCCTTCACTTGCTAATTTTATTTTTGTTTGATAAGATTTTTCATTAATCTTTTTGGCAATACCTTGTGACGCAGGGATTGCTATTGATGTCATTATACCAATGATTGTTATAACTACTAAAACTTCTATAAGCGTAAAACCTTTTTTATTCATTATAATCACCTATCATAATCATTATACAATAAAAAAAAAGAATTTTAAACTTCTTTTTGTAATTCATTATTTATAATATCGTATATTTCGTCCCTACCCTTTTTAGTAATACTAGAAAAATATACTAATTGATCATTTTCATCTATATTAATAGACGATTCAATTGATTTCATAATCTTATCACGATCTTTAGGTTTTATTTTATCATATTTAGTAGCAACTATTGTTACTGGGATATTAAAGTGCTTTAGATATTTATACATAATATGATCATTTTCAGTTGGTTTCATACGACTATCTATTATCATAAATACTCTTTTTAAATTTTCTCGATGGGTTAAATATTCTTCAATCATTAATCCAAACTTCTTTTGAATAGTTTTATTTACAGCTGCATATCCATAACCAGGGACATCAACTAAATAAAACTCTTCATTACATAAATAAAAATTTAAAGTTTGAGTTTTTCCAGGCTTGCTACTTATTCTAGCATAGTTTTTTCTACCTAATAGTGAATTAATAAAACTACTTTTACCAACATTACTTCTCCCCACTAAAAGAAATTCTGGTTTATTAGGTTCGGGATATTGACTTGTTCTTACTGCAATAACACTTAAAACACTACTATCTATTTTCATATTTTCTCCTCACAATAGCATTATAATAAAATGTGTAAAAAATTGCAAATTAAAAGAGAAGTTATAGCAAATACTTAGAAATTAATATATAATTAAATTGGTGATTAATTTGCTATATCCTAATAATAATAAAAAAATTTATAAAAAAAAGATTGATTATGCTAATAGAGGGATGAAATTAGAAGCATTAATCAATGAAGCAAATGAATATTATAAAATAAATGATATCGCAATCATTTATAAAAAGCCGACTCCGATCACAATCAATAAAGTAAAATATGAAAGTGATAAGAAAATTTTAACCAAAGGTTTTTTTAAAAATAAATCCACCTTAGATTATGTTGGCTTATATAAAGGATATTATATTGATTTTGATGCTAAAAGTACCACGAATAAAACATCATTTCCATTAAATAATATTCATGAGCATCAAATTAAACATATTGAGAGTATAATTAAGCATGGCGGAATATCTTTTTTAATAATTGAAATGAATAAAGAAATTTATTTATTAAAAGGAATAGATTTATTAGATTATATAAAAAACAATAATCGTCATAGTATTCCATATAATTATATAAAAGAAAAAGGGTTTAATATTAAATTAAAGTATAGTCCTACATTGGATTATATAAAAATTATTAAAGATTATTTTATAGGAGGTAATTATGAAAAAGAAAAAAACAATCAAAAATAAAAATAAAATTCCTAGTATTAATAAAAAGAAATTTCCTAAAAAAAATAAATTTCAAAATAAAAACATAGGTGAAAAATTATTAACTATATTTATGATAGGTTTAATAGCGATTACCTTAACTATTGTTGCTTTTATGCTTATTGTTATTATTGGTTCTCCTGATTTTTCAGAAGAAGCATTATATTCAAAAGAGTCTTCAATAATTTATGATATTGAAGGAAATGAATATGCAAGACTCGGTAGTGAAAATAGAAAAATTGTTACTTATGATGATTTACCTGAAGTGTTTATTGATGCTATATTAGCAACTGAAGATTCTAGATTTATGCAACATACCGGTGTAGATTTAGCAAGATTTTTAAAAGCATCTTTTGGTCAAATACTTGGTAATAGTGATGCTGGTGGTGCTTCGACAATAACAATGCAAATCGTAAAACAAAGATTTACTGATAATACTGCAACAGGTATCAAAGGCATTATAAGAAAATTTACTGATGTATATATGGCAGTATTTAAAATTGAAAAAAAATACACTAAAGAGCAAATTTTAGAATTTTATGTAAATATACCTTATTTAGGTGGAGGATCTCATGGTATAGAACAAGCTAGTCAAATTTATTTTAATAAACCAATTGGTGAGGTTACCCTTACTGAAGCCGCTACTTTAGCTGGATTATTCCAAGCGCCTGGTGCTTATGATCCATATATCTATCCAGAAAAAGCTGAAGCAAGACGTAATCAAGTTTTAAATTTAATGAAACGTCACAATTATATAACTGATGAAGAATGCGAACTTGCTAAAGCTATTCCAATTTCTACTCTACTTGCCAATGATGCAACGGCTGTAAATCAAGATCAAGGTATTATTGATACCGTTGTTGAAGAGGTAGAAACAAGAACTGGTCAAAATCCTTATTTAGTATCCATGAAAATATATTCAACATTCAATCCTAAAAAACAAGAAGTAATAAATAATATCTATAATGGCACTAGTTATAAATGGCCTAATGATGTATTACAAGCTGGAATTGCTGTTATAGATATTAAAACAGGAGGAATTACTGCTATAGGTGCGGGGCGTAATAAAGTCAGAAAATCAGGATTTAATTTTGCTACTATGATAGATAGGCACCCAGGATCAACTGCTAAACCTTTATTTGATTATGGGCCTGCAATAGAATATTTAAATTGGGGAACAGGTCAAATGATTATTGATGATGTTCATACATACAGTAATGGTATTAGAATTAAAAATTTTGATAATTCATATAGGGGAATAATGACAGCTAAAACTGCTTTAGCTTCTTCAAGAAATATTCCTGCCTTACAAACATTTCAAGCCGTACCTCAAATATATATAAATGAGTTTGTTACTGGTTTAGGCTTAACACCAGAATATGATTCAACTGGCTTTATTAATGAGGCTCATAGTATAGGCGGTTATACCGGAAGTAACCCTGTTCAATTAGCAGCAGCTTATGCAACATTTGCAAGAGGTGGTATATATATTGAACCACATTCATTTACTAAGATAGAATTTGTTAAAACTGGTGATACTTATATAGTAACTCCAGAAAAAAGAACCGTTATGAAAGATTCTACTGCTTACATGATTAACAATATTTTACGATTTGCAATAACAAATGGTCATGTTCCTGGTGGTAGTGTAAGTGGTACTGATCTTTGCGGAAAAACTGGTACATCAACAATCGATAGTGCTGTAAAAAAAGATTTAAAATTAAGAGGAGATGTAATTGGTGATTCTTGGGTTGTAGGATATTCTCCTGATTATGCGATAGCAACATGGGTAGGTTATGAAAAAATAACCAAAGAATACTACTTAACTAATAGTGTAGGATCTAGTACCCGTAATGCAATTGCAAGAAAATTAAATACTGGAATTTTAGAAAAAAATTCTAAATTTAAAAAACCATCTAGCGTCGTATCAGCAACAATAGAACTTGAAACTAATCCCGTCTTACTAGCAAGTGAATATACTCCAAGTAATTTAAAAAGCGTCCAATTATTTAGAAAAGGAACTGCGCCAAGTGAAACATCAACTAGATTCAGTAAATTAAATAACCCTTCTAATCTATCAGTAAAATATGAAAATGGTAAAACTACTCTTTCATGGAGTGCAATACCTGTTCCTGATGCTATTAATAGTGATTATTTAACCAAATATTTTAATGAGGGTTATGGGAAATGGGCTAATAAATATTTAAATCAAAGAATTAATTATAATGCGGGTAATATCGGAAATATAGGATATCAAATCTATATTAATACTGGAACAGGATTAAGAGATTTAGGCTGGACTTCAGCAACTACTTTTACTTATAATGAATATTTAAATACTAATGCTACATTCACAGTAAAATCTAGTTATTCAATATTTAAAAGTAATATGAGTGATGGTATATCTAAAAATATTGATATAGGTAATGCTATCAATGCTCAATTAACAATCGGAAATTGTGTTAATTTATCAAGTTATCAATCAATAATGAATTTAAATCAATCTTATATTAAAGTACTAGAATCAGGAATTGATATTACAAAAAATATTTTAATAACTAATGAATGTTACTTTAATAATAATAAAACAAATTGTGATACTATGACAAATGAAAATATTTATATTATTAAACCTACTATAAAATATAAGGGTGTCATTATACCTAATAATATTTCTTTAAATATTAACCCAAATTGTTAAAAAAAAGTCAGTTTAATTTACTGACTTTTTAAATTTATTATTAAAGTATAATTTTAAGTAAAATATATCATTCTTCATCTTCTAACCAATTATAATCAAATAATACTTTATTTTCATTTGGTTCTTTCTTTTTCAAATGATTATGCAAATCTTCCATACTTTTAAAACCTTTTTTATTCCATTCATATATAATTTTATCAATATATCTTAAATTACTTACACCATTAAATGTGGCTTCTTTTAAAGCACCAATTATTAATTCTTCACTTATACCTGATTTTAACCAAGCATTAATAATTTCAAATTCAATCGGACTTAGAGTTCTTCCAAATTCTTTTTCAAAAATATTGAAAATATTATTATTAATTTGTTTTTTAACATTCGTATTAATATCACTGACAATATATTTATATAAGTTGGACAAATCAATCTCTTCACATATAATTCCATTTTCATTTTTATTAATATTAATTGATATAATACCTTTGCTTGATAAAGATGAAAAAGCATCCATTATCTGTTTTTCTTCTAAACAAGTAATATTTTTAATTTCCGGAATATTGAAACTTGGTTTATCTTGATTTAAAAAATATATAATTAATAATAACTCGGAAGCATTAAAATTAAACTTATTAGTAATTTTAAAAATTTGAGTTTTAAAAATGTAATCTTTTTGTTTTACAATACCCTCTAATATAGTATTACTCATAATATCACTTCCATTTATTTAATATATATTTTTTCAAATTATCATAATTGTTTTCTAAACCATTATTTAATACTTGATCTAATAAATCATTAATTATTTCTTTTACTTGAGGAGATGGTTTAATACTTAAGATATCAAAAATATCTTTTGAATTAATGGCTAAATCTTTAGCTGATTTAACTTTTAAATCAGCATGCATTTTAGAAATGATTTTATAATCAATTCCTAAAATTTGTCCTGCAACCATTGATACATATAAATTATATTTAAAAAGAACATTATTATCAATTATTCCTTTTGAAATAATTTCCCGAATATTTTTTATAACTTCGGAACTACTTTTAGTAAAAACATAATTATCACTATAATCTATTTGAGCCCAAATACCTAGGACATCATTAACAACTTTTATATTATTATATTTTATTTCTAAGTCTTCTAAAAGATCTAATTCTTCTAACATTTTTAATCCTAAATCAGCATTTTTAGAAGAAAATATCCGATTAAGTTCTTCTTGTTTTCTTGTATAACTTAAAGTTTTAATTAAAGATTTATTATTATTAATGAAAGTTATTATTTCATTATCTAATTTAAAACCTAAAGTAATTGAAAATCTAATTGCTCTTAATATTCTTAATGGATCTTCTGTTAATTTTTTACTTGTATCACCTATTACTCTAATAAATTTATTATTTAAATCATTTAGTCCACCAAGTAAATCAATAATCTCTCCATCTTTATTCATACATAATGAATTAATAGTAAAATCTCTTCTTTGTAAATCAATAATTAAATCATTAATATATTCAATATTTAATGGTTTTCTTTTATCATAATTTGATTCACTTCGATAGGTTGTAATATCATAATTATATTTTCCATCATTTAAAGTAATACAACCATAATTAATATTACTGCCATTTTTATTAAAAATTTTAATAATATCTTTAGGTAAAGCATTAGTACATATATCTACATCAGTTGTATTAATATTTAATAAGGTATCTCTTACATAACCACCTACGACATAAGCTTCAAAACCATTTTTTTCTAATGTTTCTAAAACTTTTTTAATTTTAGAATTCACATACTCACCCAATAAATATTATATCATTAAATTATTATATATGGGAAAAATATATTTAATATAAATCTTTTTTAACATCTTCGTTTAGATTTAGACATACTTATTGCTGAACCTATCGCTCTACCAACATCAAATATGGTACTAATTAATTTAGCAATTGAATTTAGTAATGTTCCAGATATATTTATACCTCCAACTATTTTTAACATCTCGGCATTTTCTAATTTCATTAATTACACTTCAAAGGTCTTAAATACCCATCTACTATTCCAGCTAGTAAGGTAAGAAATGCACCAATTGCACCAGCAAGACCCCAAGATAGTTTTCCACCTTCAATATTTAACATTTCTTTATCTGTTAACATATTTATCCTTTCTAGCAATTAAATAAATCTTTTGATTAAAATTAATTTTTTCATCTTGATGACTAACATAAATTATGGTTTTATTTTGATAATATTTAAAAATATTAAGTAATATTTTTTTTCTAATTTTTTGGGATATTTCACTGAGTGATTCATCCATAATTAAAATATTAAAATCATTATATAAACCCCTTGCTATAATAATTTTTTGTTTTTCACCCCCACTTAAATTAATTAAGGAATTTATATTAGTATTATATCCATTCGGTTTATTTTGTATAATATCATTAAGAAAAGTAAGTTTTGCTATCTGATTAAATTTCAATTTATCATACTTTTTATCTAAGATAATATTATTTAAGATTGAATCACTAAATAGCTGACTATTTTGCTCAATATAACATATATTTGAACTAATTTTTATATTTCCGGTATAGTCATCATCTAATCCTGTAAAAAGGCCCAATAAAGTGCTTTTTCCACTTCCATTTAAACCTTGGAGTAATACTTTATCGCCGTTTTTTATTTTTAAATTAAAATTACTAAATATATTATTTATATTATTATGAGAATAACTTAAATTATTTACGACTATTTCTCCATCTTTATATTTATTAATATTATTTTTAATACTTTCTAAATCAAAGATACTTTTAATTCTTTTATAAATATCTTTAAAATATAAATAATTAGGTATGATATTAACAAAAAATTTTATACTTTCGATAAAATAATTATAGACACTTATATAAATTATCATCATCATATAATCATTATTTAATTGATAATAAATTATTAATATCAGTACTAACATTATTTCTTCTAAAAAGTTTTTAACTAATTCAATTTTATTTATTTTAAGATCAAGATTCAATTTGTTATTTAAATTATTATTAATACTTTTATTTATATTATTTATAAAATAACTGCTTTTCAATGCTTTAATTGTGCTTATTTTATTTAAGTATTCAATTACCAAATCCATAAGTTTATTATCAGAATCTATTACATTAATAATTTTGGTATAGATATCTTTATTTAAAAATATTATAACTACTAAATATATAAAAACTAAAGATAATAAAATTAAAGTTAAAGTACGATTTAAAATAAATAATAATATAAAAGAACCTATAAAAAATATTATATTTATAAATAACTCAATCACTACATTAGAAAAAAAATCTTTTATATTATGTAAGTCATTAATTCTATTAATTAAATCGCCAGGTTTTTTTAATTGCAAATATTTTAAAGGAAGATTAAAGATATGATTAATATAATTTTTTAGTAAACTATTATTTATATTTTTATTTAAATGAGACATAATAATATTTTTTAAATAATTTATTACTACTTTACTAATTAATATTATAAAAACCAAAAATATTAATTTATTATTTTTAATTAAAATTAAATTAAAATTGGACACTAGGGAGAAGATAATTAATAATATTAAAAGTACTAATAATAATATAATACTTGTTATATTATTTAGATAAATATTTTTTAAAATATTTTTAAATCTTTTATTCTTTTCATATTTTATAATTTTACTTGATGGTATAAACTCTAAAATGTTTCCGGTAAAAATATTAATAAAATCCGGTTTATCCATTATAACTTTTCCACTACTAGGGTCCATATAAGTTATTTTATTTTCGACTTTATAAATCACAACAAAATGATTATAACCTTCAATATTTAAGTGAGCAATACAAGGTAATTTAATATTATTTAAGTCATAAGTGTGTTTGCCTGTTACATCAAAACCATATTTTTCGCCAGCTTTTTTTATATATAAAAAATTGGTTCCGTTTGCATTCGTTAGAGTATCTATTTTAATTATTTCTAAGGGTATATATCCTTTATAAAATAAAATTATACTAAGTAGCGAGCATGCCCCACAATCACTTTCATCTTGTTGTTTAATAAAATACTTATTCATAATCTTCCTTTCAATATTATTTGTTGTAATACTTATTTGATTTTCCTTTAAGTTGATTTTAAAATTTAAAAAAAAGGAAATAAAATATTTTTATATAACAAATATAATTGAAGGGTCACCTTCAAATGAGGCATAATTAAAAGGAGGTATAAATTGTCATTTAAAATTTTATTAAAAATACTAATATATGCTATTAGTTTATTCCTTTAATTTGTACTATTTTTTAAATTAATAAATATACTTTATTAATTGGAGGATTAATAAAGGATGATTAATAAACAAAATTTATGGTTTTTAACTTTGTTTAGCATTATTTTAGTATTGTCAGTATATTATGTTGCTCTACCAGGAGAAAATCTTTCTTCGCTTATCGACAATAAACATTCAGAAAGTGATAAAGTAAACACTAATATATCAGAAAATGATATTTTAGCAACTTTAAGAGTTGAAAATGATGAGACTATTTTAAGCGAAATGGAAGATTTACAATCAACTTTACTTGATGCTAAAGCTAGTGCCGAAGATAAGAATAATGCTTATGAAAAATTACTTAATATTAATTTAAATAAAGGAAAAGAAAGTACATTAGAATCCTTAATTCTTAAAACTTATAATTTAAAAAGTTTTATTAAAATAAAAGATGACAAAATTAATGTTACTATTTCGGCAAAAGATAACTCTTATGAAAGTGCTAATAATATAATTCGCACTATTCAAAAAGAGTTTGATGAAAAAATGTATATTACTGTTAAGTATCAATAATAGGCGTAATAACTCACTTTAAATTGCTTTCTTCATAAAATATTATGAAGGTACTATGAAAGTGAGGGAACATAATTGAAAAATAGTATACTAACCCTTAGAGAAAAAGAAGTGTTTGATCTTTTAGTATTAAATAAAACGACAAAAGAAATAAGTGAATTATTAGGAATTAGCGAAAAAACGGTCCGTAATCACATTTCTAATGTCATGCAAAAATTAAATGTTAGTGGAAGAGCTGGCGCAATAATAGAATTATTAAAAATAGGTGAATTAACACTTTAAAAGTTGCTTTTAGCGACTTTTTTTAATTATTGAATCATATAATTTAAGTAGAGGTGTTTCAATAATGCTTAAAAAAAATCTAATAAAAAAAACATTTTTAATTTTATCATGCTTATTTATTTTATTTATTTTATATTTATTTCCTAAAAAAGACAACAATAAAATTAAAAATGAAAAAGATAATCAAATTCCCCAAGTATCTATCTATTTAATTGATAATAATGATTATGTATCAAGAGTAAATGTTGCGATTAACAAAAAAGAAATAACTGAAAAAATTAGAGAAATTATTGCTTATTTAACCATAAATAGTAAAATTTCTTCTTATATAAAAGAAGGGTTTACTCCCATTATTCCAGAAGGAACTAAATTACTTTCTATAGATATAGATAATAATTTAGTAAAATTAAATTTTAGCAAAGAGTTTTATAATATTAGCAAAGAAAATGAAGAAAAAATGATAAGTGCCATAGTCTATTCCTTAACCGGATTACCAAATATAAATAAAGTAAGTATTTATGTAGAAGATATAATATTAAATGAATTACCTCATTCGAAAATCAAACTTCCGCCTACTCTAGATAGAGGATATGGAATAAATAAATATTATGATGTAACTAATTTTAAGGGAACTGTTAGCACTACGATCTATTATTTAAATAAATATAAAGATTATTATTATTACATACCAGTAACTATGGTTAATAATCAAAATAAAGATAAAATAGAAATTATAATAAATGAATTAACAAGTAAAGCAATGTATCAAACAAATTTAATAAGTTATTTAAATGATGCCAAGCAAATCAGTTATGAAATAACTGATGAATATTTATTAATTAAATTAAGTGATGAATTATATCATGATTTAAATAGTAGTAATCTAATAGAAAGTGTAATTTATTCAATTAATTTATCAATTAAAGAAAACTATGACATAAAAACCGTCATGTATATGACAAATAATTTGACTATTGGCACATATTTTTTATAAAAAAAGCTCTATAATTATAGAGTTTTATAAATATTTTTTCTTTGCTAATCTTTCATTAACAAATTTTGACAATAATGTATAAACAATAGAACATAATGGAACACCTATTAACATACCAATAACTCCATATATAGATCCACCAATAATAATAGCAAGTAAAACCCATATAGCCGGTAATCCTACTGAAGTACCTACTACTTTAGGATATATTAAATTACCTTCAAATTGTTGCAATACTATTATAAAAATAATAAATATAAGAGCATCAATAGGACTAACAACAAATATTAATACTGCTCCTATCGCTGTTCCAATAAAGGCTCCAAATACTGGAATTAAAGAAGTAAAACCGACTAATACTGAAATAGTTAAAGCATAAGGCAAACCAATAATAAGCATTCCTATAAAACATAAAACGCCAATTATTAATGCTTCTATGACTTGGCCAGTAATAAAATTTGAAAAGACGCGATTAGAGATAGTACCTACTTCTAATATTTTTCCGATTTTATTTTTTGGTACAAAAGCAGTTAAAACTTTTTTAGTTTGACTAATTAAATTTTCTTTATTAGCTAACATATATATAGCAAAGACAATACTTAATATAGCATTAGTTATACTAGCAAAAATAGAAGATGTTAAACCTAAGGTTACTTCAATAATATCTTTAGAATTATTAGTAAAATACCCAGTAACATTAGACCATAAATTTTTCCAGCTTGTATTAATATCTTCAATAGTACTAGCAGATAAATTTAATTTATTAGCAAGTTCAAGAGATTTTGCTTGATAAATAGGAATATTATTTATAAATATTTCAATCGTGTTTTTTAATTCTGGAATAACTAAAAATAATAATAAAACAACTAGTCCAAAAACAATAAATAAAGTTAAAATAATAGCTATTGGTCTTTTTATTTTGGACCATTTTTTAGTATTTTTAAATCTCCCAAACCATTTTTGTTCTATTTTTTTCATAAAAACATTTAAAATAAAAGCTAGACAAAGTCCTAAAATAAATGGTGAAAATAATTTTATAATATATACAATAGCATCTATAACTACGTTAATGTTTTGAAGAGTTACTAAAAGAACAATCGCCAAAAATATTATTAATAAAATATTGTTTATTTGCTTTTTCGAATTCAACATATATATAATCCTCTCTTTAAATTATTATATAATAAATAAAAGCCCGTCGTCAATCATATAAATGATAAATTAAAACAAACTAAAAAAAGTAATAAATACTTCTTTTAATTTTTCTAATTACGCTATATAATCTTTTGATGATATTTATTTCTTTTTAGCATCTCTTCTCGTATACTTTACACTTTTTTCATATTTTTTAAGTGCTATATATGCTAATAAAGTAGATACTATAATACCAAGAATTGATAACGTTATTGTATTAACTAGCACCGAAATATCCTTTAAATCTATCTTTAATATATCGTATAATAAACCATATGAGAATACAAAGCCTATTACAGCAGCAATTAATACATAAATTAAATTATTTAGAAAAGCTTTTAAAACAGATAATTTTCTTTCCAAAATTTTAGATGTACCAAGTAATACTATAGTTCCATTAAGTAATGTCGGTATTGCAGATGCTAACATAGCATTAATAACATTAGGCATTATTTCTTTTGTATTAACACCAGCTAATGTATTGATAATCCCACCAAGTACTGCTCCTACTATTACCCCTGGAATCAATTGCTTAATTATATCTTTTTTTTTCATGAATACACTCCTTTTTATAAATTTTTAAATACTGGTTCACCAGTATATTCGACTGCTTTTTCTACCCCACTTAATACTCTTATTGCCCCTTGAGACAATGCTTCTAATTCAAACTCTCCATTCATGACAACAACTTTTGATAATTTACCAATATATTTTTTTAAATGGGTAACTAAATATTCATCATTAGATAAACCACCAGTTAATAAAATAGCACTACAATTACATTTTAAAGCAACATACATTGCCCCAATTTGCTTAGCAATTTGATAAATCATAGCATCATAAACTGCTTTAGCACGTTTATTACCATTTTTAATCTCTTTGACAACTTCCCTAGCATCATTAGTATTCAACCAAGCTAATAATCCACCTGTTTTATTAATTAAACCATTAAGTTCTTTTTCTGTATATTTACCACTAAAACATAATTTAATTAACGGTTTAGCAGGTACAAAACCACTTCTAGTAGGTGTCATCGGTCCATCACCATTAACAATATCATTAGAATCAATCATTCTTCCATGATTATGTGCTGCAATAGAAATACCACCACCTAAATGACAAACAATAAGATTTAAATCAGAATACTTAACTCCTATTTTATTAGTATAACGATTAGCAACTTCTTTTTGATTTAATGCATGTATTCTACTCTCCCTATAAATTTCTGGAATTCCTGTTAATCTAGCGACCAAATTATATTCATCAACATCGGGAGGATTAACAACAAAAGAAGGCTTATTATACTTCTTACCAAACTCATATGATATAGTTGCACCTAATGTAGCAGGATGTTTGATAGTAAAACACATATTAGCATGTTCATATAGTTTTTCATTAATTATATAAGTTCCACCAGGACAATTAACAAGTCCTCCTCCTCTTCCAGAGAAAGCATCAATAGTTTCTAACTGAATATTATTCTCTTTAAGTATTTTAGTAACAACATTCAATCTAAACTCTTTTTGATCAGATATTTCCTTAAAAGGAGCTAATTCATTTAAAGAATGATCGATTGTAGTTTTAAAAACACATTTATCATTATCAAAAACACCAATTTTAGTACTAGTAGAACCAGGATTAATTGTTAAAATTCTAAAATGTTTATTTTCCACGTTTTAAATCACCTGCTCTAACTACTGAGAATACAATATTACCTACAAGTTCATCAACAGGTGCTCCTCTTGAACAATCACTAGCAATTAACCTAAAACCCTGTAAAAGAGGCCCATAAGCACTAGAATTTCCAAATTGTTGTATTAATTTAACACCAATATTACCAGCATTTAAATCTGGGAATATAATAATATTTGCTCTTCCAGCTACATTACTTTTAACTTTAACTTTTTTCTTAGCAACTTCTGAAACAATAGCCGAATCTAATTGAAATTCACCTTCAATAAATAAATCAGGTCTTTTTTCATTAGCTATTTTAACAGCATTTTTAACTTTTTCATTTAATTCTGAAGAAGCCCCACCAAGTGTAGTATAAGAAAGCAAAGCACAACGAGGTACCCAATCAGTAATAGCTTTTATTGTGTCACAAGCACTAATCGCAATACTTGCGAGTTCAGAAGCATTAGGATTTTGACAAACTGCCGAATCTCCAAATGCTAGTAAATGACCCCCATCACTAAAAGTATAATTTGGTAAATTAGCAATACCGATACTAGATACTACATCCAAATTGTCTTGTAAACCAATAATAGTTTGAGCAGCATATATAATATCTCCAGTAGTAGATTTAATTCCTGCAAAAGTAACATCAACATCTCCTACAGCTTCAACCATTAATGCCAAATTTAAAGGTTCATTCATTCTTCTTTTTAAAGATTTCTCACCATAAATAATATGCGGAAGATTTAAATATCTTTTCAATACATCTTCTTTATATGATTCATCATTAACATCAATAAATTCATATTTAGAATAATTTATCAATGCTTTTTCAAGAAAATCGATTAATTCTTTTTTATCTCCTACTAATACTGGATAACAATATCCTTCTTTAAAAGCAATATCTATAGCTTGAATCATTTTTTCATCATCAGCCTCAGGAAAAGCCACCCTCATAGGGGCAGCCTTAGCTTTGGTTTTAACGTTTACCATTAAATCCATAACATTATCTCCTTATCTATAAACATAATCTCCATCTTCATATCTTGGAGGTATTTCAGGTACTAATAAGTATGAATCATATTTTCCACCAGTATGAATAACATGTTTTCCTTTATTATCTGGGAACCAAACAAGTGGTTCAAACCATTCATCACGAATATATCTTCCAGCAATTTGGATTTGCAGTTTTTGACCTTTATGCCAAATTCTTGATAATGGCCAAATCTCAATATCAACTGGAACAACTTCTCCTTTTTTTAATTTTTCATATCTATCAAATGTATAAATTGGTTTAAACTCAGTAGATTCAACTTCATCTAAATGCCTCATAGAAACACGAAGTTTACCCCAAGCACCAGGATGACGTTCAGAACCAAATATTGTAACTGGTAAAAATTCCCCTTTAGTAGATAATTTCCTAATAGTTATAAATAGATCCATATCATCATGTCCTCTAGCTTCTACCCATAGTCTTAATTTTAAATAACCAGTTATTTCTGTATCTTTTCTAAATGTATAATCAAAGGTAGTTAATTCAGTAGCTCCATCATAAGAAACTTCTGCTTCTTTTTTAACTGGAGCATCTCCTGCTTTTCCAGTTGCAGCATTCAAATATAATTTTTTATATTGAGTTCTAGCAAGAGGCCATTCATTTTCAGGCCGATTCGTTTGATAAGGATATTCAAAAGCATCCATAACTTCCATACGAATTTTTGGGGTTAATTCCCAACCATTATAAATATTTTTTAAATATCTATCAAAAAATCTCTTTAAATCTTCTATCATATCTGGATTATATGTATCAGGCCATTCAAACTTTTGATGACATCTCATCCATTTCTTCTTTGATTTAACTTTTGTAAACCCTTCCCAAGCACCTCTCAAATGGAAATGATTCCAATTACAAGTTGCATAAACAGGGATATTAATTTTCTCAAAATGAGGAATTTTATCTTGCCAATAAGGATTTGTTACAAAAGGACATTTTTTCGCCATAGCGAGAGTATTATCTAAATAACCAATACCTTGGGCAGCAATAACGATAGATCCACCAAAGAATCCAGGTATACCACCTTCAACAATACTTTCACGATATTGATCACCTGTAGCTTCCCATGGTGCTATGCAAGCTAAATGAGGTGGTTGTTCAGCAGCAATTCGCCATTGACACATTGCAACCCCAGAATTACCAAACATCCCAATTTTTCCATCACACCATTTTTGGGTAGCTGCCCATTCAATAAAGTCATATCCATCTCTTCCTTCTTGGGTAGAGAATTGAATTTGATCTCCTTCAGAATTTCCAATCCCTCTAGGATCTACATTGGCAACAGCATATCCATGATTACACCAATACATAGGATCAGGTGCTTCAAATTTACATATATCAGATACAGCACCAGTAGGAACACCCATCGGTCTAAAAATTTGAACCGGTTGATGCCATGGTTGTTTACCAAAAAAAGACCAGGCAATAATTAACGGAACTGGTTTTTCCGTTGCACTTTTTGGCATATAAATATCGGCATAAATTTTAACTCCATCTCTAAGAGTTATGACTTCATCTTGTAGACATAATATTTCTTCTTTATCATCAACAAAATATTTGGTCGTATTAATAGGAACTTTTACGCAATAATTTATCATTTCTTCACGAGGTATTTTTGCTAATTCATCAGGCATAACAGGTTGCGTCATTTTAGTAAAAATTACATCTTCACTAGTTCCATCTGGAAAATTAACTTTTACTAACTTCTCATCTCTTTTTGGCATTTCTTTTGGTAAAGAAAGCTCATTTTCAATTTCTTTTTTACTCATTTTTACCTTCCTTTTCATTCACAACTTTTTGCAATAACTTCAGCAGCTTGTTCAATAGTCTCAGCATGCATTAATTCAGGATATTTAATATAACAATCATATTCTTCTTCAAATTCTGAAATAATGCCAGCCAGTTCAAGACTTCTTAAATCAATCTCAGTTTTGATTTTCGTATTTCCTGAAAGAGTGGATTTATCTACACCCATTTTAGAAGCAGTCTTTTCAATCAGCTTATATAATATTTCTTCTTTCATTTTTCACTCTCCTTCCATCAATAAATTAATTATTATCCTAATATGATTATATCACAAATTTAATTTTATGAAAGTGAAATTTCAACAAAAAAAAGAAGCATTGACAAATTGCTTCTTTTTAGTTTGATCATTATTAACTTAGTCAAGTTAACAATGCTTATCTTATGGGTTACTCTCCCAAACAGCTGCTACTTAATAGTGATAAGATTGCATATTAACAATATCAAATAATTAATCGTTACAAACTAAATTATAACCAATTCATATAAAATAATAAACAATGCAGTAGATTAAATTATATAAACAATTACATATATTTCATATAAAACAATAAACTAAAAGTAGATTGACTTATATAAAACTTTCTCTATTAAGTAATATTATTATAATATATAAAACTATTATTGTAAATAATAATTCACAATTTAGAAATAGAAACTATCAAATCATTGTAAACATATGACACAATAGAAGTATCTAAACCATTTACTTCTTTTAAATTAGTATTTAACCCTATACCTATTCTTTTCAAACAAGCTTCT